>Ga0208629_100008_pt1 | contig 317743 bp, 255 predicted proteins | sample LakWasMet19_HOW5_2_FD_183865 | JGI IMG/M metagenome (GOLD analysis project Ga0208629, IMG submission 183865) | Freshwater sediment methanotrophic microbial communities from Lake Washington under simulated oxygen tension - Sediment Metagenome... | ecosystem: Environmental > Aquatic > Freshwater... | reverse complement strand
AGTATCAACAGCTTGTAAGTTTTGAGCCGCTAAGCCAGCTTGCGTTTCTTTAGGAAGCATGTGAATTCTTTTTTCGAATTCAGCACGAGAACGTGAGCTACTTGCTACCGCCACTTGTTTGGTTTGCGTTTGGATTTTACGGATTAACTTTTTCTTATCCGCTGGTTTGCTAACCTCTAATGCTTCTAAGAAGTCATCCTCAGAGATTCCGCCAAGCAGATTATATTCGCTGCTTTCGATTTGACCTAATGTAATCATGTGTGTGTTTTATTAATTTTTTATGGATGGATTAAATTATTTCGATGTAAGCCAGTTCAGATTGGTCTTCTGCTCCTTCAATCATCTCGTGAGCGCTTCTGTAATCATTAGATGAGGTACTTGCTCCACTAGATGCACTAGATGCGTTTAAGGCTGGTAAATCAGGGTTATATCTTTCGATAGATAAATTCACAGGTTCACGGTAAACATCTGTTGGGCCCGCTTCACCTAAGCCACTAAAGTCAGCAAGACCGTTCAGTAAATCTTTTTTCATAAAGGTTTTTACACCTGATAATACTCCCGATGCACCTACACCAGTTGCAATTAATTTCAAATTATTATCCTTCAACATCAGTACGCCTGCTGTACCTGCGCCAACGAGCACCGCTGGTCGTACCAATGCTTTAGGATTAAATCCTGGTATGCCTGAATCTACTTTTAACACATTGTCGATGAGCTTACCTCCTAAAGAGCCAAGCACAACTCCACCTCCAAGCAGAGCAAGCTTTTTTACTTCTTCCATGACAGCTCCGCTGTTAATTTTGGAAGTGATGGTTTTTCTTTTTGCCATGTTTATTTTTAATTGTTTATGTAAGAGAAATTGATTTTATTTTTTGCTTGCCTTGAGTTGTATTTCTGTAAGGCAATTTTTTCTTGGGCTTGTATTTTACTCCAGCAAGAGAGCCTTTGCTTTTGGGTTTACCTCCAGAGAATAATTTATAGGCTCCAAAACCCACTACACCAATACCAATAACTGTAGGAATGGGATTATTCTTCGCTAGGTTTAAAAGTTTATCGATGGTTGAAACCTCTTTGGAGTTATCTGATGATTTAGCATCTTGCTCCTCAGAAATCGTATCTAAAATTTCAGGGTTCTTAGAAATTTCGGCAGCAATAGCATTAGGATCGATATTTTCATTTGCGCCAACTAATCCCGATTTTTTTAGGATGTCTACCGTTGCTACTATGATAGGAGTGGCTGATGCTATGGCTGCTGCCATTGTTACAGGTTCACCAAGTCCTGCAAAGTCCATCTCTTCGACAACTCCGTTTAAGTTCCCAGCTTTTCCTTTGAGCATAGCATTTTTGAGTGCTTCTCGTTTTCCTTGTAGTTTATCAGCAAACAATCGCTCAACTTTTGCTAGTGCATCTTTTGATTTATTCCACTGTGCCTCCGATATTCCTTTCTTAGCAGCTTGTTCTTTGGTAGCATATCCCCACTTTAATTTAGAAGCCATTTTTTTAACATCTAATTTTAGCGCTAGTAAGAAACCATTTCGAGCAGCAATAGAAACAGGGTTAAATCTTATCACACCTTTCACTACTGCTTTCGCTCCTTGACCGATTTTATCACCCACTTTTTGAACAGTCTTTTTTACTTTGGTAAAAAATGATTTTAGGCTTCCAAGTTCTCCTAAGCCTTCAAGTTCATCCTCATCATAACCATTGATTGAATACCCATTTCTAAGGTTCAATGCCTCTTCATTTTTAGAAAGTACAGCTAAGGCTTCATCACGTTTATCGGTATACCAATACTGTATAGCATAGTCTAGCATTTTCAGGAATGCTTTCGGATCATCAACCGTAGAGATAATACTAGGGTTCTGAGCGATTGCATTTCGAGTAGTAATTAAATGCTGGTATAAATTATCAAGCTCTGAATTTGAACTATTGCTGGGTCCAGAAAGCTCTGGAGCAAAGACAGCATTATAATGATCGTTTGAATCGGTGCCGTGTAAAACAGCTACTTTTATTCCATTTAAATTCATTGGAAAATCTATTTTTTCGGTGAAAGGTTTTTCGTAGTTCGGTGCAGAGATTACTCCATCAATGATGTAGTCACCAGTAGTAAGGTGAGCCACCACATATACATGTTGCCAGTGCAATTCAGAGTATCGAGTAATTCGGAAACTGTGTGGGATGTTTAAATTAGTAAGTACGCTAGAAGTGAAAATACTCATGCAATCACAATCAACGCCTGTCTCACGTTCAGCCCAGGCACGAGCTGGTCTTCGTAATTGTTCTAATCCTTTTTTATCTAACTTATACTGAATATAAGTGTAGATGAAATTCCAAATAGCTTCACATGTTTTAGCATCGGATTTTTGCTTTAATTGTTTTGCTAATTCCTTTGTGTCATTCAAATAAGTGCCGACAACTTTCATCATCAGCTCCACTGTATCATCCACTTCGCCATCCTCAATAAGTACTTCATCCACGAAATCAACTTTCGGAAATAAGTGATTGAATTTCGAACCGTTTTTAATCGTACGATATCCACTAGTGATTGTTGAAGGAGCGTAGTTAGCGTTTCTCATTAGATGATCTTTTCTATAGGTGATACATAGAGTACTCCATCAGCATAAGTTGAAAACCTAGCAGATAGTGGGAATTTTAATTCCTGAGCTAAACCTTTTGCGCCACTAGTTTTATAAGCCTTAATAATTGCTGGAAGTTTTACGGCCAATCCTGAAGCAATCGAGCCAAGGCTCATCCAACCAAGTTTTAATTCAACTGTACTTAAGTTGGTAGGTGATAAGGGAGCTATTTGCGTTTGAATATTTTGAGGAGTGGTTTGCGCCACTTGTTTTTCGTTTGAATAGATGGTTACCACTGGCTGAGTAATGCTCATGGTATTTCTCGTAGGATTTGAAATAGAAACTTCCGTACGAATGGTGATTCCAGTTAAATCAACTTTGTGAACTCTAGGGTTTATTAACCTAGTAGAAATGAATTCAGAAATCTGATTCATTTTTATGAGTTTGAATATGCCGAAAATGGCAACTCCTGCGATACCGATTCCTACTGCTTTATTCATTTTCTTTTTGATTAAAGCGATTAGAGATTTTATCGAACAGGAAATCAAGTGTTCTTTTGACAGTATATCCTACAGCAGCAGAAAGGGCTGCATAAAAGCAAATTTGTATGATCTCCATAGGAGAATAGAAACTTTCAAGAGGTCTAGTGTCAATTGCTTTACCAACTCCACCAATTACACCTGATACAGATGCGATGAGAGAATTTTGAAAAGTTGAAGGCATTTCTGATTGCATAAAGCAAGTATGCAACATGGGATTTTGGAGAAATGCTTATTTGTGTTTAAAGTATTTATATGGAGTTTGTTTAGGATTTATAGTAGTTATTAAGGTTCTCCTAAATATTCAATTATTATTTGAACTTGTTTAGGCGTGTAAATCTTTTGGCGATTGATAAAACCAGCGTCAATTAATGACTGTTTTAATTTTTCATTTTTTTTAATCCAAGTCCTGAATTGATTACTTGCACTTCGGTTATTTAGAGTTGGCAAAAATAAACATGCTAGTTCTCCAACACCATAGCTTTTGATTTTAAATTCAATCATTTTTCGATTTTATTATGCTATCAAATTTCGGGTTTAGAATTATAAATTCACTTCACTAAAGGAGTGTTTCTCGACTGTTTTTTAGTGAAGCTTATAATTTATGTACAATGAATTAATAAAATATAAATAATTGATAATAAATATTTTATGTTAATTTATATATTCTAATCGAATAAAATATATCCTAAAATATACAGCATCGAATGTATTGACTTATGGTTTTCAAATTCCAATATTTAACGGAAAGGAGATACCGAAAATCCTGTAATAGAGTAGGGCAAAACAAATAATTAAATAATGAAAAAAATTAATTTAAACAAAAAACTGACTTTGAACAAAGAAACAGTTAGTAATTTAAATGATTCAGAAATGAATTCAATTCGTGGTGGTGCAGATGAAAGGACAGTTTTAAGTGCAACATGTGGTAGCGCTTCTGAAACTTGGGGATCTTCATGTGATTGCTATACAAGGACAAAAGGGTTAAAATGTGTAGGTCCACCAACATGTAACGTTGACTAACTATCAGAATAAAAACCCCTAAAGAAATCTTAAGGGGTTTTTAAATTATAAATATTTTATACTAAATCAATTTAATTATCTTATATTATTTTTTGAATTCTATTCTATTAGTTGCAATTTATAATAATAAACAATCAAAATGATTAAAATTAAATGCACATTAATTCTATTAGCATTATTGGTAAGCTATTCTAGCTATGCACAAAACTTATTACAAAACTCATCTTTTGAAAATGTAGATTTAAATGGTAAAATCGAAAAATGGGAGAGCATAAATATAGGAAGTCCTTCTTTAAATAAATATGATAGTATTTTACCCAGCTTAAAAGGGGAAAGATCAATGGGTATATATTTAATTGATATCAACAATTTAAAAAAAACAAATAGAAGTTTTCTTCAAAGTAAATTAAAAAGTAAATTAACAAAGGGTAAAAAATACAAAATTGTTGTAAACTACAAACTCTCTGAATACAGCAGTCATAGTAGTAGTTCTATATCAATTTTATTCACTGGTCAGAAATTAGATTCTATAACAATAAAAAAATATATTAATACCCCAAGCGCAATTTCTTTACCATCAAATACTGGGACATTATATTTTAACAATAAAAACATAAAAAATAAAGATGATTTAAAGCAGTGGAGCACCACTAATTCAAATAAAATTGAAATGTTTTATATTGCAAATGGGAATGAAGAGTATATTCAAATTGGGAATTTCAATGCAAATAAAGATACTTACATATATCATATTAGTAATTATGATACTTATAACACTTATAGTTACTATATATTAGATGAATTGTATATGGGAGAAGCGAAATCAGTTCAAGAATATGAGAAGATAAATCTAGATCTAAAGTATACAGAGAATTATATAAAAGTATGGGGTGTTTTTAAATATTTCACATTATCTAATCAAAAATACATTGATTGGGATTCATTGTTTTTAATAGATATAAAAAGACTAAAAGTTGGAATTACTAAAGATTTCTATAATTCTTTAATCGATAAATATTTTGAATATATAGATTCAACTTCAAATTGCAATAAATTCACATTGCCAACAAATGACACATTGACAAGTAATATAGATTATAATTGGATAAATATAAATTCTATAATTAATAAAAAAAACAAATTAAAAATTGATAGAATTATTTCTATTTATTGCGAAGAAAATGATATTAGAATTATATCCAAAAACAAAGAAATTGGTATTGTTGAATTTTTAAATGACGATAAATTTTATAGTGAAGATGTATTATCTGTAGAGAAAAAAATATTGGGTGTTGCAAGGTATTGGAATGCAATTAATTATTATTATCCTTACAAATATCTTATTAAATCCAAATGGGATACAATACTAATATCAACTCTAAAAAAAACATTAATGTGCGATTCTGAACTAGAATATCATTTAACCATTTTAGAATTAACAAAAGAACTCAATGACTCACATTCCCAAACTAATAGTAAAGTTTTATTAGATCACTTTGGTAACTTATATCCAGCTTTTGAAATAAGTTACATCGAAGGTAAATCAATTGTTTCAAAAATTTATAAAAATGAAAAGCTTAAAAGCAACGGAGTTGAAATTGGTGATGAAATAATTGAAATTGATAATGTTTCAACAGACAAGCTTAGAACGCTATACAAAAAATACATATCGGGTAATAATCCTAGTAAAATAAACTCTGATATAGATAAGATATTATGTAGGGGGAAAACAAATAATTTAAAAATTAAAATAAGCAGAAATAAAGAAATTAAAATAATTTATTGCAGCAGATATTACGCTAACTTCAAACAAAAACTAATATCGAGTGATATTGCAGAGCCTTATAAAATTATTTCAGATTCAATTGGATATATTGATATAGGTGAAATTACAGATAGCCAAATTGAATCTGCATTTTATTATCTTAAAGACACAAAAGGTTTAATTATAGACTTAAGAAAATATCCTAAAAACACACTATATAAGTTTACAGAATATTTATATGATAAAGAGATGGTATTTGCAAATTTTCTTGAACCCAACATAAAATATCCAGGTCTTTTAGAATTTTCCAAACCAGCAATAGCTGGTCCAAAAACTAAGAATAAATTATATTATGAAAAAAATATAATTTTAATAATAAATGAAAACACATTTAGTCAAGGTGAATACACTGCATTAGCTTTATTGCAGAATAAAAACACAAAAACTTTGGGATCATACAGCGCTGGATCAAATGGTAACATCACAAGCATGAAATTACCAGGAAGCATATACACACAATTCTCAGGGTTATGTGTATTAAATTCTAACAAAGAGTTCACTCAATCAATTGGAGTTCCGATTGATTTCAAAATAACTCTTTCATTATTAGATATACTCAATAATTCGGATCCTTTAATTGACAAAGCAATAAGATTACTAAAATAACCTCATATGAAATGGCAGAAAATAGCTGATTTAGAATTACGAAAATCTACAATAGAATTATTAAACAATATCAGTATAGATATAGAAAACAATGTTAACATTGATAAGTATACTCCTACATTATATTCTGGGCTTTCTGGGATGTCCTTATATTATGGTTATTTATCGAAGGTCGAAGGATTTGAGAGTTATATAAACAACTCCAGATCATTAATTGAAAAATCACTAGAATTGATTTCTGAAATGAAATTAGATAATTCGATAACAGAAGGATATACAGGTATTTGTTGGACAATTCAGCATCTTGTAAACAAAGAAATTATAGAATTTGATGAATGTGATGAATATTTAACGGATTTAGATGAAATAATATTTAATGAAACAATAGTAGATTTAGAGAACAAGCATTTCGATTTTTTACAAGGAGGAATTGGCTCTGGAATATACTTTACAGAAAGATATAAAAGTAATGATTATGTAAAAGTATACCTAAAGGAAATGATTTACAAAATTGCTGATTTAAGAACAAATAATAGGTCATGGCAAAGTAAAGTTGAAAAGGTTGGAAATGTCAACAATAAAAGATATATCATAAATGAAATCGAAGAGTACAACTTTGGTTTATCACACGGAATTCCATCTATCCTTTCCTTCTTATCTATATGTAATTCACTAGGGATAGAAAAAGAATTAACAAGAAACTTAATTATTTCTAATATAGATTGGATTAGAAAACATGAAAGAAATTCAAACAACACAACTAAATTTCCAACTACTATTGCTATTGGTCATGAAGATGATTTATCACCTGTAAACTTAGGTTGGTGCTATGGCGATTTAAGCTTAGCAAAAACATTTCATAATTGTGGGATTGTTTTAAACGATAAGGAGTTGATTTCCTATTCAATAAATCTAGCATTAAATTGTAGTAATAGAAAGGAATTTAATATCGTTGAAACAGCACAGCTTTGTCATGGAAGTTCTGGCATTGCACACATTTTTAATCATTTTTATCAACATACAAAAAACGAGAGATTTAGAAATATAACATTATTATGGTATAAGGAAATATTCAAGAAGTCAATTCATGATGATACAAAATGTGGCATAAAAAATCTTCGATTTGATACAGACCTTAACAGAATTTGGTTGAATGAATTTGGATTTTTGGAGGGCTTATCTGGAATTGGGCTGAGTTTAATTGCCAGTATTTCTGAAGTCAAACCCGATTGGGATAGATGTTTATTTTTATCATAAAACAACATGTATAAAGCCTTAAATAAAATTATTCTAAGAACACCATTGATAAGCTATGATAATCTTAACAAGCTATCGAACATTTCATATATTAAAGCAAAGGAAATACTTAAGTCTGAGTTTACCAACAGTCTTTATAAAGAAGCAATTTATTTAGCATCACCAGTTTTATATGACAGATTAATAAAATGGTTAGATGGTGAAATAACTAACGAAAAGGATGAAAGAAAACTAGTCTATTCATTGACAAAATATTATTCAAGAATGTGTGCTAGACCAACTCCATTTGGACTATTCGCGGGAGTTTCATGCATCAACAATTTATACATAGAGACTGATTTGAATTTAAGAGTAATAATTTCAAATGAAGAATCATATAAAACTAGTACTAGATTGGATATGCAATATTTGTGTAATATAGCATATGAATTAGTTAAGAAAGATCATATAAAAAAATATTTTAAATATTATATCAATAATTCTTTATATAATATTGGCAATAGTATTAGATATATTGAATGGAAATTTGTTAATAACAGAAAATCTTTCAGTGTAATGTCGATAGATAGTTCAGAACATCTTCAGACCGTAATTTCAATTGCTAAAAATGGAGTTACAATTGAAGAATTAAATTTGGAATTGTTAAGAACAGACAACTCATTAAATAAAATCGAAGTACTTAACTTTATAAATGAATTAATAGATTCACAAATATTAGTTACAGATATTGAACCCACTGTTAGTGGCGAAGATTATATTAATATTATTTTAAATAGAATAACACAAATACCAGAACTAGATTATTATTCATCCTCATTAACTGAAGTTAAAAAACTAATTTCAGAGTTGGATTCAGAAACTATTGGAAGAAATGTATTAAAATACAAAGCTATTGTTGAAATACTAAAGGAATTAGAAGTCAATATCGATTTAGGAATGCTATTCCAATCAGATTTATTCAAACCAGTAGATAATTCAAATATTCCTAAAAACTTATGTGAAGAATTAAATTCTACAATAAATTTTTTAGTCAAATTAAAATCAAGGACTGAAAATTTTAATATTAGAAACTTTAAAAGCGATTTTCAGAGCAGATATGAAACAATGGAAGTACCATTTCTTGAAGCTTTAGATACTGACTTTGGAATTGGATATAAAATAAAGGCAGAAGATGCCGACTACAACCCTTTATTAAAAGGAATAGCAATAAATAATAGCATCAATAATAATACTTTTCAAATCGATTCAAAAGAACAAATTATAATTAATAAGTATTTTGAAGCGATAAAGAATAATGACATGGAAGTCAATTTAAATGAGGCTGATTTTATAGAATTCATAAATAAAAATGAACCGATTGTTCCTCCACACACATTATCAACACTTATATCAGTAATAAATTGGGATGATGATGAAAAACTTGCAGTTTTACATGCTTTTGGTGGCTCTAGTGCCGCGAATTTACTTGGTCGATTTTGCCACTTAGATGAAAACATAAAAAATTTAGTAACTGAAATAACAAATATTGAAAAGGAAAATTTCAAAAGTTTCATCGTTGCTGAAATTGCACATTTACCCGAATCAAGAATCGGTAATATTCTATATAGACCTCATATAAGAGAATTTGAGATCCCTTATTTATGTCACTCACAATTAGATTGTGATCATAAAATTGAATTAGAAGACTTGATGATATCACTAGTAAATGATAAAATTACATTAAGATCTAAAAAGTTAAACAAATTTATTATTCCTAGATTAAGTACTGCCCATAATTATTCATTTAACAGCTTGCCAGCATATCAGTTTTTATGTGACTTACAATTTCAATATTTCACTAGCGGTCTAGGTATTGGTTTTGGAGGTGTTCTAAGTGAAATGGAATTTACGCCTAGGATTCGCCACAATAATATATTACTAAGTTTAGCAAGATGGAAACTAAAAAAAGAACTCTTTGATAAACTTTATATGTTAGATGAAGAACTATTAGTACAAGAAGTAAGAAAAATTAGAGAAAGAATAAATCTACCAGCTTTTGTATCATTAGTAGATGGGGATAATGAATTGTACATCGATTTAGAATCGAATTTATTTATACTTACATTTTTAGATGCAATTAAAAAAAGAACAACTATTGAATTAGTTGAAATAATAAATAATCCATCTAAAAAAATAATAAAAGATAATAAAGGGTCATTTGCAAACCAGTTTATTATTCCATATAAACTAGAGGGTAGTAAATTAGATTTAAACTATAATTTTAATTTTGACAATAGTTTAATTAAAAGAAATTTTTTGCCTGGTGAGGAATGGCTATATTTTAAGATTTATACAGGTAACAAACTAGCAAACGATTTTTTAATATTTGTACTTACTGATTTAATTGATGAATTTATAAATAAAAATATCATTTCAAAATGGTTTTATATTAGATACGCTGATCCAAAGGAGCATTTAAGAATTCGATTAAGATTAATAGATATAAATAATTATGATTATATAAATAAAAGGCTAAGTTTGGTTTTCTCTGACCTAATGTCACATAGGTACATTTGGAAGTATCAACAGGACACATATACACGTGAATTAGAAAGGTATGGTTCGAATGCTATTGATATTTGTGAAAATATTTTCTATCATGATAGTACATGTACACTTAATATTTTATCAAATCTAGAAGGTGACTTAGGGGAAAATAAATTATGGAAAATTGCTCTTCTATCAATTGACCAATACTTAACATGTTTAAATCTTAGTATAAATGAAAAAATAAACTTTATTGAAATGTTAAAAGATGATTTCAATAAAGAATTTAACAATGACAAACATGTTTCAATTCAATTAGATCAGAAATATCGTTCAAATAAGAAGGAAATATATAATGTAATAAATTTTAAAATAGATGAATATCATATTTTCAATTCTATTATAGAAAAGAGAAATTTTGATATCAAAACATGTTTCAATGAATTAATTATTAAAATAGGCGAACAAGAAACTTATAATATTGTTCCTAGCATTTTGCATATGTCCATAAATAGGATGTTTAAGTCAAAACAAAGACTTCATGAAATGATTATTTACAATTTATTATTCGAATATTATAGATCTGCACTCGCGATTGAAAAGAGTAATAAAAATACTAGTAAATGAAAAAATTTATACATTATAAACAACATGATTTAATGGACTGCGGTCCTACATGTTTAAAGATGATTTCTAAATATTATGGCAAATCCATAAGCTTACAGAAATTGCGTGATCGTTGTGAAATCAGTAAAGAAGGTGTGTCACTTTTAGGAATAAGTAAATGCGCTGAAAGTTTTGGATTTAGAACAAATGGTGTTAAAATATCATTGAACCAATTAAAGGAAGAAGTAGAATTACCATGTATTTTACATTGGGAACAAAAACATTTTGTGGTATTAGTTAAAATATATAAACGGTTTTCCAATAATTACATTTATCAAATTGCAGATCCTTCAAAATCAATTATCGAGTTAAGTGAAGATGAATTTAAAGAAAAGTGGTTAAATAATATCCGTACAGAAGGAATTGCATTACTATTAGAGCCAACACCTTCGTTTTCAAATAGTGATGAAGAAGATTTAAGTGATGAATTAGGTTTCAAAATACTGCTGTCATATCTATTAAAGTATAAAAAATTTCTATTGCAAGTTATTCTTGGTTTAATTCTAGGAAGTATACTTCAGTTAATCTTCCCATTTCTAACTCAAGCAATAGTTGATGTGGGAATAAGCAATCAGAATCTTTCATTTATATATTTAATTATATCTGCTCAATTACTTCTCTTTTTAGGGAAACTATCAGTTGAATTTATTAGAAGTTGGATATTATTACATATTAGTTCACGAATAAATATATCAATTATATCTGATTTTTTAATTAAGCTAATGAAATTACCTGTATCATTCTTTGACACAAAAATGATAGGTGATATAATGCAAAGGATTAATGATCATGAAAGAATTGAAGTATTTTTAACTAACTCAACTTTAAATATATTATTCTCATTAATCAATTTAATAATATTTGGAATAGTACTGGGTATATACAATTTTAAGATATTTATAGTTTTTTTTATTTCAAGTCTTTTATACCTAACTTGGATATTTATTTTCCTTAAACGAAGAAAAAAAATTGATTATAAAAGATTTGATTTGCTTTCTAAAAATCAGAGTAAAATAATTCAATTAATTAGTGGGATGCAGGAAATAAAGCTAAATAATTCAGAACAAAGTAAGCGATGGGAGTGGGAACGAATTCAAGCTAAACTTTTCAAAACAAATATTCAAAATCTATCATTAAATCAGTACCAACAAGCTGGCGCGAATTTTATTAATGAAGGTAAAAATATTTTAATTACAATGCTATCTGCAATTGCAGTCATTAATGGAGAAATTACAATTGGAGCTATGCTTGCTATTCAATACATAGTAGGACAATTAAGTAGCCCAATTGATCAATTAGTACATTTTGTGCAGATTACTCAAGATGCAAAAATAAGTTTAGATAGATTAAATGATATTCATCAACAAAAAGATGAAGAGCCTATTTCCAAATTTTTTGATAATTCTCCTTTTACTTCAAATTCACTAATTTTAAATAATATAACATTTAACTATCCAGGAAATTTAGATCCTGTTTTAAAAGATTTAAACCTTGAAATTCCAGATGGTAAAGTTACAGCTATAGTAGGTATGAGTGGAAGTGGCAAAACAACTCTATTAAAGCTACTTCTAAAATTTTATGAACCTAATTATGGGAATATTTATGTTGGAGATAAAAGGCTTTATAATATTAGAAACGACATCTGGAGATCTAAATGTGGAGTGGTAATGCAAGATGGTTATATTTTTTCAGATACAATTGCAAAAAATATAGCTGTTAGTGATGAATTCCCAAATATGGAAAAAATAGATAAAGCAATTAAAATTGCTAATATTGAAGATTATATTTCATCATTGCCTTTGGGATTGAATACTATTATTGGAACTGAAGGGATAGGATTAAGCCAAGGACAAAGACAAAGACTACTAATTGCAAGATCCGTATACAAATCCCCAGAATTCATTTTTTTGGATGAAGCCACTAATTCGCTAGATGCAAATAATGAATCAAAAATAAACATGAATCTACAAAACTTTTTTATTGGAAAAACAGTAGTAGTTGTCGCGCATAGATTGAGTACAGTTAAAAACGCTGATAAAATAGTAGTATTAAAAGCTGGTAGGATAATAGAAACTGGTACACACCATCAACTGCTGTTAAATAAATCAGACTATTACGAATTAGTTAAAAATCAATTAGAATTAGAGGTATAAATTATAATTAATGAAGAAACGAGATAAAGATAATTCAGTCTTTACGGATGATGTTGAAGAGATTATGGGCACTGTCCCTAATTGGATTACACGCTGGGGTATTTCATATATATTTATTGTAATTTCAATTATGTTAATTGTTTCGAATTTCATTAGGTACCCTGAAACTATAAAATCAGACCTCAAAATAACTTCAATAAATCCACCACAGTCGATAAAAGTAAAGAAAAGCGGAAAGTTAGTTAAATACTTTGTTAGTCAAGGTCAATACGTAAATAAAAATAAACTATTAGCAGTTGTTGAAAGCGTTGCGAATTACGATGAGGTGTTATATTTAGAATCTAAGTTAAATCAAATTCATTTATTAGTTGTCAATCAAAATTATAACCAAATTGATTCTATTTCAATAGACTCAATTATAAATATTGGTGAAATCCAAGTTGAATTTTCGCGATTTATTTCAAATTTAAATATTATTAAATCATTTTCAACTGCTGGTTTCTATGATAAAAAATTAATACTACTTTATGAGGACTTGAAATTCATTCAAAGTACAAAAATCAATCTGATTTCTCAAAGAAATACTATGTTTTCTGATTATAAGATTATGGAAAATGAATTCTTAATTTCCACAAAACTAAACAAACAAGGTGTTATTACAGATATTGAGCTTTCCAGACTTGAAAGTAAACTTCTGAACAAAAAATCGCCTTTACAACAGTTGGACAATGAAATTATTATGATTAATTCTAGCATGAACAATAAAAATAAAGAAATATTAGAATTGAAAAATTATATTATTGAGACAAAAAATAATTTTTTACAGTCGATAAATATTTTAAATAATTCAATACTAGATTGGAAATCGAAGTATCTATTGTATTCACAAACTGATGGAGTAATAATATTTCCAACAATAATTTATGATAAGATGGACTTAGTTGAGGGGCAAGAGTTATTCTACATAAAACCAAGTACAACCAAATATTTTGGAGAAATGTATATAAGTCAAAACAAACTTGGTAAAATTAAAGTAAGGCAAAAAGTAACTATGAAATTTGAATCTTACCCATTTCAAGAATTTGGAATAGTAATTGGTGAGATTGCTTATATATCTGACGTGCCAAAAGAAGATTTTTATTTGATAAAAATTGATTTAAAAAATGGCTTAACAACAACTTATGGCAAAAAATTAGAGTATAAAAATGGGCTTGTTGCAAATTCTGAAATTATCATTGATGATATTTCAATTTTAGATAGGATATTTTATAATTTTAAATCATTAATTAATTAAACTCACCATGGAAAAAACTTATTCATGCAATCGGTTCAAGAGGGAATAACGATACTATAAATAATATATTTATCGATATTTACTATAAGAATTTTGAATCAATAAATTCGGATTTTATCAGAAAACAGTTTACAATTAAAAATTGAGAATACTTAAGAGCTAAATAGAAAGTCCTACTTGTAACACAGATTTTTGCGAACGTTTAGTTTAAATATTTCCCATTGGTATATATATTCAATATTCGGTTCGATTTCAAACAACAATATCTTTATATGAAGTTTATTTTTGAAAATAATTAAATACTTTTTAATCTAGTAGCAAGAGCCAACATATCATTCTTCACTTTCTCATCCACAATCTTAGCTCAATGCTGTGTACTTCTAAGGTCTTTGTGCCCTAGTATTTTACTCACTGTTTCAATGGGTACCCCATTAGACATTGTAACTGTAGTTGCGAAAGTGTGGCGTGCCATATGAAAGGTTAAACACTTCTCAATTCTACATACATCTGCTACTTCTTTTAGGTAAGCATTAATTTTTTGATTGCTAATGAGATTGAATACAGTTTCATTCGCCATTAAATCCTCTACATTGCAATATTTATGCAAGATGCTATTTGGTATGTTTAGCAATGGGACATGCGATTTAGAACCTGTTTTCTGGCGTTTAAAGCGAATCCAATACACATTGTTCTTTACCTCAAAATTGTGATGTACCTTGTTCTACACATAATTCACAATAAGAAAATTTGTGTTCTGTATCAAAATAATAATTTACCGCTTTGATATCATATTCTATATATTTATTTGTTACAAAAAGCGTAAGTGTTTCATCTATCCTAGGAATTACAGGCAGCTCTGTTTCGAGAATTGAATCATAAAATGGATCAACAATTTTAACTTTAATCACAACACTTTTATAAAAAGATTAATTAAACAAATTAATTTGGTAAGGAATTCCATATCTCTCAAACATTAATTTTCGTAGCTCATAATAACTATTGCATTCCCCGCATGAATTAATCACGTCATTTATATACTCTTTAAGTTTTCCCAATGCTTCGATTGAAAGAAATTGATAATTTTTGTAGCTCCTAATGCAGTAGCCAGTATATGGATTGATTATGTTTATAGAGTTAACTATTTCTTTTGGAAAACGTCCATATACTAATTCATTTGTTATGTCAGCAATTATTTTCGGTTTGTAATAAAGTTTTGGATCGCTCGTAAAACCCAATACTCGATATAATTCTGAATAGTAATCTAACATGAATTGAGTAGGGTGTTGCATTGCTTTGCCAACTATAAATCTCTCACTTTCAAACAGGTGAATTTTCTTTCCGCTTTGCAATTCAATTATTTCATTGCGTCTGTCTAATTGTTGGTCTGTGCCTTTGTCAGTTAATAATGCGTCGGTAGCTTGAAACAAATATTGTTGAAGTTCGACCTTATCTAGTTCTGCTAATTCTTTTTTAGATTTTTTTTCCGTGCTTTCGATGATCATTTTTTTATTATCGTCTATCATGGTAATATAATTTAGTTATAATATTCTTTTTTAATTTTCTTAAAAAAATCATGGATTGTTTGTTCGCTATTCCACTCATATCTAAGATTTTTAAGCATAGTTTCCATTTCGATTTTTGGATTATATTTATGGGCTAATGACCAAAGATTTTTATTGTTTTTTTTCTGAGTAGCATAAAAAATATAGATAAAACTATAGTGAACATTGTTTGATTCAGCAAAAGTTTTAACAAATTCGTGGTCGTATATTTTAGGAGCAACAACATTCATTTTTTCCTGCGAGAATAAATATTCTAATGCGAAGTTATCAGCTTCTTTTTCTTTAGCTTGTATCATCAGATTGTCGTTTTCATCCTCTGATAAATGATAAGAATTATTAACAATAGAATCCCAGTCAAACAATACATGAAACAATTCATGAATTATGGCAAACCAAAGTGTAGGATAAAAGCCTACATAATTTGATATAACAATACAGGGTTTATTGTTATATGCTATAGTTAGTCCTCTAGCATGTAATCCAGGCATTGAATCCATATAAATTACTGTAATACCTAATTTATATAAATCTTTAATAATGCTAATTAATCCCATTTCAACGTCCATTGAATGCCATCTAATATGTGGGAAAAACTCGATTAATTTTTTTCTATCGTAATTATATGGGTTGTTTATTGAAATAAATTGATCTTCGCTCGTGTTGATCCAAAATTCTCGGTTCAATAAATTTTTAGGAACAATTGCGGAACTACTAAATGCTGGCTTTAAGTTCGGCTTTTTATAATCAAAAATGTCCTTTAGTTTAAAATGTTTCTTTATCTTTTCTTCAATAGCACTGTAGTTATTTAAATTGTTTATAAAGCCAATTTTTTTAAGCACAGCTAAATCAAAATTTGTTTTAAGAAATTCTATTTTATTAATATCAGATTTTATATTATCTGGGAAAGATTTTTGAAGTTCGTCAAGGTAGAGTATGACTACCTTCTCTAGATCTACCATTAAAAAATTCGATAACTTCACTAGGTTTGTAAAATCGACTCTTTTTTGTTTTCCATTCAATATTCCCAAAAGTGTTACCCTTTCAATTCCCATTATTGAAAGCGCATCTGTCCTAGTAATGTGTAGTAATGTTAGCCGCTTTTCAAATAATTCATTCAATGAATCCTTTGAATTGTGTTTAATAGCAGGCTCACTTAACAAGCTGGATAGGAGTTCATCAATGTTAAAGTTGTCTTTTGGCTCTTCGTTATACATGTAAAAGTGTGTTATTACCTCTACAAATATACTGTTTTTGTAATATAAAAGCAATTTATACTAAAAAAAGTGGATTGTTACCTATTTTTGATAGAGTATTAATTTGCCGAATTTTGAATAATATAGGATGTATAGGGAATATTAATCTTTTTTACTCGCTAAAAAGCCTGGGAGGTGTAATTCAAAATAACTTCTAACGACTTGTGTTCATAGTAATTATGCTATTTTTAGCTTTTGAGAGAGTACATACATATCATTCCCCACCTTTTCATCTACAATTTTAGCATAGTGTTGCGTGCTTCTTAGGTCTTTATGACCTAGCATTTTACTTACTGTTTCAATTGGTACGCCATTAGATATAGTTACAGTTGTAGCAAAGGTGTGGCGTGCCATATGAAAGGTTAAGCACTTCTCAATTCTACATACATCCGCTACTTCTTTTAGGTAAGCATTAATTTTCTGATTGCTAATTAGATTAAATACCGTTTCATTCGCCATTATATCCTCTACGTTGCAATATTTATGCAAGATGCTATTTGGTATATCAAGCAATGGTACATGCGATTTAGAGCCTGTTTTTTGACGTTTAAATCGAATCCAATACACATTGTTCTTATCCAACTCTAATTCCGATTTCTTTAACTGTAAAACATCCACATATGCCAGTCCTGTATAACAACTAAAAATGAACATATCTCTAACAAAGTTCAATCGTTCGTTTCTGAAATCTGTTTTTAGTATTCTGTTTATTTCATCTTGTGTTAAATACTGTCTTTCGACAGGTTTAATCGATAAAGAAATATCTGCAAAAGGATCAACTCTTATCCAACCGTTTTTGAAACTGTTAATTACTATTTTCTTTAAATACTGCAAATATTTCTTGGTAGTATTCTCGCTACATTTTTTATTGATTTTTAGAAAGGTTTCAAATTTGAGAATGTGAGCTCGTGTAAGAGATTTCATACTGATGTCTTTTAGCTTGTATTCGAGCTTCATAAACTCTGCCATGTATCGTTTACAGGTATCATACTTTAACCAGGTAGAATATACGAAGTCAGTTCCGATTAACTTCTTCATTTCTATGTTATTCTCTTCCCATAATTCGAGAAGCATTTTAGGAGCTTCAGAATTTACTCCCATGATAGCATCTCTCAATAATTCAGGAATCACCTCATCATGTAAGGAGAGGAGCTCTGTATATTTATTGTACACTTTTGCCCTTAATGCATCTAAATAAAGATTCAAAGATGCCGCCTCAGAGGTTTTAGCAATACACTTAGCTTTGGATTGGCTCCATTGTTTCAAGGCTACAAATCGTTTTGTTCGCATGGCTACAGAGCGACCTTTAATGGTAATTCGCAGCATTACAGGACATTCACCGTTTTGTTTGATTTTAGATTTGTTGATATAATACAACAAACTGAACATGCTTTTTTCTGACATAGATTTTATCGTTAATTGCCCCTTTATTTAGCTTGCAATGTTACGATGACCTATTTACATTCTACTACACTAATAGAGTGTATCTCAGTGCATTTCAAACAATTCGTGACCCCTTTGAAAATTTTCGTGAGGGGTCACGATTATGGTACAAAAAATATCTTCGAAATGCACTTATTTGCATCATGAATAAAACAAAAAAGCGTGTTTATCATCGATAAACACGCTTTTGCACTAATTTTCGTTAGTTTCAGTGGAGCTGGAGGGAGTCGAACCTATGAGATTAATTTGTTAACTCTTATATACTTATTAAAAACCTCAATTGAAATTACAATTGAATTAATTGTGTATTTCAATTTCTTTATAGTGCATTTCAGATAATTTATATTAAAAAAAATAGGGAAATTAGAATTTTAAGAATTTTTCGTCAGTTCCAACTTTTATAGATTTTAAATTATGACACTCAAATAATCTGTTTTCAATGCTGCTAGTCTAATACTCTGAAATATTGTCATACTACATTTGTAGTATTGACTGCATTAAATATAAACAATACCTTAGTAAGATAATATTTGAATAGATTTTGAATTGAAAAATTTATTTTCATAAGAAAGCTATATAAATAAATTATTCTTTATCAAATTTATTTATTCCCAGTTTACTTATATTATTATTATACTTTATTCAGGATGAATCTGGGCCTACGTAAGTAAGTAGTAGAGTTTATTAATGTATTAAGTATAAACTTACTTTTCTATGCTTTTTTCTCAATTAATTTGATTTGAAATGTTAGGTGAATGTAATGTGGGTGTTAAATGTGAAATTTTATAAGATTATTGTTCCTTTATAGTAGAAATTAAGAGAAGTGACAATTTGTGTTAAATGTACATTAAGTAGTTTTTATAGATAATTTAATATATTTAAAAATACATAAGTTAAACGAAGTGAAATTCAGAATATTATTGCTTCTTATTTGTATTGCTTCTATAGACGGATTCAGTCAATCAGCTTGGCAGAAATCATATGGAACTATATATAGAGACAATGCAAGGCAAATGATAAATCTTGCGAATGGAGGTTATCTTTTAGCTGGAGAAAACTACGTTGAAAGTAATGATGTTTATACTACTGGATACTTAGTAAAAACTAAGGCTAACGGAGATACTATTTGGACGAAAAGATTCTTCCCTTCGGATTCAGGATTAGGAATCATAATTCCAACGATTTATGAAATAAATCCGAATGCATATCTAGTATCTAAAATAAATGCATTAATGATATTAGATTCATCAGGTAATATTGTTTGGAGTAAGAATAACTATAATGCAAGCCTTTTTTCTATTCTAGACGTCAAAAATGTTAGTACAATCATTTATAGTAGCGGTTCAAAAATTGGAAGTATTGATACTTCTGGTACTAATAATTGGATAATTAATTTCCCACATAATATAGCCCGAAGAATAGTTATTAAATCTTCAAATGGTACTTACTGCTACTTGTATAAAGACAGTGTTAATAATGTCTATTTTAAAGAAATATCATGGACTGGTCAAATAATTAGAGACACACTTTTACCATTTTTACCCATCCATTCAGTTTCAGGGTTACTTTATCAAGATAAGGATGGTAATTTTGTTTCAGTAAATGATGAATTAGCTATTAATGTTATAAAATTCAGCTATAAACTGGAATTATTATGGAAGAAGTCGAATAATGTTGTCGCTACACATTATTCCGATGTTATTATACAAACAAGCGATAACTACTATGTAATAGTAGGAAAATATCTTAATGACCCTGCGGGTGATATCTCGTTTTTTAAAATGGATACCTCGGGCAATAAAATATTTTTTAAATCATTAGCGAGATTTGGGAAACAGGAGGAAGCAGTTAGTGCTTTAGGTGACCATGATGGGGGAGTAGTTCTTTTTGGGAGAGGAGAAGATGGGCCCATTGGCAATTTTGATCTAATTCTTGCCAAGGTAAATGAAGATGGCACTTTATCTTCTCCTTTTTTATCTTACGGAAAAGAATTATATATAACATTATTTCCAAATCCAACACAGGATTATTTACACATAAACTCAAAAGAGAATATAAGTGGGAAAATCAACATTTATAAACTAGATGGGATATGTGTGTTCGAAAAGGAAATTGGAAACGAAGATAGCTGGAATATTAATGTCCAAGAGCTCACAACTGGAATTTATATTATTAGGTTTTCTGATGTTATAAATGGAAGCTTTTACTGCCAGAAATTTATAAAGAAATAACTATTAACTAAAACCATATCATTATGAAAAAATTAGTTACATGCACAATCTTGTGCCTTATGTTTATTCTAATATTTATTAGAACTTCACTAGCACAAACCCCAAAATTTACTTGTGGTACAACAGACAGTTCTATGATGCTAAATTTTACGCCAGATTCAGCAACATTATCATCAGGGATGTTTGATTCAAGATATGGTGGTGTTTTTACAGCTCGAGATACTCTTCGATTTTTAATTGTTTACTGTGGATTTACAAATGATGACACAGATGCACATGCATTATATGAAAACACATCGATTTGGCCTTGGGATTCAGTAGCTCCACGAGATGCAAAAAAAATGTTTTATAAAAACTTTAACCAATTCGATGTAAACTCTAATGATTTTAATATTTCAAATTTTTACTTCCAGATGTCAAGGCATGCTAACAAACCATTTAAAGTTATAGCAGAAACATTCCCACACAGAATTGATGTAACAGCAACGAATACTATCAATAATACTCAAGATTTAGCATTTCAATCATATACTCAAATGGCATTTGATACAATGCAGAAATATTACCCCAACTATAACTGGAGCAAATTTGATACTAGAAAGAATAGACCAAATTTTTCATTTGACAACAGCGATAATCTAACCTATCCGCCAGATAATAAGATAGACTATTTAATTGCGATTTGGCGATATGATAAATCTGTAGGGGTTTATGGTACATCGATAATAGATTCTCACAATGGATTTGTAGGTGTACCTAATTATAATTTCATTAATACGAATAACGATACAGTTGCTACAAATGCAGGTTTTACAATTTGTATTGGTGTAGCTGATTCGGTTAGTCTTATGAATTCTTTTATACATGAAGTTGCACATACATTATATGATGCTCCACACACATTTGCAGCAAATGATGTTGTAGGGAAACATTTTGTAAATACAGATGGATGGGGAATGATGCATGGTTACATGCCAACAATCACTCAATGTGCAAATTCATGGGAAAGGTGGTATAACGGATGGTCTGAAATTACGTATGATTTATCGCACAGTTCTCAAAATGGAAACTATACAATTGGAGATTATATTACCACTGGCGATATTATACGGATAAAAATACCTCATGTAGAAGGGCAATACATTTGGTTAGAGAACCACCAAAATAAACATAAATTTGATAGCAGATTAGGCTGGAATGTTAATGGGTTAAATGACAGTATACCTTCACGAGAAAAAGGAGTTTTAGCATTTGTTGAAAATATTGCTGGCCAACGATCAGATGCTTATAGCAAAGTTTTAGACACGAATGGAAAAGAGACTTATGTAAGTATTTTTGATCGGGGCGCCAACGGATTAAGAGCCTTATCACGCGAAGGGAATGGAGAGTATTTAATTGATAGTTCTTTCGTATCTCCACAGTGGTGGAATAATACAATTTATGATTTCAATAGAGTTGCAGATAATGCAGTAGGAATATACGGAAATAATTCTACTCTAAGATTTGACTATAATAATAACAATGTAATTAAAATATCTACTGGAGCCAATTCTGCACCAGATAATGAACAATCTTATGTTGTTTATATGGATAATGATTACAAATATAGTCGCTTAGGGGCTAATCTCACCTTTCTAGAAAATGATGAATTATCATTATCTTCAAAAACAGTTCCAGTGAATTATTCAACTTTTAATAATGTTTTTAGAATCCCTTCTCCACCTGATTATTTAAAATTAAGCCCAACGTATATAAATGGAATTTCAATTAAAATAATTAATTATGATAGTTTGGGCAATGCTAATATTGAAATTAAATTTAATAATTATAATGTAAATAATGATACTCGTTGGTGTGGGGATATAATTTTAAGTAAAAACACAACTAATAGTACTTTTCCATCTCTAAATTTAATTTCTAACAAATCAATTCTAATTGACAAAGCAATTACACCTAATAGAACTTCAAAAATAAACGGTCAATTCATTAACCCAACTATTTTTATCTGTAAACAGAGTGCTTTTGTTAAATTAAACTCCGAATCTAATATTATTGTAGATCATGGAAGTACTTTTAAAATGGAATCTACTTCTAAATTAGAAATTAATTCTGGTGCAATTCTAAACATCAAAAACAACAGCATACTTAGTCTTTCAGATAGCGCGCAAATAATTGTAAAAGAAGGTGGAAAAATATTAATAGAAAAAGGAAGTACAGTTCAACTAAATGGAAAAGCTAAAATTATATTAGAAGCTCCAACCTCTATTGCTCAATTGAACTCTACAATTGAATTAAAAGGAACGTCTATTTTAGTTTTAAATGGAACTTCAAAAGTTATTGCTGAGAATAAAAGTAAAATTCATGTAAAAGACACTGCTCAATTTAATATTACAGCAAATGCGGAACTTCAGTATGATAATGGTGCAACTTTAATTTTAGAAAACACAAAATCAAGTTTAGGTTTTGATGGGGGTATTAGAATTGGAAATGGAACTCAGTTTACATTCTCTGGTAGTGGTTACATTAAAGTTAGTCAAAGTACTGGTCAATTTATACCGGGTAGCAATTCATCTGTTCGGATTAGTGGATCTGGGAATACCGATCAAATTATTGATATTTTAAATTCAGGAGAATTATCATTTAGTAAAAGGCTTGCACAATTAACAATATTTAACGGTAAAATTACAATGGACAATTTATCCAAAGTAAGCGTTTATTGTAAGGCTAGAATCGCTTCAACAAAATTTACATCTTGGGATGGAAACCCTACCACTCACAAAGGATTAAATTTATATGGTCAAGGTGGAGTATACATTAGCTCTTGCACTTTTGAAAAGGGTGCAAATGGTATATATAACTCTTATAAGCCAAGCATTACTAGACAAGGCGGAAAGCTTTATATTTCATCTTCAGTATTCCAAGACCTTACAACTGCATATTATCAATATGGTGGTGGTTTTGGTATTTTTAATAGTGAATTCACAAATAATAATGACGGAATAATAACAAATATAACTGAAGTCAACTCAGAATTAAATAACTGTGAATTTTCTGAAAATACTGGTTATGCAATAAGATTCATTGGAACTGGAACAGCTTCTTTATCTTTAAACGGTACGAATATTTCTGGCAGTGCTAAAGGAATATTCTCTTTTGGTAATAGTCAAACCAATATTAAGTGTGGAACTTTTACTAATAATACAAGTAGTGTATTTGGTTATTTCGATCCATCATTTAATTTAAGTTCTGAATTAAACAAAAATGGAACTGTAACTTTTAATAATGAGGGTCAAATTTTTAGCTTTTATCATGCAGGAGATTTATTCTTGGCGGAAGGTTTTAATAATTTTTATCCTGCATCTAGCGGAAATAACGAAATAATAAATGGAACTCAAAACAGATTTGTGCCATCAAGTTTAGGCTATTTCAATGCTTATAATAATGACTGGAATGGTTCTGGAAATACACCAGTTTACTCATCAGATTACGAAGTAACTTCATCAGAGACAAGTCATTTCAGTGATCAAATATATTACCAAGATGCAGACCCAATCATGTCTGCTATTGAATGCGGAACAGGTGAGCCGTGCAGTAGTTGTGAGGAAGCTGATTTGAATCCATTTAAAAATTGTGATTGCGAAACAATTAACACAACTAATATAGTAGATCTACCATTGAATACAGCACTGCAAAATATTATTGATGATTTAAGTACATCTACGGGGATAGATGATAGAGAAGAAAGTGTAGTAAAACTTAAAGAATTGTTAACATATTCTATGTCAGCTATCAATGATGAAGAACGATTCTTGTTAAAATATGCTTATAGAATGTTTAAGGACGAACTTGCTTTATGCATATCAGATACTAACTTTGTTGATAGTACAGCATTAAGTACAAATGTATTATTAAATGATTATATGGGATATTTCTCAGATATTCTTACTTATCAAAAAGAATTACCTACTTCTGACCAATTATTTGATGATATTTCAATCTTGACACTAGATGAAGCATTATCATACAAATTATTAACTGACCAGACTCAAGCATTAGATAAAACGGATGATTTATTTGCTATTGTTGATGAAATAAAGTACCCATATATTGCATATTGGACTTGTTTACTTTCAAACGAAGTAGATTTTAAGGCAGGTACAATTACACAAGAAGATTTTGAATCATATTCAAGTGGTTGTTGGGCTGAATTTACTGCGAATTATGAAGGTATGAACAGAGCGATAAATAATAATACAATTCAAAATTCATTAAAGTCATACTCTCCTAAAAACACAGACAAGGAAAGAAATGATGCTACTAGCCAAAATAATTCAGAAAATAAAAGTAATTCAAAAGATGCAAAAAAAGAATTAAATATTTATCCCAACCCTACTACGAATTCGTTTACACTTAATATCCCTGAAGAGTCGGCAAATACAGTTATTAGAGTATTTAACATGTATGGAATCGAGGTATTAGAACAAATAATTACTAATAAGAATAATGTAACTATTGATTTAATTAATCAAGTAGATGGTTATTATATTTGTTCTGTAATTACTTCAAATTCTAAGTACGAGGCTAAAATTATTAAGATTAAATAATAATTTATTCTAAATAAAATATTAACAAAATGCCGACATAAATTGTCGGCTTTTTGTTAATTACAGGAACTTGAATTCTAATCCATGCTTTCCAGCACGTCAGCCAACTTTTGAGTTTTTATAAACAATTGCCATAAAATCGCAACTTTTTTTCTGTGATAAATTTATTCCAAATTGGAAAATAGATATTTATATTACCCTTTGAAGTCGTAAGGTGTTATTACATCTACACACATTTTTACTCGACTACACTCTACATTAAGAAATAATTAATCACTTTCTTTATCACGTTCAAGTTTATGAAGTACTACTTAGTATTGAAATATTAAATAAAAGGTTTGTATTAAATCGTTATTTTAAAAAAAAATATTTTATTTTTTTTTAAAAGTATTCTACATTTAATTTAAACTACATAACATTTAATCTTGTTGCAAGCAACATCATGTCATTCCCAACCTTCTCATCCACAATCTTAGCATAATGCTGTGTACTTCTAAGGTCTTTATGGCCTAGCATTTTACTCACCGTTTCAATGGGTACGCCATTCGAAATCGTTATGGTAGTAGCAAAAGTATGACGAGCCATATGAAATGTTAAGCATTTTTCAATTCCACATATATCTGCTATCTCTTTTAAGTAGGCATTTATTTTCTGATTGCTTATTAAATTAAATAAGGTTTCATTCGCCATTATATCATCTACATTGCAATACTTGTGTAATATATTATTTGGTATATCAAGCAAAGGTACATGCGATTTAGAGCCTGTTTTCTGACGTTTAAAGCGAATCCAATACGTATTGTTCTTGTCTATCTCCAATTCTGATTTCTTTAGTTTTAATACATCCACGTAAGCAAGACCAGTGTAGCAGCTAAATATGAACATATCTTTTACGAAGTTTAATCTCTCGTTTCTGAAATCAGTATTAAGTATTCGGTTAATCTCATCTTGTGTTAGGTATTGTCTTTCTACTGGTTTAATAGAAAGTGAAATATCTGCAAATGGATCTACTCTAATCCATCCATTTTTGAAACTATTCACCACAATTTTCTTAAGATACTGCAGATATTTCTTTGTAGTGTTTTCACTACACTTTTTGTTAATCTTTAAAAATGTTTCAAATTTTAAGATATGAGCTCGAGTGAGCGATTTCATACTAATATCATTTAGCCTGTATTCTAGTTTTAAAAATTCAGCCATGTATCGTTTGCAGGTATCGTATTTTAACCAGGTTGAATAAACAAAGTCAGTACCCACTAATTTCTTCATCTCAACATTGTTTTCCTCCCATAGCTCTAAAAGCATTTTAGGTGCTTCTGAGTTAACTCCCATAATAGAGTCTCTAAGTAATTCAGGAATAACCTCATCGTGCAAGGAGAGGAGCTCTGTGTATTTATTATACACTTTAGCCCTGAGTGCATCTAAGTATAAATTTAAGGAAGCAGCTTCGGGAGTTTTAGCAATACATTTCGCTTTAGATTGGCTCCATTGCTTTAATGCTACAAACCGTTTAGTTCTCATGGCCACTGAACGACCTTTTATCGTAATACGCATCATTACTGGGCATTCGCCATTTTGTTTGATTTTAGATTTGTTGATGTAATACAACAAACTGAACATGCTTTTTTCTGACATGGATTTTATCGTTAATTGCCCCTTTAATTCGTTTGCAATTTTACGATGACCGTTTTATAATCCACTTCACTAATGGAGTGTTTCTCAGTGCATTTCAAACAATTCGTGACCCCTTTGAAAAAAATCGGAAGGGGTCACGATTATGGTACAAAAAATATCCTCGATTTGCACTTATTTGCATTGAAAAACAAACAAAAAAGCGCATAAATCATCGATTTACACGCTTTTGCACTAATTTTTGTTAGTTTCAGTGGAGCTGGAGGGAGTCGAACCCTCGTCCAAACATGGGACCTGTAACGCTTTCTACATGCTTAGATTACTTTAAATTTTCGTCCTAAGGCTGATCGTAATCAATCTACCCTAAGCTTAGTTTCTTAAGTGTCGAGAATTATCGAAACATTTCCTTCTCTATTCCGACTTTTTCAGTGTCCCAGAATCGGCCGCGGTCGTTCAGCGCTTCCGTGAGACATTCAGCTTCCCTATCTGATAGGGACGAAGCAATTTAACATCCTGTTAAAATTAAGCAGCTAAAGCGTAGTTATTTTCGCCAATTATTGTGTGAAAGTTTCTTTTAAGGGTGTCCTAACAAAACCCTGCATGCTTACATTCAAATCTTCCACCCTGTCAATTCCAAGCAGCCCCTGGTTAATTTGTTAATAAGTTAATTCGTTAATTTGTTAATGCAAAGATACAAAGACATTGGCATATAAATTCTAAATTCTAAAATCTAAATTCTAAAATCTAAATTCTAAAATCTAAATTCTAAAATCTAAATTCTAAAAATTTATATTGAAGTTTATTAACAAATAAACGTATTAACAAATTACATTTTACGCGTTGTAAACTTTTAACGCTTCTTCCAAGCATTTCATCGCGGAAGTTAAATCTTCTTTGTTTAATACGTAGGCAATGCGGACTTCGTTTTTGCCTGCGCCTGGTGTAGAGTAGAAGCCTGTAGCTGGTGCCATCATTACTGTTTGGCCTTCGTACGAGAATTCTTCTAACATCCATTGGCAGAATTTATCTGCATCATCAATAGGTAAGCGTACCACTGCGTAAAATGCGCCTCCTGGGTTCGGACAAAATACTCCGTCCATTTTATTTAATGCAGAAACTACTAAGTCTCTTCTTTCTGTATATTCTTTATTTACTGCCCTGAAGTATGAGTCTGGTGTATCGATTGCTGCTTCACCTGCAATTTGTGCTACTCCCGGTGGCGATAATCTTGCTTGCGCAAATCGTAATGCCGCTCCTAATACTTCTTTGTTTTTTGTAATTAATGCTCCTAATCTCGCTCCACATGCTGAGTATCTTTTAGAAACCGTATCCAACACGATTACGTTCTCTTCTAAGCCCTCTAAATGCATTGGCGATACAAACTCTCTACCGTCATAACAAAACTCTCTATAAGCCTCGTCTGAGAAGATAAACAAGTCGTGCTTCAAGGCTAATACTTTTAAGGCCTCTAACTCTGCTCTAGAATACAAATAACCTGTTGGGTTATTCGGATTACAAATCATGATCGCTTTCGTTTTTGGTCCGATTAATTTCTCGAAATCTTCAATCGCTGGTAATGCAAATCCATTGTCGATTTTAGAAACGATTGGTTTAATTACCACATCAGCCATACATGTGAATCCATTATAGTTCGCATAGAATGGTTCTGGAATAATCACTTCGTCGCCCGGATTTAAACAAGCATTTACTGCAATGGTAATTGCTTCCGATCCTCCGGTAGTAACGATGATATTGCTCGCTTCAATTCCTTTGAATCCTACTTTTTGGTAGTATCCTGCTAACTTCTCTCTATAGCTCGGAATACCTTCTGAATGAGTATAAGCCCATACTTTAAAGTCGATATTCTTGATGGCATTTAACATGCCCTCTGGTGTTTCAATATCAGGTTGACCGATATTCAAATGATATATTTTTTTTCCTTCTTTCTTAGCTTTATCTGCATAAGGTACCAATTTACGTATTGGCGACGCTGGCATGTTTACGCCTTTGTTAGAAATTTTTGGCATCTGTGTATGTTAAAAAAAAGTCCCGTCCTGAAATTCAGAACGGGACAAAAGTCTTAAAATTCTATTACAATAAAAAATATTACGGCTTAGCTACTGGAGCTGCAACGTCTTTTTTAACTGGCATAGCTGATTCTGAGTTTTCTCCATCAGCTGATGGCTCTACATTTCCTTTGATAAATAATACTTTTTGAGCTGTTTTTGCATTTGAAGTAATAGTTACCGCTTTGTTAAAGTTACCTGGGCGACCTTTTGAATTGTAGATAGCAGTTACTTGACCTGTTTCTCCTGGTTTAACTGGCTCTTTAGTCCATTTTGGTGTAGTACAACCACAAGATGCTTGTACGTTTGTAATTACTAATGGCTCTTTACCGATGTTCGTGAATTTGAATACGTATTCCGCTTGAGTTCCTTCTTTAACGTTTCCGAAATCATGAACTTCTTTTTCGAATTTAAAATCAGCTGCATTTGGGTTAACTGGAGCTGCTGCAGGAGCTGCAGGAGTTTGTGCCATTGTTGCAGTTGTTAAACCTGCAAGAGCGATGAATGATAATACTAATCTTTTCATTTTTTTATAATCTTATTTTGAATTTCAAATTTAACGCTTACAACGACATTTTATATATGTAAGCTAATATTTAATGTTTTTTTAATAACAAAAGGTATTCCAATTCGACTATTTTATGCCATTTACCATGATTTTTTCTCGGTAAACCCCATTAGTACTCTCTATTTCAATTAAATAGTATGATGTGTTTAATCCTCTTAAATCTAATTCCTGAATGTCTTTTTCAGTCAATTCGTCGTATTCTCTTACTAATTGTCCTTGTAAATTGAACATTTTTATACGTTTAATCGGCTCATTACTGTTATTTTCGATGAAACACTTATCAGTAGCTGGATTCGGATAAACTTTGAAATTCGATTCTTTATCGATGCTATTGATACCTGTTAAGTTTGTATCTACCGTAAAATTGAATCGTACTTCTGTTCCGAAATTATTGTTGAAACTTTGGAAGATAATATTCCCCATATCGCGGAATCTTATCGAACCTAATCCATCGCTATTTGCAAAGAAATTCATTCCATCTTTATCACTATCATAAACAATAAAAGTATAGCATCCTGAAGTTAAAGTTACTGTATCTTTGTGCATTGTATTTGCTACAAATCCATCTTTGAAAAACACGATATTTCCAAGTTCATCTTGTATCTCATAACTGTTTTCATCTGGAGCAGAATTCGCTCTAAATTCTATACCAAATTTAGCTGGCAATGCCTTTACTAAATTGTATGTTGTTTTAGATGTATTGTTGAAATAATCATAGTCGAGCCAAGTAGAATCAAGGGGTTTCACTGTTGAATAAAATGTATTACCTGCTGTAAATCCGATCGGAGGTAAACTGATTTCTACCGTTTGATAAGGTGCAATTGTTTCATTCCAAGTAAAGAATTTCACATCGCTTGTGTTCTCGAAACCATACTCAATTTTTAAACCAACTACCGGCAAATCTCCATTGTTTTTTACTTTGATTTTTGGCTGACCACATATTGGATTGAACCTTGCATTCGACCATTTTTTACTTGGTGCTAAAATTTCTTCAAGAGATAAATCTACACTTGCCACTACATTTCTGTAGTAAATTAAATTTGCTGCAACATTGTATGAACATGAATTATTTCCTACGTTAGTAAAGGGTGTCATGTTTAAATCGAAAGTTGCAGAATCTGCTCCAACGAATGCACTTAAATCGTGGTAAAACGGACGAACCATTTCCCCTGGGCACCAATTTGCACGGTCGTATAACCATGTTCCTGGTTGAGGATAGATAGGATTTAATCCGCAATTATCTTTCCATATTAAATTGCTAAAACGTTGAACGCCATCAATTTTGATGAAGTTGTATTTAGGGCAAAATTCTGCGCAATCTTCATTACCACCGAAACCATGTCCGGTTTGTAAAATATGAATTCCCACACGATCCGTTGAATCGTTTGGTTTGAATTTAAAGGGTTTCAAGTAATTCTCTATAGAATTATTAGGATCTCCGTAAGGGAAACCTCCATAATAAACCGGTACTACTTTATAAGCTTCGCGAATAGGAGTTCCTTTTAAAAAATAATAATCTAAGCTTGCTGTAAATCCATCCGAATATCCTTCGTATTTAATTCCTATTTCAACTGAATCAGTTAATACAGAACGGAAATCGGTAATATCTGCTTCAAAATCTCTATACCAACCTAAACTTTTATCTCCTGAATAAGGAGTGATATATCTAGCAAATTCAATGTATTCGTAAACGGTTTTGTTAGCAGTATCTACACCAATTGGTCTGCGGGCATAAACCTTTACGGTATAATCCCAATCGCTACAACCAATAGAAGGGCAGCCGATGGTAAATTTCAATAAGATCTTCTTATAACTAGTGTCGGCAGAAGGAAATTTAGTTTTAGTAATAAAATCGCCATACCAATTCAAATGGGTAGCGTCGTGCGAACGGACATGCGTGGTGTCTTGGGCATTCACTAAAAAGGCATTAGAACTAAGGCAAATAAGAAAAATAAGTAGTTTTTTAAACATATTTGTAAGGGTTAATTAGGGCTAAAGTACTAATTCTTAGCGGGAATAAATAGTTTCATTCTCTGCTACTGAATCGTTATTTTTGTCGGATTACGCAAGAACACGCATATGTCTATACACAACACAGAACCAATGAGCACAAGCGCCGAAAGTTTAAGTTTCGAAGATTTCAAAGCGGTTGTAAAAAACGATTTCAGAATTGCTAATGAAAGCAGACAAGCAAGTTTACTTGGAAGGAAAGAAGTACTTACCGGTAAAGCGAAGTTTGGAATCTTTGGTGATGGGAAAGAGGTAGCGCAAATTGCGATGGCAAAAGTTTTTCGTGATGGAGATTTTCGTTCTGGATATTACCGCGATCAAACTTTCATGTTTGCTGCAGGTATGTCGAATGTAAAAGAATTCTTCGCTCAACTTTATGCTTTACCAGATGTAGAAGCTGAACCTAGTTCTGCAGGTAGAAGCATGAACGGACATTTCGGAACGCGTACCTTAAACGAAGATGGATCTTGGAAGAAATTAACTGCCATGAAAAATTCATCTGCAGATATTTCTCCAACAGCAGGGCAAATGCCTCGTTTAGTTGGATTAGCACAAGCATCAAAATTATATCGTAATAATCCAGAGCTTTCTGTATTCGAAGATTTTTCAATCTCAGGAAATGAAGTAGCCTTTGGAACCATTGGAAATGCTAGTTCTTCAGAAGGTCATTTCTTCGAAGCTATTAACGCTGCAGGGGTGTTACAAATTCCTATGGCTATTTCGGTTTGGGATGATGGATACGGAATTTCAGTACATGCAAAATATCAAACTACAAAAGAAAATATTTCAGAAATCTTAAAAGGATTTCAACGTGATGAAAAAGGAGAGGGCTTCGAAATTTTCAGAGTAAACGGATGGGATTATCCAGCACTTTGTGAAACTTACGAGAAAGCAATTGCTATTTGTAGAGAGAAACATATTCCTGTAATGATTCATGTTCAGGAATTAACTCAACCTCAAGGTCACTCTACATCAGGTTCTCACGAACGTTATAAATCGAAAGAAAGATTAGAATGGGAAGCAGATTTTGATTGTATCAAAAAAATGCGTGAGTGGATGATTTCTTCATCAATAGCTACAGAAGAAGAATTAGATGCTATTGAACAGGATGCGAAAAAATATGTTCGTGCTTGCCAAAAAGAAGTTTGGGAAGCCTTCAATAACCCAATAAAACAAGAGATTGTAGAGGTTTCAACATTATTAGAAAACTTAGCATCACAATCAGCTTACTCTTCAGAAATATTAAATTTAGTTCAACAATTAAAAGGTACAATTGATGCTTTACGTAAAGATATTTTAGTTGCAGTTCGTAAAGCATTACGTTTAACTAGAAATGAAAACTCCGATGCAAAAAGAGAGTTAACTATCTGGTTAAATTATTACAACACTGTAAATTTCGATCGTTATAATTCTAAACTACATTCGGATACAGAATTTTCTCCAATGAATATTTCGGAGATAAAACCTATTTATACTGAAGATGCAAAAATGATGGATGGTAGAGAAATTGTGCAAGCATGTTTCGATGCTGCATTTGCTCGTGATCCTAGAGTTGTTGCTTTCGGAGAGGATGTTGGAAAGATTGGTGATGTTAACCAAGGATTTGCAGGCTTACAAGAGAAGTATGGTGAGATCAGAATTTCAGATACTGGAATTCGTGAAGCAACAATAGTTGGCCAAGGTATAGGATTAGCAATGCGTGGATTAAGACCGATTGCAGAAATTCAATACTTAGATTATTTATTATACGGATTACAAACCTTAAGCGACGACTTAGCATCATTATCTTATAGAACAAAAGCTGGTCAGAAAGCTCCATTAATTATTCGTACTCGTGGTCATCGTTTAGAAGGAGTATGGCATTCAGGTTCTCCAATTGGTATGATGATTCATGCTTTAAGAGGAGTGCATGTATTGGTACCAAGAAACATGACACAAGCATCAGGATTTTATAATACACTTTTAAAATCTGATGAACCTGCGATTGTTATCGAATGCTTAAATGGATATCGATTGAAAGAGCCGATGCCTGAAAACATTGGGGAGTTCACACTGCCATTAGGTATTCCGGAAATATTAACAGAAGGTTCAGACATTACCTTAGTAACCTACGGATCTTGTGTAAGAATTGCACAAGAAGCAATAGCTGAATTAAGCACGATGGGAATATCTGTAGAGTTAATCGATGTTCAATCCTTATTACCATTCGACATACATCATAAAATTGTAGATTCATTGAAGAAAACAAATCGCATTTTATTCTTCGACGAAGATGTACCAGGAGGAGCAACTTCATACATGATGCAACAAGTGTTAGAAGTTCAAAACGGATACTACTATTTAGATGCAGCACCACGTACATTAACAGCGAAAGCACACCGCCCAGCATACGGAACAGACGGAGATTATTTCTCTAAACCAAGCGCGGATGATGTAGTGGAAACTATATTAGAAATGCTTGCTCATTAGTTCGTATGCTCGTGTGCTCGTGTGCTTACCGGTCCCCGAACGGAGCGAATCGAAGTTGAGGGGTCAATTTGAACAATTTGAACAATTTTTACCAGCTACCAGTTACTAGCTACCAGTTACCATATTTAAAAAAATAATGAAAATGAATAAACTAACCCTTACTTTACTTCTTGCATTGGGCATGAGCAGTGCTTACTCGCAGGATGATTTAATCAATAAATTAAAAGACAATAAAACTCAAACGAGTAAAGAAACTTTTGGATTTAAGAATACTGTAAATGCTGAAGCGACTGCGGTGAAAAACCAAGGTTCTTCAGGTACTTGCTGGAGTTATTCGGCAAACTCTTTTATCGAATCGGAAATGATTCGCATGGGTAAAAAACCTGTTGACATTGCAGAAATGTTTACAGTGAGAAACATGTACATCGACAAAGCAGAAGCTTATGTTCGTATGCATGGTGGAATGAGTTATGGTCAAGGTGGTGCAGTACACGATCCGATTGATTTAATGGTAAAATACGGTGCTTTACCTCAAGAGGTTTACAATGGTTTATTACCTGGTCAGGTTAAAAATGATCACTCAGAATTAGAATCAATTTTAAAAGGAATTATCGACCCAATTGCGAAAAGCGAAAAACCAATTTCTACAGTTTGGAAAAATGCCTTAACGAAAGTAGTAGATACTTACTTAGGTGAAGTTCCTCAGAAATTTAAGTTCGAAGGGAAAGAATATACACCAATGACTTTCGCGAAAGATGTGGTTGGAATTAATGCAAAAGATTATGTTGAAATAACATCATTTACAACTAGTCCGTATTATTCGCAAATGATTGTAATGGTACCAGATAACTGGACTTTCAAGCCATCGTACAATGTTCAATTGAACGAAATGATTGAAACTATTGATAATGCTTTGAAGAAAGGATATACAGTAGCTTGGGCAACGGACGTAACTGAAAAATCGTTCAGCTGGAAAAACGGTGTAGCTTATGTTCCTACAAAAAGCTATAACGACATGACGGATGAAGAGAAGAAAGAAATGTTTACAAAACCACAAGCAGAGTTAGATGTAACACCAGAAATTCGTCAGAAAGCTTTCGATAATTTCGAAACAACAGACGACCATGGAATGCAAATTACAGGTATGGCTACTGATGTAAACGGTAGAGAATACTATATCGTGAAAAACTCTTGGGGAACTAAAAACGATTACGAAGGTTATTTATACGTAACTAAGAATTTCGTTAAATACAAAACCACTTCAATTTTACTACACAAAGACGGAGTGCCGAAGGCTTTGATGGCGAAACTAACTAAGTAGTTAGTCGTTGGTCCATAGTCGTTAGATATTGTTAATTAAATCGTCCCTATCAATAGATAGGGACGATTTTTTTTTGTCAGATTACTCTCACCCCTCAACTACGTCCCGCACATGCGGGACTCCGTTCGGGGACCGCGTTATATCGCTACACTGAGGGTCGAAAAGATTTTGAGCGAAGCTCAAAATCTTTTCGACATAAAATACTCTATTTTTTTTTACTCTTTACTCTTTATTAAAGTGAAATGAGAAATCCGGTCCCCGAACGAAGCGAAGCGTAGTTGAGGGGCATTGAAATTTGTATGAAATTTTATGTAGCGAGAAATCCGGTCCCCGAACCCCGTCATCCACAGGCAGGCTCACTCCGACGAACTGAGTAGTACTTTACTATTTTCGATTTCTCTATTTTTACGAACTACCAACGACAAACGACCAACCACTAATGCCTAGCAATTCACCAACACCAACGCTGCCATAGCTTCGACGATGGGCACTGCTCTTGGAAGTACGCATGGGTCGTGGCGACCTTCGTTTTGAAGGCTGATGTTTTCGCCTTGTGCGTTTACGCTTTGTTGTTTCTTTAGTATTGTAGCGATAGGTTTAAATGCTACATTGAAATAAATATCTTCTCCGGTGGAGATGCCTCCTAAAATTCCGCCTGCATTATTTGTTTTAGTACGGATTTTTCCATCTACATTTTCATACTCGTCGTTGTTCTCAGAGCCTTTGTGTGTAGCACCTTCGAAGCCTGAACCGTATTCGAATCCATGCACCGCATTAATGCTCATCATAGCGTGTGCTAACACTGCTTGAAGTTTGTTGAATACGGGTTCGCCTAATCCGGCTTCAACATTTTGGATAACGCATTGAATAGTTCCTCCTAGTGTATCGCCTTCTTTTTTTACTGTTTCTATGGCTGAAATCATTTGCTGTGCGATGTTTTCATCGGGGCAACGAACTATATTTTTTTCAATGTTATTGAAATCTAATTGGCTATAATGTTTATCAAGTTTGATGTTTCCAACTTGGTTTACGAATGCAGTAATTTTAATTCCTTTTTTCTCGAGTATCTGTTTTGCTATGGCTCCCGCAGCAACCCTTGCAATAGTTTCTCTTGCAGATGATCGTCCGCCACCTCGGTAATCGCGTATGCCATATTTTTGCTCGTAAGTATAATCGGCGTGTGATGGGCGATAGGTATCTTTTAAATATTCGTAGTCTTTAGATTTTGCATCCTCATTGCGAACGATAATAGCTATTGGTGTTCCAAGCGTTTTACCTTCAAACACTCCCGATAGAATTTCAAATTCATCAGCTTCTTTTCTCGCACTCGTAATGGAACTCTGCCCAGGCTTCCTACGATTTAATTCTAACTGAATTTTCTCGTAATCAATTTCAATGCCCGCCGGACAACCATCAATAACAACTCCAATAGCCGGCCCATGCGACTCGCCAAAACTTGTTATTCTAAACTTTTCACCGAATGAATTACCTAGCATAAATTCTAAATTCTAAATTCTAAACTCTAAATCCTAAATCCTAATTAATATGAACTAGCTACTAGCTACTAGCTACTTAATACTAGTATTTAGAATTTTAATTCAATCTATTTCAACTGAAACCCTACACGTCCTAAATCTACCCAAAAATCTGGATATGATTTAGAAACAACTTTTTCGTCTTTTATTTCTACACTTGGGAGTAGCATGCTCAAAATACTAAAAGCCATCGCCATGCGGTGGTCGTTGTAAGTCTCAACTGGCCCTTCGGCTCCCCCGTCTGCTCGGGCAGGGCTCAGGGACCGGTTATTGTTTTTTTGCCCAATATCCGATGTCCGATGTCCCAAGTCCATAGTCCATTGTCCTTGGTCCTCAGTAAAAGTATTAAGATTTATTTTCTTCAACTCAACTTCCAAAGCTTCCAACCTATCCGTTTCTTTTATTCTCAAACTTTCTACGCCTGTAAATTTCAAGGGGTGATTCTTTAATGCCGATAGCGTGATCAATGTTTGTGCGATATCTGGGCAATTAATAAAATCATAGATTTCTTTTGGGCTGAAGTTTGTTGTTCGTACCAATCGGATTCCGTTTTCTTCGAAATGTGTATCCACATTCCAATCGCTCATCCATTCAGCTAAAATAGAATCTCCTTGTGTGCTTTTCTTTTTAAATCCTGTTAACAAAACTTCCTCTATACCTAAGGAAACAAAGGCATACCAATAGGATGCAGCACTCCAATCGGGTTCTATATAAAAGGCACACGATTCGTATTCTTGTTCCGGTACTATAATACTTTCGTCATTTAAAATGATATGCACTTTCGCCTGATGCATCATGTCCATCGTCATGTTTAGATATGGAGCAGAAATAATTTTATTTTCAAGGTGTAATTGCAATCCATTTTTTATTCTCGGAGCAATCATTAATAATGCTGAAATAAATTGACTGCTTACATCTGCCTGAATTGTAATCGGTGCATGAGAAATTAATTCTTTCCCTTTTATTTTGATAGGGGCGTAGCCTATTTTTTCTAAGTACTCGATATGTGCACCTAATTCTTTTAAGGCATCTACTAAAATTTTAAGTGGACGTTCTTTCAATCGTTGAGAACCCGTAAGAATTACTTCTCTTCCTTTTTGTATTGAAAAATAAGCACATAAAAATCGTAATGCTGCACCTGAATGATGGCAATCAATAATCATATCATCGCCTTGTACCGCATTCTTTATAATGATGGTATCATCAGCGTTTGAGAGATTTTCAATACTTATATTTTCAGTAGATAAAGCCTGAATAATTAATGCTCTATTCGACTCGCTTTTCGAACCAGGTAATTTTAATTCCGCTTTCGTAAATGATTCTGGGCGAGTGATGATCATTAGAATTTCTCGTTAAAATAATGAATACATTTTACCAAAGCATTCGATATCTCTTCTTCTGTACAAGCAATGTTTATTGCTGGTTCGGCAATGGCATTCAATAAACTGAAGTTTATTTCAGAAGCTTCATTCTTCTTATCTTTCTTCATGTAATCGATTAGATCTAAAATCATATCCTCGTTTACTCTTGCCGGTTCTAAATGTTTCGGGATGATTTCTAAGATGTATTTTAAATCTTCAATTTTTAATCCCGTTTTTATTTCACTTAAAAATGCTTCAGCCATCATTCCATACGCTACTGCACTACCATGCATAATTAATTTACCTTTTGATAAATAATAAGTTTCTATAGCATGCCCAATGGTATGTCCGAAGTTCAATGCCTTGCGAATGCCCTTTTCATAAGGGTCTTGCTCCACAATGCTTAATTTTATCTTCACACTTTGAGCAATCAATTCATCTAATCCGGGTAAACCATTTTCTAAAAAGGATAGGGTATCTCTTAAATGTAAATGATCTGCAATTAAGCCATGCTTCAGCATTTCAGACATTCCCGATTTTATTTCTAGCTCATGTAAAGTGCTAAGGAATTCCGGAATAATATATATTCCTTTCGGATGATTAAATGTTCCTAAATGGTTTTTATAATGTTGTAAATCTAATCCTGTTTTACCACCAATGCTTGCGTCAATCATACCTAATAAGGTTGTAGGAATGTTGATGAAATCGATTCCACGCATATAGGTTGATGCTGCAAATCCACCCATATCAGTAATAACACCTCCACCTAAATTAATAAGCAATGATTTTCGATCTAAACCGAATTCTTGCATCATGCTCCAAATACCAATGCAGATGTCGATGTTCTTATTATCTTCTCCGGGGTCGATTTCTATTAAATCGAATTTCGGGGTATGTGTTGAATATAAATTAAGATAAGGAAGGCACTCTTCGAGTGTATGAGTATCGCCAAGTATCGCAACTTTCGTATAGCTTTGTTCAGAAAGCCATTGGTCTAAACTGCCAATTGGGTTTTCGAAATAAATAGAATAACCTAAATTACTTTTTATATCATTCATCTTGCATTACTTTGGTTTGAATAGTAATGGATTCGCGGTGAATCAATTTAACCAAATCTAAAATCATTTCTTCAGATAGGTGAATTTCTTTGCCGTATTTTTTTCTTGTTTCAACAATTTCAGCCCAACGTTCTGGTTGAAATATGGTAATGTTATTTTCTTTCTTGTATAAACCGATTTCTTGAATTAATTTTAATCTAGATGCAATTAATTCTAGTACTTCGTAATCTAATTTATCAATCTCTTTTCTCAATCTGAAAAGTTGATCTTTGAACTCTGAATTTTCAGTATCGATTTCTCTAATAATAAGTTGATCAATTAACTGCGAAAGCTCTGCAGGTTTTAATTGTTGGTCTTTATCGCTTAAAGCAATACTTGGGTCATAATGCGATTCAATCATTAATCCATCGAAGTTTAAGTCCATGGCTTTCTGACTAACATGCTGAATTAAATCGATGCTTCCACAGATATGCGAAGGATCACAAATTACAGGTAAGTTCGGCACTAGTCGTTTTAATTCTAAAGGAATATTCCAATTCGGAGTATTTCTATAAGTATTCTTTTCGTATTGAGAAAAACCACGATGAATAGCAGCAATATTATTGATACCTGCATGATGAATACGTTCAATAGCACCTATCCATAATTCTATATCCGGATTGATTGGATTTTTAATCATCACTGGAATATTTACACCGCGTAAAGCATCAGCAATTTCTTGTACTACGAAGGGACTAACCGTAGAACGAGCACCAATCCAAAGGATATCGATACCCGCTTTTAAGCAATCTTCCACATGCTGAGCAGTAGCAACTTCCACAGCACTTTTCATGTTGTTTGCTTGGGCAGCCTGAGCTAACCAATTTATACCCTTGGTACCTAGTCCGGTAAAGGAGCCAGGACGAGTTCTAGGCTTCCAAATTCCACCTCGTAAAACAGGGATTTTGAAAGATGCTAAAGCTTGGGCAGTAGTATGTATTTGTTCTTCTGTTTCTACACTGCAAGGCCCTGCAATTACAAAGGTCTTTAAATCAGTGCTTAACCAAGAATTTAGGTTTTCAGATTTAATAGAAGTAGTCATTATTAATCTACAATTTGCTTACAAAACAACTAAAAACTTACGTGGTTTCAATTATTAAATTAATTATTTACTTAAAGTACGCTTTTTTCCTATTTTTGACTCATTCATTTACAAACAATGAGCAAAAATATATCATTTGACAATACCGAGATCGCCTTCTCAGGTATGAGTAATGCCGATTTAAATAGAGCTTACTGGTTATTCAAAATCATCAACATTAATTTCTTCGTAAAAGTTGGTCCGCCAATTACAAATGCAGCCATTAAAATAGGCTTACCAGTTGCACCACTAATTCGAGCGACAATCTTCAAGCAATTTTGCGGAGGAGAATCGATAAACGATTGCGCGAAAACAATAGCGCACTTAGGAAAATATCATATCGGAACAATCTTAGATTATTCAGTTGAAGGAGAATCGAAAGAAGAAGTTTTCGAAGCAACAGCAAACGAAATTATTTCAACAATACATCGTGCTAAAGGAGATGCTAATATTCCATTCAGCGTGTTCAAAGTTACTGGTGTAGCACGTTTCGGCTTGTTAGAAAAATTAGATGCGAAAGCAGAATTAACATTCGAAGAGAAAAAAGAATTCGAAAGAATTAAAGATAGAGTTCGTAGAATTTGTCAGACTGCCTACGATGCAAATGTTAGAATTTTCATGGATGCAGAAGAAAGTTGGATACAAGAAAGTATCGATCAACTTTCGTTAGACATGATGCGTGAATACAACAAAGAGAAAGTTATTGTTTACAATACTTATCAATACTATCGCCACGATCGTTTAGAAGCATTGAAAAGACACGATGCTATGTTAGCATCAGAAGGAATAATGATGGGAGTGAAACTAGTGCGAGGCGCATACATGGAAAAAGAAAGAGAACGAGCTATAGAAATGGGTTATCCATCACCAATAAATCCGGATAAAAAATCTACAGATAAAGAATACGACGATGCCTTAACTTATTGTGTTGAGAATATTCATCGCATCGCTATTTGTGCAGGTACACATAATGAAAATAGCTCTCGCCATTTATTAAACTTGATGGCCGAAAAAAATATTCCAGCAAACGATCAAAGAATTTATTTCTCACAACTACTTGGCATGAGCGACAACTTAAGTTACAATTTAGCCAACGCAGGCTACAACGTAGCGAAGTATGTTCCATACGGCCCAGTGAAATCGGTACTACCATACTTATTTCGCAGAGCCCAAGAAAACACAGCCATCGCCGGACAAATGGGTAGAGAGTTAGGGTTGATTTTGAAGGAGAAGCGCCGCCGCGGTTAATTAGCCAATTAGCCAATGAGATAATGTGCCAATGGGGAAATTAGCCAATGGGACAATGTGCCAATGGGACAATTAGTAAATGTGCCAATGGAATAATTACCTAATGAGACAATTAGTCAATTTGCTAATATTTTTGATTCTTTAAAGTTTTTGTTTGCCAATTAGGATTTCGAAGAATAATCTGAAATCACTAGTAAGGCTCCATAGTGGGTATTTGAAAGTAGCGGGTTTATTTTTTTCGAAAAAGAAATGACCTACCCATGCAAATGCATAACCTGTAATTGGTAATACAAACCATATTCCCCACATGTTGTACATTGATAACAAAACGATTTCAATAAAAACTAGTCCAGTACCAATGAAGTGTAATCTTCTACTTGTTTTATTTTCATGTTCAGTTAAATAGAATTTATAAAATTCTGAATAAGTTTTTATACGTTCCGCCATTTCTAATTTTATTGCTGATAGTAAAGTTAATTATTAATCTCGAAGTATTAAATACTGATATATTAAGGATGATATTTAAACCTGCATATATGCGGTTGTGAGTTAAATTTAAGATTTCATTATTTGTAAATGAAAAAAAATGAAGATAACCCACTACTAACAAAGACAATGCAGTTTTCTGTTGAAATAGTCAAATTTTCGGATGAACTTGTGAAAAATCACAAGATGATTCTTGCAAATCAAATCTTAAAATCAGGAACTTCAATTGGAGCAAACGCTCGAGAAGCTCAAAATTCGGAAAGTAAAACTGATTTTATTCACAAGTTGAAGATATCAGCTAAAGAAATTGAAGAAACACAATATTGGCTAGAGTTAATTTCAAAAGTGTATGAGCAATTTGATGTAACTCATATGGAAAGTTTACTTGATGAGGTAGCTAGAATCGTAAATGTAATTATAACTACTTCAAAAAAATCACTGAAAAACTAATTTAACCATTGGCACATTATCTCATTTGCACATTATCTCATTGGCACATTGTCCCATTGTCTCATTAGCACATTGTCTCATTGGCAAATAATCCTTATTTTCGTCCCAAATTAGAATCAATGAGCCATTTAAGCGAACAAGAACAGTTAAGAAGAGATAGCATGAAAGAATTGATGCAATTGGGCATTAATCCTTATCCTGCGGAGATATTTGATGTAAACGTTACTGCAGCGGATATTTTAGAGAATTACGAGCGTGACAAGACGAATTACAAGAACATCAGCATTGCTGGTCGTGTGATGAGTCGTAGAATTATGGGAAATGCTTCTTTTGCTGAATTGCAAGATGCTACAGGTCGTATTCAGATTTACTTTAGAAGAGATGATCTTTGCCCTGGTGAGGACAAAACTTTATACAATACCGTTTTCAAGAAATTAGTTGATATCGGTGATATCATCGGGATTACAGGATATGTGTTCACTACGCAAGTAGGGGAGATAAGTATCCACGTAACGAGCTTCAAGATGTTAAGCAAATCGTTGCGCCCTTTGCCAGTTGTTAAGATTGATGCGGAAGGTACTGCACACGATGTGGTAACCGACCCTGAGTTTAGATATCGTCAACGTTATGCTGATTTAATTATTAATCAGGATGTACGTGAAGTGTTCAGAAAACGTACAAAGATTATTCAATCTTTAAGAAATACATTTAATGAACAAGGATACTTAGAAGTTGAGACACCAATACTTCAAGCTATCCCTGGTGGTGCTGCGGCTCGTCCGTTTATAACGCATCACAATGCTTTGGATATGCCTTTGTATTTACGTATTGCCAATGAGCTTTATTTAAAGAGATTAATTGTTGGTGGATACGATGGGGTATATGAGTTTGCTAAAGATTTCAGAAATGAAGGAATGGACAGAACTCATAATCCAGAGTTTACTGTAATGGAAATCTATGTAGCCTATAAAGACTACAATTGGATGATGGATTTTACAGAAGAAATGATTGAGAAAGTGGCGATGGATTTACATGGCACCACTAAAGTGCAAGTAGGAGAGAATATCATCGATTTCCAACGTCCGTTTAAACGCATCAGCATGTACGATTCTATTAAGGAATTTACAGGTATCGATATTTCTGAAATGAATGAAGATCAATTAAGAGATACTTGTAGAAGCTTAGGAATTGAAGTGAGTGATACTATGGGTAAAGGAAAATTAGTTGATGAAATTTTTGGAGAGAAATGTGAAGGGAATTATATACAACCAACTTTCATTATTGATTACCCAGTGGAGATGTCGCCTTTATGTAAAAAACATAGAACGAAAGAAGGCTTGGTAGAACGATTTGAATTAATGGTGAATGGTAAGGAATTAGCAAATGCTTATTCTGAATTGAACGATCCAATTGATCAAAGAGCACGTTTCGAAGAACAAGTGAAATTGATGGAAAGAGGAGATGATGAAGCAATGTTTATCGATTACGATTTCTTGAGAGCTTTAGAATATGGTATGCCTCCGACTGCAGGTATGGGTATTGGTATAGATCGTTTAACAATGATCATGACTAACCAAACTTCTATTCAAGATGTATTGTTCTTTCCTCAAATGCGTCCGGAGAAAGTGCAGAAAGTTGCGAGTGTAAATGATTTTGTAGATGCGGGTGTACCAGCAGAATGGGTACCTGTGTTGAATAAAATGAATATCAATACCATTGAAGAATTGAAATCAGCAAACCCAAACAAAGTGTTTAACGATATGGGTGGTATGCGTAAGAAATTGAAATTAGAAATCGCAGTTCCTTCGAAAGAAGATGTGATGAAATGGTTTGAATAATTATTAAAATTATTCCATAAAAAAAGCCCGAAGAATTCTTCGGGCTTTTTTGTTATCAAAAATTAGATTACTTCTTTTTGAAGTTGATAGCAATTGTTGAAACGATTGTATTCGCTCCATCAACTTGAGTATCACTTGTTCCTAAGGTTAAGTTAGTAGAAGTTAAAGTAGTGTTGTTAAATACTGTAGTGTCAACATTATCCATAGTTATTAATGTTAATACTGAACCACTAAAAGTGTACTTGTTAGTATCATCTGGTTCACCTGCAAATTTTGCAATAGCAATACCAGTTGATTTGAACTCAACTGTTAAATCGCCAGCTGCATAAGTTTCAGTTGAATCTAGGTATGTAGTACCATTGATAGTGATTTTTTGATTTTGAGAAGTACCTTCCCAAGTACCAACGATAGTAGCTGAAGGAGTAGTAGTTTCTTCATCTTTAGAACAAGCTACAATCGTAGTTGCTAATCCTAAAATTAAGATTGATTTTAAGAATAAATTTTTCATAATTTTTTTAATTGGTTAATTTGTGATGCGAAGATATATTAATTCACATAATTTCAAAATACTAAAACAATGAATTTTGTCAAAGGTGCGGAGCTTAAAGAGCCCTATTTTCAACAGTTATGGACATTCATAACTGCTGAAAAAGATGCAGGGAAAAATATATTTCCTCCAGAATCTTTGATTTTTAATGCACTAGACTTAGTTTCTGAACGAAATTTAAAAGTGGTCATACTTGGGCAAGACCCTTACCATGGGGCTGGTCAGGCAAATGGTTTGGCATTTTCGGTAAATACTGGGCAGAAAATTCCCCCATCATTAAGAAATATATTTAAAGAATTGTATGATGATATCGGTGCCCCAATACCAAATCATGGGGATTTAACTGCTTGGGCAAAACAAGGGGTATTGTTATTAAACTCCGTATTAACGGTAGAAGAAGGTAAACCTGGTTCTCATCAACATAAAGGTTGGGAAAAGTTTACGGATAATATTATTCAGAATATCAGTGATGAAAATGAAGGAATAGTATTTATGCTCTGGGGAAACTACGCGAAAAGTAAATCAAACTTGATTAATGCCAATAAACATTTGATTTTAGAGGCCGCTCATCCTTCCCCTTTATCAGCCTATCAAGGTTTTTTCCAATGCAAACATTTTTCGAAAACAAACAACTACTTAATGTCGATCGGGAAAAAACCAATTGAATGGCACATAACTAATTTGTTAATGTGTTAATATGTTAATCCCGATAAATCGGGACAAGTTATGTTAATGGATTAATACTCTAATGGGACGGTGTGTGAATTTTTAGTGTTCGATAAAATCATTAAAGATTGCAAGCTTTTAATTTCCGGCATCTTGCTGAATTTCTCTACTATTAAATTTTCGTAGCTTTTAATATCAGGAACAATCACTTTTAACAAGTAGTCTGAAGAACCTGTAACATGATAGCTTTCTACCACTTCCTCAATCATGTCTATTTTAGATTTAAAGTTCTTAATAGCATCCTTTTCAGCATAATTAATGGTAACTTGAATGAAAGATTTAATGTTCAATCCTAACATTTCTTCGTTTACCATCGCATGGTAACTCGTGATATAACCATTGCTTTCCAATTTACGAACCCTTTCTAACGTTGGGGCAGGCGACAAGCCAATGTCCATTGAAAGCTGAATATTTGTTATTCTACCATTTTCTTGGAGGATTTTAAGGATCTTAAAATCTGTTTTATCTAATCCTATCATATTAAAGAAGATATATGCTATTTATTTGCTTAACACTGCAATATTAGAGATATAATTTTGAGCAAAAGATTAAAATATCCTTAAATCTTTGATGAAAATATTATAATTTAGATTCGTCTAAAAAAATATTTAGTTTGAAGAATTCATTTACAGAGGAAAATTACCTTAAAGCGATATACAAGCTTCAGGAAAAGTTAGATTCGGAAGTAAGCACAAATGAAATTGCTGAAGCTGTGAATACTCGTGCAGCATCTGTAACAGATATGCTTAAAAAATTATCAGAAAAGAAACTGATCAATTATAAAAGATATCAGGGAGTAAGTTTAACGAAGCTTGGAAATAAAACTGCTATTGAAATTATTCGTAAGCATAGATTATGGGAAACGTTTTTAGTTGAAAAATTAAATTTCAAATGGGATGAAGTTCATGATATAGCGGAGGAGTTAGAGCATATCGAATCGGATGAATTAATTGAACGATTAAATGAATTCCTAGATTTCCCGGAATACGATCCGCATGGTGATCCTATACCTACGAAAGAAGGTGTTTTCAAAAATAAAAAGATGAATATTTTATACGATATGCCAAAAGGATTTAAAGGTAATATAGCAGGAGTGAGTGAGCACAGTGCTATATTTTTAAAGCATCTTGAGAAACTTTCGATTGGATTAGGAGTAGCTATAAAAGTTGATGATAAAAATGATTATGATAATTCCTTTTGGATTTCAGTGGAGAAAAACGAACCAGTATTTATCAGCAAAGAAGTCGCAAAAAACTTATTAGTATTCAAGAAATAATATGCAAGAAGAATCATTAAGTGAAGTACATCGTAGTGTAGAAATTCCAGAAGGGAAAAACAAATGGAGAAAGTTTTTTGCATTTGTTGGTCCGGCATACTTAGTAAGCGTGGGCTATATGGATCCTGGGAATTGGGCAACTGATATTGCAGGTGGAAGTATGTATGGCTACAAATTAGTTTGGGTACTATTAATGTCGAACTTAATGGCTTTGTTACTTCAAAGTTTAAGTGCGAGGTTAGGAGTTGTTCGTGGATTAGATTTAGCACAGGCATCTAGAAAAATATATCCTTCTTGGGTTAATATTCCTTTGTATCTATTAGCCGAGCTAGCAATTGCAGCATGCGATTTAGCAGAAATTATTGGGATGGCTATAGGTTTGCAATTATTGTTCGGAATGCCTTTAATTATTGGAATTAGCATTACTGTATTGGATACAATTTTATTGTTGTTTTTGATGAATCGTGGAATTAAAATTTTAGAACGATTTATTATTTCCTTAATCTTCATCATAGGAGTTTCATTTCTTACAGAGTTAATCATTGCTCAACCTGTTATATCTGAAGTGATGTCGGGATTCGTTCCTACAAAACTTGATGGAAGTGCTTTATACATTGCAATAGGTATAATTGGAGCAACTGTAATGCCTCATAACCTTTACCTGCATTCTTCTTTAGTACAAACGAGAAGTATTGTTAAAAATGATAAGGGGATTAAAGATGCACTGAAATATAATTTTATAGATTCAACAATTGCCTTAAACTTAGCTTTCTTTGTTAATGCTGCAATTCTAATTTTAGCAGCTACTGCTTTTCATAAAAATGGATTATTAGAAGTTGCGGAGATACAAGACGCGCATCGGCTTTTGAATAATATATTTGGTTCATTAGCTCCAACATTATTTGCTATAGCGCTAATTTGTGCCGGACAAAGTTCTACAATTACTGGTACACTTGCTGGGCAAATTGTAATGGAAGGTTATTTAAACTTGAGAATTCGCCCTTGGTTAAGAAGGTTAATAACACGACTCATTGCAGTTACACCAGCATTTATTACTATTATTTATTTTGGAGAAGATAAACTCGGGGATCTTTTGATATTAAGTCAGGTTGTGTTGAGCTTACAATTAGGTTTTGCAATTATTCCATTAATACATTTTACATCTGATGTGAAAGAGATGAAAAACTTCGCGATAAAATATTGGGTGAAAATATTAGCTTGGGTATCGGCAATTATTATTATAGGCTTAAATGTGAAGCTGGTATATGAAGAATTAAGTTCGTGGATTAACGAATCAGATGGAGCTTGGTATATTTATTATTTGATTCTTCCTATGGTAGGTTTTTTTATTTTCTTACTCATTTATATCATCTCGAAACCCTTTATAAATAAAGTGTTGAAGCCAATTGTATTCCCGCATGCGGGATTCAATTCATTCGAAATAAATATTCCTGATCAAGCAAAACGTATTCTTATTCCTTTGGATTTTACTTCTTTCGATAGCATTGCAATTAACCAAGCTTTACAAATAGGAGGGAAAGATGCAGAGTATTTATTAGTACATGTTGTAGAAACTGTTGCAGCTAGATATTCTGGTACTAATGCTGGAGATAGCGAAACTAGAAGCGATGAAGAAGAATTGAAAAATTACGAGATAGAGCTTTTAAAAAATAATTATAAGTGTAAATCAATTGTAGCATTCGGAATACCAGCTACAGCCATTGCGAACACAGCAAAACAAGAAACTGCTGATTTAATCGTAATGGCAGCACACGGACATAAAGGCTTCAAAGATATTTGGAAAGGCTCAACTTTAGACAGTTTGCGACACAAAGTGCAAATTCCAGTGATGATTGCTCGTTAACTCTAATTTGTTAATTTGTTAATAGGTTAATATGTTAATACGTACTCGTTCGTCTGAGTGTCCCTGTCTGCCGACAGACAGGCTCACTCCGACATAATTTATTTAAAGATTAATTAAAATAGAATAATTTCCGAATTTTCGAATTTCCGAATACGCTTCAGATAGCTTTATGGATCAAACTACGAGTCGCGAACTACGAGTCACGAACTACGAATCATTGGCACATTCGCTCATTGTCTCATTAACACATTATTTATTGTAACGCGAGATCTCAATCTTCGCATCTCTTTCTTTCAAAGAGTCGCGTTTGTCGTGGAGTTTTTTACCTTGAGCTAATGCGATTTCCATTTTAGCAAAACCACGTTCGTTGAAGAATATTTGAAGAGGGATGATGGTCATGCCCTTGTCTTGTGTTTTGATACGAAGTTTATGGAGTTCTTTTTTATTAAGAAGTAATTTACGATTACGTTTTGGTTCGTGATTGTAGAAAGAACCCATACTGTATTCGGAGATGTGAATGTTGAAAGCAAAAAGTTCATTACCTACAAAGGTGCAGAAGCCATCGGTAAGATTTGCTTTACCTGCACGAATAGACTTTATCTCGGTGCCGAGCAATTCAATCCCAGCTTCATATTTATCTAAAATATGATATTCGAAATAAGCCTTTTTGTTTTTAATGGTAATGTTCTCCGACATAAGTTTGCAAATATACAAAATAAAAAAGCCTCTTCTATTAAGAAGAGGCTCTACAAATGTTTATTGAGTTTGATTAGAATTTATATCCTAAACGTACACCACCACCACCAACTCCGAATAAATCGAAAGTTTTGTTAGTAGCAGTTTTAACAGCTGCACCACCGTTTACTGTTTCTTCACCTTCGCCAGTAGAAGTCATGTTGAAAATACCTAAACCGTATTCAACCCCAACATAAATTCCATCAGCAACATAATAGTCGGCACCCATTACTAAGCCTAAACCTAATCCGAATGAACTACCACCTTTAAATTCATATTTATTTCCATTACCAGCGCCTCCTATTACAGAACTAGAACCGTTAGTAGTAGTTGCAGTAGCACCAGTACCAAAGCTAATTCCTAATTCAGCACCCATGTATGGAGATAATTTACTTGTACCTTTCATGTGTTTCTCAACACCTCCAGCTAAACCAATACCGAAACCAGAACCAGTTTTAGCTTCCCATTTGTAAGTTCCAAAATCATACGCATCAGTGTTTGATGATGATCCTAGGTTTACTCTTAATCTGTAAGCCATGTCGTCCGAAGTGAAGTAACGGAAACGTAACTCAGGAACAGTGTAAGAAATAGGAGCAGTACCAGTTTGTAAATTCAAGCCTACTTCCGCCGTCTTATCGCCTGCAGATGGTTTTTGTGCGAATGCAAAAGAAGCTACTCCTGCAAATGCTACGATTAACATTAATTTTTTCATACTTTTTTTGTTTTAAGTTTAAGATAAATTAATAATTGTATACCAAATCTAACGATTTTCAGTATTCAATTTTCTAGTCTCAATCTAAACCAAGCTCGTATTTATTAACATGTGTTAATAACTTATAAACATATGTTTATAATCATAACCTTTAAAATGAAGCTTTAAACAAGGTTTTTAGAACCGAAAAGCCTTTACCAGGCTTGCTCTCCAATCATTGGCACAAATCGGAAAGAGTCTAAAACTTCTGTATGAAACTCCGTTTGAGAAACTCGTTTTACCAGGTTCATTTTTTGTTCATTTTCATTTCCAACAGGAATAACCATAGAACCGCCAATGCTGAGTTGTGATAATAATGTGTTCGGAATGCTTGGTGAACCAGCAGTGCAGATGATTTTATCGAATGGAGCAAAAGCAGGAATGCCTTTAGATCCATCTCCGAAAAAGTATTTGGGCTTGTATTTTAAAGCACTTAGGAGCTTCTTCGTTTTGTCGAATAATTCTTTTTGACGCTCTATAGTATAGACATCAGCACCTAATTCGAGCAAAATAGATGTTTGATAACCTGAACCCGTACCAATTTCTAGTACTTTATCCTCATTACTAATTTCTAATAATTGCGTCTGGTAAGCTACTGTATGTGGATGCGAGATGGTTTGTCCGGCACCAATCTGAAATGCCTTATCTTCGTATGCATGGTCCCAGAAATCCTTATGGAAATAGAAGTGCCTAGGAATCTTAAGCATAACCTCTAAAACTCGTTCGTCAGTTATTCCTCTCTTACGTAAATGCTCGATTAAAATCTTACGTTCTCCCTTATGTTTATAACTGTCTGGAAACATTTGCGTCATATACTACTTAATTGCTTTTTTCGTTAATGTAAAGATTTCGATAGAAATCATTATTTTCGGCCTAGTTTAAAAATATACATGAAGTTAATTCTACAATACACAAAATATATACTTTTCGTTTTACCTTTCGCCTTTACTCTTACATCCTGCGAAATTATAAATCCTAGCGAAGAAATTCCATTCTATTTAAGAATAGATTCAATTAGTTTTATCGACTCTACTAAAAGTCCTGCTTGTCCTGCTAAAAAAGGATCTCAAAACATACAAGATGCATGGGTTTTTGTTGATGGAATTTTAGTTGGTAATTTCGAATTACCCGCAGAATTTCCGGTATTGGCTAAAGCAGGTGCTCATACTGTTCGTGTATCTCCAGGTGTTGTAGTGAACACTTTAAGCGACGATCGTAGAATTTATCCTTTCTTCAATTCATATCCTTTAGCAATTGATGTGGAGCTTGGAAAAACTTACACGATAAAACCTCAATGTGCTGATGATCCTGTTTCTATAAAATATCCATCGGAAGGCTCAGGGCAATTCCCTGAAGGATTTGAAGGTATTGGAACTATCTTTAGATATACTCCTAATTCGAAAGTTGATTCTATTCTCCGCACTAGTAATTCTGATTTAGTATTCGATGGAAATTTCTCAATGTTGATGGAAATGAACTCAGCAGATGATTACATGGAATTTGAAACTGTAAAAGAATATACTCTTCCTTCGAATACTCGTCCGGTTTACTTAGAGTTCAATTATAGAACTGATGTGAGCCTGAATATTGGGTTCTATGCAACAAATAATAACACCAATGAAGTTAGCGATGTAAACTTTATTACACTGCTTCCAACAAACGATTCGTGGAAAAAAGTATATTTAAGCTTTGGAAGCATCCTTAATCGATATTCTAATTCTAAGTACAGATTTTATTTTAAAGCTAGGCACGATAGTGGTAGAACCACTTCTAAGGTGTTATTAGACAACGTAAGGTTAATTTACAAGTGAACAAGTTTAAGCAAACATTAAAATACATCGTTACCGACTATGCTACTTCAATGATAGTATGGGTTTGCTTTTTTGCGTACCGTAAAATATATGTAGAGCCTTTAAAATTTGGCTATCATGTGCCTGTAGATTTCGACAAGAACTTTTACTTAGGCTTATTAGTTATCCCATTCTATTGGTTATTCCTTTACACTATCACGGGTACATATAGGAACATTTACAAAAAATCTCGTTTAAAAGAATTCCTCCAAACCGCTTCTTTAACTTTTATAGGAGTACTTGTTTTATTCTTTGTGCTTATTCTAGATGATGAAGTTGCAGATTATACAAACTACTACGCTTCATTTTTAACTTTAGTAACGCTACATTTCTTTATTACTGCCATACCTCGTTTAATCCTTACAACCTCTACTAAACAAAAAATTAAAAAGAGGATTATTGGATTTAATACGTTAATTGTTGGTAGTAATGACAAGGCTTTCAAGCTTTATAATGAATTAGAATCTGAGAAAGAATCTGTAGGTTTTAAATTTCTAGGATTTGTAAATGGTGAAATTAATCACAAAAATGAATTAGCAAAACATTTGCCTCAGTTAGGAAAATATGAAGAAGTAGCAAGTGTAGTTACTAATTATAAGATTGAAGAGGTTATTATTGCTATCGAATCTTCAGAGCATGAAAATCTAAAACGCATTATTGAAGAACTTGAAAACTGTAAGGCCGATGTGAAAATCATACCTGATATGTATGATATTATTTCTGGTTCTGTAAAAATGAACCATTTATTTGGTGTTCCTCTTATTCAAATTAAAACTGATTTAATGCCTGCTTGGCAATTGTTTACTAAGCGTGTTATTGATGTTGCCGTTTCGCTATTGTTTCTAATCTGCTTTTCTCCAGTTTATCTTATTACTGCAATTTTAGTGAAGTTTAGTTCTGCCGGACCAATATTCTTTAGTCAACCGAGAGTTGGTTTTCATGGTAAAGAATTTAGAATTATAAAATTCCGTTCGATGTATGTTGGTGCTGAGAAATCCGGGCCACAACTTTCATCAGAAAACGATTCTCGTATAACTCCCTTTGGTAGGTTCATGCGTAAAACTCGTTTAGATGAGATTCCACAATTCTACAACGTGCTTATCGGCGATATGTCCCTTGTTGGTCCTCGTCCGGAACGTCAATTCTTTATCGATCAAATTATGGTGCATGCACCACACTATAAACACTTACACAAAGTTCGCCCCGGCATCACTTCATGGGGGCAAGTAAAATATGGCTACGCAGAAAATGTAGAGCAAATGATCGAACGTTTGAAGTACGATATCATCTATATCGAAAACATGAGCTTAGCTGTCGACTTTAAAATACTATTCTTTACGGTTGCTACGGTGATACAGGGTCGTGGGAAGTAGTTAATGAGCCAATGTGATAATGAGTCAATGAGCCAATGTAACTCGAGACTCGTAGTTCGTAGCTCGTAACTCGATTTGGACACTCCGACGAACGCTTGTAGCCCGGGGTTTCAACCTCGGGAAAGTTAAAGAGGATCAACATCAAGTATCACCGTGCTAGCTGAAAACTCTTTATTTGCTTTGAGTTCGGCGATTTTGATTTTAAGCATTTCTTTGCTTTTCTCTAAGTGCGAACTTTGCCTGTCGAGTTTTAGAATGATTTTTTGAATAAACTGATTTCGAACTTTACTTACTACAGGGAATTCTGGTCCGAGGACATTTTTCTGTGAGAATAATTTCTTCAGATCATTTGCTAATCGAATAGAAGCGGATTGTACTTTATGAGCTTCTCTATGTTTCAATGTTATTTCAATTAAGCGAACAAAGGGTGGATAGTAAAACTGCTTACGTTCTACTAATTGTTGTTTTAGAAATGAATCGTAATCATGTCTCGATGCCAATTGCAATACAGGATGATCAGGTTTATAGGTTTGAATAATAACCTTGCCCAACTGATCTCTTCTACCTGCTCTACCACTTACTTGCTCTATCAATTGAAATGCTCGTTCATGAGATCTGAAATCGGGATGGTTTGTTAATGAATCTGCTTGAATAATACCGACCAATGTAACGCGCTCGAAATCCAAACCTTTCGTAACCATTTGAGTTCCTACTAGGATATCAATCTCTCCAGATTCGAATTCATTAATTAATTCTTGTAAGGTGTTTTTTCTGCGTGTGGTATCTAAATCCATACGCGCAATTTTTGCTTCAGGGAAAATGTTTTGTAATTCTTCTTCAATTTTCTCTGTACCCATTCCTTTCATAGAAAGGTGTGCTGAACCACAACTTGGGCAAACTTTAATAATAGGAGTGTGGTATCCACAATAATGGCAACGTAATTCATTTTTCCATTTATGATACGTTAAGCTAACATCGCATTGATTACACTGTGGAGTATGCCCACAAATATTGCATTGTAAAAAAGGAGCATAACCTCTTCTGTTCTGAAATAGAATAACTTGCTCTTTTTTGCTTAAGCGCATTTCTATTTCATGCAACATTGTTTTTCCAAACAAATCCTGATTGCTTTCCTTATCAATATCGTTTTGCAATGCAACTAATTGCACTTCAGGTAATCTTGCAGATCCAAACCTGTTTTTTAAATGTACGAGCTTGTACTTATGTTGAAGACAATTATAATACGATTCTATGGATGGTGTTGCAGTACCAAGTATTACATTGGCCTTGAACAAATGACTTAAATAGATTGATGTATCCCTTGCATGGTAGCGTGGGTTCGGTTCATTCTGTTTATAAGAAGGATCATGTTCTTCATCAACAATAATTAAACCTAAATTTTCGAATGGTAAAAAGATAGATGATCGTGTTCCTAAAATAATTTTTGCATCCTGACTTCTTACTTTTTGCCAAACCTCTGCACGTTGATTCTCATTATACCTCGAATGGTAAACACCAATCTCCGATTCGAAATGCTGACGATACCTTGAAATTAATTGAGTTGTTAAACCTATTTCAGGAACTAATATCAACACTTGCTTGCCTTCATTCAGTTGCTTTTTAATAAGCTCGATATATAACATCGTTTTGCCTGAAGAGGTAATGCCGTAAAGCAATACAGGCTGTTGGTTTTCGAATGCCGACTCAATTTCGTTTAATGCAGAACTTTGTTCCTCACTTAACTTCATTTCTAATTGATCGGTAGCTTCAGCCTTTTCTATTCTACTGATTTCAATTTCCTCTATTCTGAAAATTTCATTTTTAATCAGCGTGTTTATTGCAGAGGAACTTAATCCTAAATTCAATAGATCTTTTTGAGAAATTCGTTCTTGAGATTTTTGAAGTAATAAATATTGCTGAATAACATCTAGCTGTTTGGGCTTTTTCTCAAGAGCTTCAAACAAAGCCCTCATCATACTAGAGTCTTGATATTCATCTCTTAAGAAAATGAATTTCTTCGTTTTAGCTTTGTATTTCTCTTGTAATTCCTCTTCTAGAAAAATATATCCTTTTTGAATCATTGCCTTAATCAAAGGCATTACTGTTTTTTGATCCAGGATTTTTTGAATATCACTGATGCTTATCGAACCTTGAATTTCGATAGCTTCTATTAGAAGATACTCTTTGTCTGATAAATCATTTTTATCAAACTGATTATCTGTATTAAGAATGATTTTCGTTTCGCTGGTAAGCTTCATGGCGGTTGGAAGTGCCGCATTCATTACATCTCCTACAGTGCAGAGGTAATATTTAGCCATCCAATTCCATAACTCAATATGAATATTTCCTAATACAGGTTCATCGTCTAAAATATTAAGCAAGTATTTCGCTTGGTAATGCACAGGCGCATTATTATGCACGTTTACTATAATGCCTGTGTACAAGCGATTGCCTTGGAAAGGTACAATTACACGCATGCCAATCTTCACCTTATCATTCTGCTCTATGCTTACACGATAGGTGTAAGTTTGAGCTAATGCCAAGGGTAAAATAACATCAACATAAGTGTCGTATTTACTTTTCCCGAATTCAATCATGTTTATATTTTAAAAACGACCAGAAGGTTAATCCCCAACCTATGATAAAACACAAGCCACCTAAAGGCGTAATTGGTCCTAAGAAAGTCCAAGAAGCAATGCCTAGAGATTCTTTAAGTGCTAGTAAATACAAGGAGAAAGAGAAAAATAAGATACCGAATGTTAGAAAATATCCAGCTCTTATAAGGAGCTTATTCGGATTGATGAAATAAAGAATTCCTATTAATAGAATACCTAAGCTATGAATGAAATGGTATTTCACACCAGTTTCAAAGGTTTGTAATTCATTAGCATTCATTAATGGTTTCAGGGCATGTGCACCAAAAGCTCCTATCATTACTGCTAAAACAGAGCAAATACTTCCTATAAGAATTAACTTTTTCATATCGTTCACTATAAAACAAATATAAGGATTCAATTCTGATAAAGTAGGAATCACAATTGTTGAAAACTGAATGTGCTGAAAACGAACAAGAATCAGTAATTCAGAGTATTTTTGTTCAAATTTAATTTAGCTAAACCATGAAGAAAGCAATCTGGATTATTTCCGGCTTATTGACGATTATTGTTTCATTGGTTTATTTCTATTTCAAGGGTTCCCTACAATTAAATTCTAAATCAGATTTATATGCTTTTATATCAGAACGAAATGCAATTGTTCTGGATTTTAAATATGAAACTGATTTGACCGAAATTCTGAAGGACGACAAAAACTTGCCTAGCTTTTTTTACGAAACATTCATTTCGGAGATGAGCACTTTTGAGGATTTAATGGTAAAGAACAAAGAGCTACAACAAGCATTAATTGCAAAAGATGTAATCATAGCTTCTCAAAAAATTAATGCAAAAACGCTCGGATGTATTTACATGGTTAGTTTGAGCAATTTCGATTCAGATGATTATAGTACAATATTTAACAGCGACGATGAACTGGTTATAAAAGCGAAGTCGAGACCCTTCGATGCTGAATTAATTTATCATTACGAAAGACCCAACCTGAATTTCTATTATACTTACTCAGCACCGTATTTATTGGTTTCTAAACATCAAGCTTTAATAGAAGATGCCATAAGAGCTAAGCAAAAAGGAAATAACTTAGCACAATATCCAATATTTCAAAAATGGCAAACGGAACAAGAGAGCAGTAAAAGTATCATGAGTGTATTTGTAAATCACAAATGCTTATCAGATTTCTATGCTTTATTCTTCAAATTACCATTACAAAAATCTCTAGGCCTTTCAGAAAAGTTTGCAGATTATTCTTATGCCGAATTAAACTATAAATCGGATGCTTGGATTTTGAATGGTGAAGTTGAAGCTTCTGAGAAGAAATACTTTTCATTATTAAAAAACCAAACAGAAAATAGAAGTTACTTGTGCAACTACTTGCCAAGTAATACTTGGTCGTTTCAGAATTTAATTTTATCAGATCCGCTTCAGTTTAGAACGGATTTGAAAAATCAAATTAAGCTAAATCAGGATTTTTATTACGATGCAGAGTTGAAGTTAATGATGAGAAAATATGGATTGAATGTAGATCAGCTACTTTCAGAACATATGGGTACAGAACTGATTACGGCTTACTATCCTAATTATTCATTATTAAAACATACAGGATATGTTTCGATGATTGTATTACAGCAAGCTGAGGAATTCGATAGGAAAATAAATGATTTGCAGAAGAATTCGAAAGAAGTGGTATACAAGAACTATGCTATAAAATCTTTCCCAATTCGTAAAATGATGTATTTATCGGCAGGAGAACCTTTCAAAGAATTAGATACAAAGTTTTATATCATTATTGAAGATCGATTAATAATGAGTGCCGATGTAACCGACCTTAAAACGTATATCGATAATTATACAGATGAACAATTGTTAAAGCAAAAGGAGTCTTTTCAAAATTATATCAGTCGCTTAAACGATCAGTATAATTATTTATACTATACAGGAATATCAGGATTTGAATCTAATCTAAAAGATTTATTGCAAGAGAAAGCCCAGTCGAAATTACTTAGTAAAAATTCATGGTCGAATTACACTGCATTCTCTTATCAAATTACAAGTTCGGATGCAGGACTAATTAATAGTATTTATTTACCATTGAAAGATAATTCTGAAGAATCTAGTTTAGAACAGAAATGGCAAATTAGCCTTGAATCTGGAATCGGGAGTACTGTTCAATGGCTAAGAGTTGCCAATACGAATAAGAATTATATTGTAGCACAAGACGATACCAATATTTTTTATTTGATTGATGAAGAATCGAATATACTATGGAAAAAGCCATTGCCAAATGCAATTGTTTCCGAAGTTTTCGCGGTTGATTATTATAAGAATGGGCAAACGCAAATGTTATTCAATACAAGAACACATTTGTATTTGATAGATTTAGAAGGTAATCTTATGCCGAATTACCCAATTCGATTAAGTTCTGAGGCCTTGTTAGGTTTGAGTATGTTCGATTACGATCAGAATAAAAATTATAGAATGTTTGTAGCCTGTTCAAATCAATGCATATATGGTTACGATTTAAGTGGCCGACCTTTAGATGGTTGGAACCCTAAAAGAGTAGGGGAAGTAATCGACAAGCCTCAGCATATTCGTGTAAGTAACAAGGATTTAATATTTGTGCCAACTAGTCAAGGTTATTTTTATTTCTTCAACAGAAAAGGAGAATTGCAAACACAGTTCAGAGATTCTGTAAATATTCAATATTTCAATCCATTTTATTTTGATAAAAATGATGAATACGCTAAAAACAGATTTATCAGCACAGATCAATATGGTAAAATCAAAAGCATTTTTGTTGATGGAAGAAGACTGTTTAAATCCGTAGGTTCTTGGACTCCCAATCATTCATTTTTGTATGCTAATGTTATTGGAGATGTGAAGAAAGATTATGTTTTTATTGATAACGACCAGTTAATGGTTTATCAGGATGATACAACTGTTGGGTTTAATTACCAATTTAAAACAAGCATGAACGATATGGCTTTTGAATTTAAATATTCCCAAGACGAAAGCATGTTGGGGGTATTGTCTAAAGAAAATTCCCAAGTATACTTGTTTGATCATGAGGGTAATTTAATGAAAGGATTCCCCATAAAATCAGCACTTAAGCCATCGTTTTTAGTTCAATCAAATCAGCGAAAAATGCTTGTTGCAACATCTAACGGAACATTAATTTATTATATCCTTTAGAATAATTCAGTAGGAATATTTGATATCTATTTCAACTTTTCATTATATTTAACCAAAATAACTAACAACTAACTTAATTATTATGTATTTAGTACGATCTCTAAAACGGATTATCTTGTTTTTCATTGCCTCAACTTTTTTATTGTTGGGTTCGTGTAAATTAGATGAAGATTTGGGTAAGCCAACTCTATCTCCCGATTACATTTTACCATTAGTGTATGGTGAATTGGATTTAAAAAACTTGGTTACAGATACCAGTTTTATAAAAACAGACCCTACAGGGTACTTGAAAGTTGGGTTTCAGGATACACTAGAAGTTTTGAATGCTTCAGCATTAGGTGATGCATTGAAAATTGTGCAAACTGCGGCTCCAGCACCACCAGTAACATTAACATTTTCTAACAGTGGAGGTAATGATATATTCCCTACTGAAGCGAGTTTAGATGTTAATTTGTTAATGAGTTTGAGTAAAGTGAAAACTTTAGCAGTTCATGGAATTCAATTTAAAATTGTAATTCAGAATGCAAAATCATTCGACTTTAATGGGTTAAACATCACGATCCCAGGATTAGTAGAAAATGGGGTTCCATTCTCAACAGGTCCATTAAATATTCCTTCAGGACAAACATTCGAGCAATCGTTTACTGTTGGAGAAGCTATTTGGGATTTAACAGGAAAACCAGGAGGAGTATTAGATACAAGTATGGTTTATTTCACTTTTAGTTCTGCAAACCCTATTCAAGGTGCAGCGGGTGGAACGGCTTTAATTTCTATGCAATTCGAAGGAACACCTGCAATAAAATACTGGCAAGGAAAATCAACGATTTTACAACAAGTATTATCGAACCAAACATCTACAAGTACTACATCTTCTATAGTTCCTAAAGAAACTTATAAAGGGATCAAATCAGGAGCTTTAGGATTAGAAGGTATCGATGTGAAATTAAATTTCAAAAGTAGAATGGGTATTCCATTAGGAATGCGATTAGCTCTTGAAACAACGAATGGTGTAACAAATGCAAAAGTAGCAATGACACCATTAGATGTAAATATTCAACAAGCATCTATCTTAAACGAAGTACCTACATATAAAGACAATTTAGATACATTGAATAAAACATCTAGTAATTTGGCAGATGTATTAACAAATTTCCCTACTACTATGAAAGTAACAGCAGGGGTTGGAAGTACATTTGATAATCCAGATCCATTAGCATATTTCTTCCATGAGAATAGTGATTTGAATTTATTTATTGATGCTACAATTCCATTGGCAGTATCTTTTAATCAATTACGTTTAGAATCTGTGAAACCATTCACATTATTCCAAACATTAAACATCGACACAAGTATTGCAGTATTGGATACAGGGATTTTTTACTTTTCAATTACGAACGGATTCCCTTATGATATTGATATCGATTTAAATGCATTGAATGGTGCAACCGACTCAGTTGCGCGTTTAGCAGAAATCAGAATGGTTGGTGCTACCACAGGTATTGTGAATGGAGAAGAAAAAGTAATTGCTCCAGCAACATCTACTTTTGAAGTAGCATTATCTCAAACATTGTTTGAAAAATTAAAAGTGGTGAAAAATTTAGGTATTAAAGCGAAGTTAAATACTACAGCTTCAACTCCTAAAATATACACCGATTACAAATTAGGTTTTGACGTAAAGGCTAGAGTTAAAGTCACAGCTAAACCTGTTAAGTAATCTTAGAAATCAAACTTTGTTAGATTTAAATCGAAAATCATGAAACGACTAACCAAATATATACTTACGCCGATATTATTTTTAATGATAGTATCAGCTGCTAACGCTCAGCGTTATTCATTATACTATACTCGTACTTTGTATGATGGGATTCAAAACCCACATCATAGAGCATTAGACTCGTGTAGAGCTTTTGCATCAAACTTATTTTTTATTGTACCAACGTTAAACTTAGACTTGTCTATCGATGGTCAATTAAACGACGTTATTAAATCTTCTATTGCTAGTGAAAACTTAAGTAAGCTTTCTTTAGTAAATGGAGGAAACAATACAATTACCAATCAATTTAATTTGAATTTATTGATGATGAAATTCAGATTGAGCAGAAAACGTGAAGCTGAATTAGGTTTCTACGGTCAACTGAAAACTCAAACTGGAATGAGCATCAACAATGGCTTATTCAATTTATTAACACAAGGTAACTATGCATACCGTGGTAAATCTATCGAAGGATTCTTAGACATCGGGGTATTATCAAATATGTATGGTGAAGCTGGTCTTACATACCGTCAGAAAATCTATGGTAAATTACATGGAGGATTTAAAGTTGGTTATATCCTAGGACTTGTGAACGCTACCGTTGATATTAAGGATTCGAAATTCACAACATCGAGCAATGGTGATACAATTAACATCTCTGTAAATGGTATTGTTAAATCTCCAGTATCTATGTTCGCAAAAGATACAGGAGGTAAATTCCAATTCAAACCATCTGTAGATCCTAATGCTTTAGTAAAGGATATGTTTAAGAACTCGGGTCTAGCGATTTCAGCAGGTTTGCAATACGATTTAACACGTAAAGCTACATTAAGTGTTGGTTTATTAGACTTCGGATATATTAAATGGAATGATAATTCAAAAACATATAAAATCAGTAAAAACGTTCAATACACTGGGGTTCCAGCATTAGAGACACAAAGTTTTACAGATTCAATTATGAAAGACATCACGAAGTTTGATGTCGATAGTACCATTGGAAGTTATACTTCAAAATTATTAGGAAGAGTAGAAATATCAGGTCAATACAGATGGGCAAATTGGTTCCATCAAACTGTAATTGCATCTAAAACTTTAGATTATGATTATGTGGATTTAGTATTGATCAACAATTTGAGACTAATTAAACGTTTCAACTTTATTGTATTAGGAACATACAACACCAGAGGTTATACAACAATTGGTGGACAGTTCTTATACAGAGCAAAAGGTGGAGGTTTAGATTTATATTTTGGATCTGAAAAGATTTTCAATACTTACCAAGCATCACAACAATTATTTGTTGATCACACTAAAAAACCTATTGGTGCTTACGGTGCCGACTTCAACTTTGGTTTGAACTGGGGATTCGGTCGTTGCCCACGTAAGAAACCTGTATCACAAGCTGCATTACCTGCAGATTCTGATGGTGATGGAATCTTAGACGTTATCGACGATTGTCCTTATGCAGCTGGTCCTTCGGAAAACAAAGGTTGCCCTTGGCCAGATGTTGATAAAGATGGTGTGTTTGATAAAGACGATGCTTGCCCAGTTACAGCTGGTCCGGTTGAAAATAAAGGTTGCCCTTGGCCAGATGCTGATAACGATAGCATTCCTGATAAAGATGATGCTTGCCCTTCTAGCGCAGGTTTAAAAGCTAACATGGGTTGTCCTGATACTGATGGTGATGGATTATTCGATAATGTTGACTCTTGTATTAATACAGCTGGTCCATTAGAAAATAAAGGTTGCCCTTGGGCAGATACAGACGGTGATGGTATCTTCGATAAAGATGATAAATGCCCTAATGTAGCTGGTGCTCTTGATAACAATGGTTGCCCTGCAATTCCTCAAAAAGTAGAGTTAACTGTTGAAGAACAAGAAGTAATAAACAAAGTGTTCAGTAACTTAAACTTCGAATCTGGTAAATCAGTTATTGCTGCTTCATCATTCGAATCATTGAAGTTATTAAATGAATTATTAACGAAAAAACCTTCATTCAAATTATTAATCGAAGGTCATACTGATAATGCTGGTAAAGCTGCTACAAACTTTAAATTATCTCAAAGTAGAGCAGATGCAGTGAAGAAGTATTTTGTTGATAATGGTATCGCTGCTGATCGTATTACTGCTAAAGGATACGGACCAAGCAAACCAATTGCAGATAACAAAACTGCTGCTGGTAAAGCGAAAAACAGAAGAGTTGAATTTACAATCCTTGAGTAACAGCAAGGGCTAATATGAAAAAATCCCGATGGAAACATCGGGATTTTTTTTGCTATTTATTGAAGTAAAATTCTTTTAGATAAAATGGCTCGAAGTAAACGAGATCTTCAAATTCACTTTTGTTGAATTTCTCAATAGCCTCGTAATGCATATAATTCGCAGAAGGATATAATTCATCAACGTATGTTATATTTTCATTATGCTGATAATACGTTTTTGTTTTCTCAGCCCCATCTCCAAAGTAAATACATGTTTCTGTTAATGTTTCCTCTTTAAATGTTTGCTCATCGATGATAACTGCATTTGTATCTTCAATTTGATTTCCTTTAGCATCAAATTTGCAAGTATATACTTCCATTCTTCGAGCATCTAATAATGGGCGATATACTGCATTCTGATGAAATGAAATTTCTTTAGCAGATTCAAAAATCGTTCTTAAACTTTGGCATGCAATCAGCGGAATGTTTAATGCATAACACAATCCTTTAGCTGTAGAAACTCCAATCCTTAAGCCAGTATATGATCCTGGGCCTTTGCCAACTGCAATAGCATTTAAGTCTTTTAAGTTTTTATTTGATTCTTTTAAGGCTTGTTCGATGAAAAGTGTAATAGCACTTGCATGAATATTCATTTCTCTTTTTTCAACAGCAGCTAATATTTTGTTACCATCACAAACAGCAACAGAACAATTTATACTCGAAGTTTCTATGAGAAGAATAACTGACATTACAATGCAATTAACATTTTAGAAATTACCACTAACAAGAATATGATTAGAATAATCCTGATTTGACTTGGTTTTAATTTGTGAGAAATACTAACCCCAATAGGAGAGGCGATTAAACTACCAATGGCTACTGGTATAGCCAATGAAAATATTAATAAGGATTGATTAGAAGTATTGACTGTACTAAACATTCCGTTATAGATTGATGTAAACAAAGCCATAATACTTATCACACCTAATGAAATTGATGTAGCAGATTTTATAGGCAGTTTAATAATATCAGTTAAAATAGGTACGATAATAACACCACCACCAATTCCAGAAAATGCTGCAATTGTTCCAGAAATAATTCCAGTAATGCTTAATGCCGACATTGATGCTTTTGCATTTTCGATGGATTCTGTTTTTTTACGTTGAGTAAATAATCTTATAGCGATTAGTACTAACAGTATGATGAATACGATACTGAACTTCTCTTTGGTGTACCAAGTTCCATGACTAATTATATATGAAAAAGTAATAGAACTTATCGATGCAGCAAGACCAGTAGTGATCATTTCATTTGGAAAAAAGTTTTTGTTTTTCCATTGCTTATAACTCCCGCTTATACCTGCAAATAAGATAGCAAACATTGAATTCGCAATAATAGAAGGCACGAAAAGTTCTTTCGGAACTCCCATTTTGCTTAGAAAGTAATCAAATATTAATACATAAATAATACCACCACCAATGCCCAATAACCCCGCTAATAACCCGCCTAATCCACCTAATAATACTAAAACTATAATGTTTAAAATTGATTCCATGTTTTTGATTCTACTGCTTAGTTTTTACTAAGGTCTTTACTTTTTAGGGTATTTGTGTAAAGTTGTTTGTCGTTTAAAACTTCAATTGCTTTTTTTACATCGACATCATATTTTAATGACTGTTGAATTCTGCCTTTTTGAAAATAATACCTTGCGATAATTTCTTCTTCAAGTAATTTCTTAATCTCAGGTTTGAATTTCAACAAATCCGCATTTTTATCGTGTAGTAATTTAGATTTTAAATCATCTAAATCAACTTTAATAGCATCGTAGTATTTCTCACGTAATGCAGCTTCTTTGTAATCTTCTAATAATTTCTCCGACTTTGTTTGATAATCAAAATCTTTAGATTTTACATACGTTACAAAGGCATTGTATTCATCATCGCTTAAGTTGAAACTAGCTATACTAGGTTTGTTTTTCTGAGTATTTACATATTGATTAACGTAATCGAATATGATGTTTTTAGAAATTAAATTTTGGGTGATGACTGAATAAGTAGGCAATTCTGTTTTGAAATCTGGAGCTACACCACCACCGTCATATACTTTTCGACCAGATTTGGTTTTGAATTCTTTGATTAATGAATCTGGCACTTTACCCACTGAACCATCCGCATTTCTATTCGAATAATCTAAAGCTTGAATACATCTTCCACTAGGGATATAGTATTTAGCAGTTGTAATTTTTAACTGAGCATTGTATGTAAGTGGGCGAGTAGTTTGTACTAGTCCTTTACCGAAGGTACGTTGACCAACAATTACTCCACGATCTAAATCTTGTACTACTCCTGAAACAATTTCTGAAGCAGATGCGGAACTACTATTCGTTAAAATGGCTAATGGAATATTAGCATCGATAGGATCGTTAATCGTTAAATATTTTTTGTTCGAATCTTTGTTTTTCCCTCTAGTATCTACGGCTAGTTCACCTTTATTTACAAAGATATTAGCAATATCAACAGCTTCATGAAGTAAACCACCTGGGTTGCCACGTAAATCTAAAATCACTGAAGTTAAATTCTGGTTTTTCTTTAACTCAGTAAGCGCTTTCTTTACTTCTTTGCCTGCATTTTGTGTAAAACCTTTTAATTGGATAATACCAGTATGTTCATCAATCATACCATAATATGGAACATTATCAATTTGAATTTCTTCACGTTTTAATACAACTTTAAAAGGTTTCTCAACACCTTCACGTTTTACTAAAACAATTAATTCTGTTCCAGCAGAACCTTTCAAAAATTTACTCACTTCATTATTGTTCTTTCCGTACATCGATTTGCCATCGATTTCAACAAGAATATCTCCAGGTTGAATACCTGCTTTTTGAGCAGGATAACCTTCATAAGTTTCTCTTACAACAATATTCTTATCACGTTGGAAAATAGTAGCTCCTACGCCACCATATTGGCCGGTAGTCATAAATCTGTAATCCTCTACTTCCGATTCGGAGATGAAGTTAGTATAAGGGTCCAAAGATTCAACCATGGCTTCGATACCAGTTCGCATTAGCTTCGCAGCATCGACATCATCAACATAATTTGAATTGATTTCTTTATAAGTAGTAGTGAATATTTCAATATTCTTAGATATTTCAAAGTAGTTATCTACGAATGCTAGGGAAGCTGCCGCAGAAACTAAGGCAAGGATTGAAATGCGTAATTTTTTTGATCTCATCATATCATTTAAACTAAAGGGTCGTGGCCACTACCTCCCCAAGGGTGACAACGTGAAATTCTTTTTAAAGCCATCCATCCACCTTTCCATGCACCATATTTTTTTATCGCCTGCATTCCATATTCCGAACATGTTGGGGTGTATCTACATGCATTCGGTAGAATAGGGGAAATTAGTAGCTGATAAATTTTTATTAATAAGGTAAATAGAAATGAAAACATGCTTTATAGCTTATTTACTAAACGTTCCAACGCTAAATTAAGTTTTTTTCTGATGTTTGTACTTGTATTTATTTCGTTACCGATATAAATAATAAGTATTTGAATTTTGAGATTTTTCTCAAGTAATTGAGGATAAAGGAAATCCACTTTAGAATGTCGGTAAACTTCTTTTATACGACGTTTTAATGTATTTCTATCTACAGCTTTTTTGAATTTTCGCTTGGGGATGCTAATTACAATTTTAGCAGGAACATCCTGCTCTGGTATTGTACTGTAAATTAAACGGAAAGGGTAAAAAGAAAAAGAAGAACCTTGACTGTAAAGCTGTTCTATTTGCTTTACACTGCACAAGCGTTCTTCTTTTCTGAAGTAATATTTTTTCATCGGGTTTCCGTCTGATTATGGAATTTTTGAATTGGCCCACAATCAAAAACTTCCACCGGAAGATTAGCGTTTATGTTGCTTTTCGCTAGAAACTGTTAATCTCTTTCTGCCTTTAGCTCTTCTAGAAGCTAATACACGACGTCCGTTTGCAGTAGACATTCTCTCTCTGAATCCGTGTTTATTTCTTCTTTTTCTTTGCGATGGTTGGAATGTACGTTTCATTTCTCTTTTTTGTTAAAACAAGGTTGCAAATATAAGGAAGCTTGCTCTAGATTGCAATTTTTATTTAAAATTATCAGAATTTATATGTGACACCTAAGGAGAAAACCTGCTTAAACTGTGTTCTAGGCTTGTTTTCGGTGATAAATACACCTGGGCTTTGTTCCACATTTTTAGCAATTAGGATATCCTCGTCGTATAATAAATTCGTTGTTAGGGATACATTCAGCAGTTTAGTAACCTGGAATGCAAAAATATTCTCCCAATTTACATCAATCGACATTGGATTTTTGAAGTTGCTAAACAAATCCAATTTCGACTTCATCTGAATATTATTCTTAAACACTTTTTGGTATTTAATAGAGGCTAGCGCCCCGAACTCAAACCTTACTTTTTTCCCTGAATCTACACCATATGCACCTGCATTCGATAACTTATCATCTATTACCGTAGTAATTTTACCAGTTAATGGGGCAAAATATAAGCTCAAACCCTCAATCGGTCTGTAGTCTAAACCCGCAGATAGTGTAGTAAAAGAAGGTGCCAAAAAGTTCGATACATACACAATGCTAGTATCCGTATAATTAAAGCCCTGAGCAAACTGAGATCTGAAGTTTAATAGAGCTGAATAGTTCAACTTCTCGTTAATTTTACGGCCGTATTTACTATTCAATTCAATTCTGTCTTCACTTTTACGATAATCCGCACCATCAAGCTTTTGTAAGCCAAAACCTAAATCTAGGTTATTCTCCCAATTGCTTTTCTCCAACTTCTGATTTGCATACAAACTGATTAATGATGTTACGTTCACATTGCTTATACCACCCGCTGCCCAATTCGTAAACGACGATTGGCTTATGCCTAAGGTAGATAAACCACCTTTCTTCCAAGTACTCGTATCGCTTTTCGAACTCTGCGCCGAAACAACCGAATACGAGAAGATCATAATGGTTAATAGGGTTGCTTTTAGTTTCATGGATTGAATTATGAATTATGAATTATGAATTATGAATTATGAATTCAATTGTCTAATATCTCGATTCTTACATCTAATTATGGAAGATCTACTAAATCCTCATTCTTGCGCATTCTATTCAATAGTTTAACCACTAAGAAGATAGTGAATGCGATAATGGTAAATTGAATTAAGGTTTGGATGAAGCTTCCGTAGTTGATCGTAACTACTTCTCCTAAATGAAGTTTAAGGTCGCGAAATTCTACTTTGCCAATTAGATAACCGATAGGGGGCATGATGATATCGTTTACAATAGAGTCTACTACTTTTTGAAAAGCAGCCCCAATAACAACTCCAATTGCCAATTCTACGGCATTGCCTCTAGAAACGAAAGTTTTAAATTCAGAAATTATTCCCATGATTTAGTGTGTAAGTTCAACTAAATATAATGGGAATAATTAATTTATCAAAAGACTATGGTAATAGTCGTCCGTACATACGTGGGAATGGAATAGTTTCACGTACGTGAGGTAATTTACAAATCCATGCTACTAATCTCTCTAAACCTAATCCGAAACCTGCATGAGGAACACTACCATAACGACGTAAGTCGAGGTACCATTCAAATGCTTCCATTGGTAATTCGTGTTCGTTGATTTTAGCGATTAATTGATCTTTATCTGTTTCACGTTCTCCACCACCAACAATTTCACCATAACCTTCTGGAGCTAAAACGTCTACACCTTTCGCGAAACGATCGTCTGTAGCGCGTTTTAAATAGAATGCTTTTACTTCGTGTGGCCAGTTGTAAACCATTATTGGCGTTTCAAACAATCTAGTTAATACTGTTTCGTCTGATCCACCAAAGTCTTCACCGTATTTAAAAGTTCTTGCAGATTCTAACCATTGAGGGATATTACGAGCATCTTCTTCGCAATCTTTTAACTCATCTCTTAACTGAGCTACTTTATTTACGTTGAAGTTGATTTCTCCTTTTTTCATTCCAGGAGTAGCCATCTTATCCTCACGTTCTTTAATCTCAGCCTCAATTTCTTTAATTCTGTTTTGAACTTTTTCTAAATCAGATTCTAATGTTTTGATAGAGTTTTTACCATTAACATCTTGCTCTCCTTTAATTATTCTTACCGCTTCATCGTAAGGTAAACGAGGGAATTTCGTTACGATGTTTTTCAAAATCGTAGTATCACGCTCGATAATCGCAAGTTCATCTGCACATTTATCTAATACATCAGAAACAACATATCTTAAGAAGTTCTCGATCAAATCCATGTTCATATCTAAATCATAGAATGCCATTTCAGGCTCTATCATCCAAAATTCAGATAAGTGTCTGCGAGTTTTAGATTTTTCTGCACGGAATGTTGGTCCGAACGTATAAATTTTACCCATTGCCATAGCCATCGCTTCACCATATAATTGCCCGGATTGAGATAAGTATGCAGGAGCATCATAAAATTCTGTTTCGAACAAGTTAGTTGTGCCCTCACAAGCATTACCAGTGAATATAGGAGCATCCATTTGTACGAAATCGTTCTCTTGAAAAAATTTATGTATAGCAAATGAAATCGTATTTCTGATTTTCATAATCGCCCATTGTCTGCGAGAACGTAACCATAAATGACGGTTATCCATTAAGAATTCGATACCATGTGCCTTATTTGAAATAGGGTATTCTTCGGCAACTTGATAAACAGAAATATCAGTTACTTGTAATTCGTAACCTCCAACTTGGCGCTCGTCTTTATGAACTACACCTGTAAGTTTTACAGAACTTTCTTGACTTAATTTATCTGCGATTTGAAATAGATTTTTATCGATAGTTTCTTCTGTAACAACACATTGACATAAGCCTGTACCATCACGTAAAATGATAAATACTAGTCCCTTTCCCGTGCGCTTATTTGATACCCAACCACTTAGGCTGACCGTCTTACCTTCTTCGTTTTTTAAATCTTTAATATATGTCATAAGAATATCATTTGTCCATTTCTGGAAATGCAAAAATAGTGATTTTTCTTTTTTTTTATTGTATTTTCGAGCGAATTAAAAGTATGTTAAAGCAGAGTTTACAACAGAAATTATTACAAAAGTTATCGCCTCAGCAAATTCAATTTATCAAATTGCTGCAGATACCTACTGTTATGCTCGATTCTAGGATCAAAGAAGAGCTAGAAGAAAATCCTGCTTTAGAAGACGGAAGTTTGTCTTCAGTGGAAGATATTCCTGAATATTCGCTCGATGATGAGCATACTCCAGACACTAAGGAGGAACAAAACGATACACCTGATGAATTCAATATCGACGATTATCTTCAAGATGATGATCAAGATGATGGATATAAAATGATGAGCGATAACGACTCAGACGATGAGGATAAGAAAGAAATGCCAATGGCTGTTTCCTCTTCATTCCACGAGATGTTGCAAGTTCAATTGAGTTTATGTGTGATGGGAGATCATGAATTTATGGTTGCTCAACATATATTAGGAAGTTTAGACGATGATGGTTATTTACGCCGACCTATTTCTGCATTGGTCGACGATTTAGCGTTCTCTCAAAATATCTTTACTACAGAAGCTGAAATTTTACATTTACTTGAAATCATTCAAACTTTCGACCCTGAAGGTGTTGGAGCAAGAGATTTGCAAGAATGTTTATTGCTTCAGTTGAAAAGGAAAAAACAGAATTCTTCAAGTGTTAAACTAGCAATTACAATTGTTCGTGATTATTTAGAAGAGTTTACCAAAAAACATTACGATAAACTTGAACGTAGTTTAGGAATTAGCTCGGAGGAATTGAAAAATGCGATCAACGAAATCCTCAAATTAAATCCTAAACCAGGGAATTCATTTGCCGATAATTCTAAGCAATTACAGGTAATTCCGGATTTTATTATCAATAAAAATGATCAGTATTTAATACTTACTTTAAATTCTAAAAATGCTCCAGAATTAAGAGTAAGTCGTTCATACCAAGAAATGTTTCAAACGTATGATAAAGCTGTTCAGAAAGATAAAAAAATGAAAGAAGCTGTTCAGTTTGTAAAACAGAAATTGGATTCAGCGAAATGGTTTATCGATGCTATTAAACAACGTCAGCAAACATTGATTAAAACAATGAATGCGATTATGAATTACCAATACGATTATTTCTTAACAGGCGATGAACGTAAACTTCGTCCGATGATTTTAAAAGATATCGCAGATCAAGTACAGATGGATATATCAACGGTTTCGCGTGTTGCTAATAGTAAATATGTGCAAACTGAGTTTGGAACGTTTTTATTGAAATCATTTTTCTCAGAAGGTATTCAAACTGAAAGTGGGGAAGAGGTTTCGAATAGAGAAGTGAAAAAAATTCTAGAAGAATGCATCGGTAATGAAGATAAAAAACATCCTTTAGCAGATGAGAAATTAGCCGAAATTTTAAAAGAAAACGGCTATAATATTGCTCGTAGAACTGTTGCCAAATACAGAGAGCAATTGAATATCCCAGTTGCCCGTTTACGTAAGGAATTATAATGAATTCAGTAACTATTCTTGGGTACGGTTGGCTTGGAAAAGAACTTACGAAGTATCTTAAATCCATAAATTTTTCAGTAAAAATCACGAAAAGAAATCTCGAAAATTTCAAGGAGGATGTTATAGCTTATCCATGGAGCTTAGGTAAAGATTTCCCTAAAGAAGCAGTATCTGATATCGTAATTATTGCTATTGCAGAACAAGAAAATATCATCGAAAATTACATTAAACTTTATCTTCAATTAGAAAATTTTGGAGTAAAGAAAATTATTTTCATTTCTTCAAGCTCTATTTATAATGATGTTATTGGGGAGGCTTCAGAAACTTCTGAAATAATAAATATAAATGCTACTGTAGCATTAAAAGAGCAGAGTTTAAAGAGTACTAATATTCCTTCTGCTGTATTAAGGTTGTCGGGCTTAGTTGGGCCGAACAGAAATCCTGCTAAGTTTTTAGCTGGAAAGAATAATGTTGCCAATCCTATGCAGAAAGTAAACCTTGTACATCAACAAGATGTAATTCGATTTATTGAAAAATGTATTGTAAATAATGCTACTGGTATATATAATGTTTGTTCATCTACTCACCCTACGAGAGAAGAATTTTACACGAAAGTATGTATGCATTTTAATATGGAAGCCCCAGTGTTTGCTGAACTTTCGGAGCCAAGTAGATATGTAAGTAATGAAAAATCTAAAAATGATTTCGATTTCAATTATGAGTACGACGATCTGTTAGAATATTACTTAAGATCTGAAGCTAAAGCTTGACGAATAAAATCGAACAATTCTGCGGTGCTAACTTCAAGCTTCGACATTTTATCTTCGAAAACTGAAGCTTCAACATTCGTTTTAGAATAATGTTCCAAATCTTTCATTTGTTCGGAAATACTAGTAAATCCTAAAGTCGCTAAACTTGATTTTAATTTATGAGCTAATTTCCCTGCTGCATCAAATTCTCCATCAGAAGTTAATTTCTTCATTTCATTAAAATCAATCGTTCCTAATTCTAAAGTCATTTCTAAAAGCGTTTTTGCCATGCCTTTATCATTATCGACTATACTTAGTACTTTGTTAATATCAAATTTGGACATTATATTGTATTCTTAATTGCACTAAAGATATAAAATATGAATGAAATTACCTTTCCCGATTTCGAAAAAGTTGCTATTCATGTAGGTACTATTTTATCTGTAAATGAGTTTGAAAAGGCTAAGAAACCCGCATTTCAATTGAAAATAGACTTTGGTCCTTTAGGAATAAAGAATTCTAGTGCACAAATTACAAAACGATATCATAAGGAAGATTTAATTGGCAAACAGGTCTTAGCCGTATTGAATTTTCCACCAAAACAAATCGCCAATTTCATGTCGGAATGTTTAGTTTTAGGTGTATATGCAAACGGAGCGGATGATGTAGTGTTAATACAACCCGAACAAGATGTTCCTAATGGATCGAGGCTTGGTTAATGTTTTTTTTGTAAATTACTTTATGAAAAACATTTACATATCTCTAATTCTATTGCTTATTAGTGTTCAGATTAATGCTCAGGGCACTCAAATTGGTAATTTATCGATTAATGAATACTTCACTGAAAGCTTCACTGAAATTGGTAATACACAAACCTTATGTGTTGATGTACATCAGGGCAATGCAGTAGCTGTAAGTATTTATCCTAGGAAGTTTGTTCCTGCATTTCCACAGCATAAATGTGGAAACATGTGGGTTTTTAATTCAGATCTAAATTGGGGGGCTCCATTTGTTTGGCAAACAAATATTGAAGGGAATTTATACCCTTATGAATTAAAAAACATAAATAATTCGAGCATTATCGTAGGATATTTTACAGATTCGATTCAAGTACAAAATACTAAGTATTATGCGTTGGATAGCACTAGAGCATCCTCGTTTATACTAAGTTTGAACTTACAAACAGGTGAATTGAATTGGTTGACAGTTATCCAAGATTCGATATACAATAGCGTTGCAACTAGTTTCACTGTGATAAGTCCTGAAAATATATTAGTTAGTGCTCTGCACCATGATATTGAATCGGCTATTTATAAAATAAACATCAACACAGGAAGTATTATTTCTACTAAAATATTTCCGAATGTTAGAACAATTTCAAGCATAGCTAAACTCAATGAAAATGTATATGTAGCAGGAACTGCGGGAGATTTTGCAAACATAGATACATTCACAGTTCACACCAATTTGAATACTGGTTATGCAAATTATATGTTTAAGGCAGATACAAACTTGAATTTAAAATCTTTAGTATGTGAACCTTATATAACATTTGATTTTACTAGTCATTTATCGCCTCGACAAAATGATATTCTTTGGTCTTTTTTCAAACAGAATAATTCACAAGGACTTGTTCAAAGTTTTAATTTATATCGTGATATTGATACCTTGGTTCGAAGACTTAGCTTCTCCACAAATTTCAATTTTTCCGAATACGATAATCGTTTAGTAATACCAACAGATATGTTTGGGTTTCTATTATTTAAAAAAGATGGATTAGATTATAATTTATATCAGTTGAATTTTGGTGGAATGCCCTATTTTGAAAGAATTACCAAGAACACAAATGTTGAATTATACGATGTTACTACAGATTTTTTAGAAAGTTTTATTTCAGGAAGTTTCAGCTCAGACACATTGTTTTTATTGCAAAATACACTTGTTAATTCTTCTTTCAATGAAAACAAATCATGTCAGTTTATGAGCTTTTTTCATGAAATTTATGGAAGTGTAAATAATGAAAAACAAATTGTAATAAAAACATTTCCTAACCCTGTTGAGGAAGAATTAAATATTGCATCGGATGATGTTCAATACGTTAGTATTTTGAATACAACTGGACAATTAATGAATACTTATTATTCTACAAATAAGATAAATATTCATCAATTGCCTAGTGGAATATATTTGATGAAAGGGTATACTTCTGATAAATATTTTTCTGTAAAGTTTATTAAAAAGTAGCAGGAATAATCATTTCTTTGCCATCTCTTTTAATTTTTAACTGAACAGATTGACCTTTGGTAAACATGCTTAAGCCTTTCATGTAATCTTGAATGTTTTCGATTTTCAAATCGTCCATCATCATTATTACATCACCTTGTTTTAGTCCAGCTTTTTGAGCAGCCTTGCCTTCGCTAACACCATCTAAACGTAAGCCTGGTCCTTCAAAAGCGTAATCAGGAATTACACCTAAGGTAACTTTAAAAGAGGTTGATGATGATGAAGCATTATTATTTTTAGTAGGAGTGAAGCCGATGTTTTCTTCCTTATCGATATCATTCATTAATTCGATGATAAAGTTTAGTACATACGCTTCGCCTTGGTTATTAATTTTGTGAGCATCGTCACTAGGCTTATGATAATCAGTATGTGTACCTGTATAGAAATGTAAGACTGGAATATTTTTTAAATAGAATGAAGCGTGATCTGATGGACCCATACCAGCGCTATCTGCTTTATATTTTATGATATTATTCGCTCTACGATTCAATGCTGGCCCCCATGAAGGACTAGTACCAACTCCAGAAATAATAATTTTTTTTGTTGAGTCATTTAATCTGCCAATCATATCCATATTCAACATATAGCTAATATCACTTAACACAATAGTTGGATTACTTGTAAAATACTTTGAACCTAATAATCCTTCTTCTTCACCAGAAAAACAAATGAATAATATGTTATGATTTTCTTTAACACCATTGTTCACGAAGTAGCGAGCCAATTCAAGTACACCAGCGGTTCCCGAAGCATTATCATCGGCACCATTATGAATTTTGTTTTCAGGATTTGCATCTAAAGAATTTCCACCTAAGCCTAAACCTAAATGATCGTAATGAGCACCAACAACTACAGTATATTTCGCGCCATTATTTAAGTATGCAACGACATTATGAGCATAACCCTTTGGAACCATTTGATCATCAGTTGCATGAGGATTTTTACTCATCTTGAAAGGGAATTCTTGTAAAAAACCCTTGTCGCCCTTAGGTTCTAATCCAAGTTTAGTAAACGTTTTGATGATATAATCAGCAGCCATTAATTCCTGTTTAGTACCAGGGAATCTACCCTTCAACTTATCAGAACTTAAATACTGAATATCTTTTTTAACACGCTTATAATCCGACTGCGCAAATGCGATGTTAGATAATATTAAAAGGAGGATTAGAATTCTTTTCATTTTAATTTATTTTTGATTAATTGTCCTAGGGCTGAAGCTCTAGGCTACGTGTTGAAACTCCAATCCTAGGGTTAAAACCCTAGGCTACTCGATACCCGCTACTCGATACCAGTCTAGTCTTCCCAATCCGCTATAAACAAATTTGTATCTCTTGTGCCGTGGTTGTTTCTATTTGATGAAAATACTAATTTTTTTCCATCAGGAGAAAACATCGGGAAAGCATTGAAAATACTTGCATTGGTAACTCTTTCTAATCCTGATCCATCAAGATTAATCAAGTATAACTGAAAATCATATCCTCTTTGAGAATGATGATTTGAAGAGAAAATAATTTTATCTCCTTTAGGAGTGAAGAATGGAGCCCAGTTTGCTTTGCCTAAGTGTGTGATTTGTTTTAAATCTGAACCATCGATATTGCAAGTATAGATTTCCATATTTGTTGGAGCAACTAAACCTTGGCTTAATAATTCTTTATATTCTTTTACATCGTTTTCTTCTGTTGGGCGAGAAGCTCTAAATACTAATTTCTTTCCATCTGGAGAGAAGAATGCACCACCATCATAACCTAAGCCATTGGTAACTTGCTTTTGATTAGAACCATCAACATTCATTGTCCATAATTCTAAATCGCCCGAACGAGTAGAAGTAAAAACAATCATTTTTCCATCAGGAGAAACAGTTCCTTCAGCATCATATCCTGGAGCATTTGTTAATTGTTTCGTGATTTTTCCATTCATATCGGCTACATAAATATCGTATTCAGGAGATACTTGCCATAAGTATTTATGATCTGCTCGAGGTGCTGGAGGCGGGGGACATTCATTCATTTCTCCATGAGTAGAGGCATATAGAATATGCTTATTATCATTTAAGAAAAATGAGCATGTAGTTCTACCTTTACCTGTTGAAATTAAAGGAGGTCTGTATGTACTATCTTTGCTAGCTTTTTTAATATCTAAAGAAAAGATTTGATCGCAGTTTAATCCCCAAGCTTTGTTATTAGATTGAAAACTTAGATGCTTACCATCGAAGCTGAAATAAGCTTCAGCATTATCGCCACCAAAAGTTAATTGTTGTAAATTTTTAAGATGTTTTTCTTGGGCATTAGCTGAGATTGTAAATAAGCTAGCCGCTAGAACGAGGGTGTATATTCTTTTCATTACTATTATTTTTTTACGAAAATATTGAAATTAGATTGAAGCTAATATGATGAATGTCATATCTGTGTAATTAAACTAAAAGTTTAGGTAAAAGTTCTCTTAAATCTTCAGACCTAAGCATTAAATGGGTATTTAATCCAAGTTTCTTTGCTGTTTCTAAGTGTTGAGGACTATCATCGATAAATAATGTTTCAGTTACATCTAGCTTTTGCTCTTCAATTACTTTTAAAAAGATATCAGCATTTGGCTTACGCATTCCCATAATATGAGAGTAATAATCCATTTCGAAGAAAGATGACATGTTAGGAACATTGAATTCATTCAATAGATAATTGTTAATCCAATTGTAATGTATTTCGTTGTTATTACTTAAAAGGAATGTTCTGTATTGAGTTTTAACTTCGTTCAAATATTCTAAATAACCCGGACGAATACCAAGAAGAAGCGTATTCCAAGCGATATCGATAGTTTCATCTGAGAAATCTTGATCAGCAATTTTTCTAACTTCGTTTCTGAATTCAGCAGGAGAGATTTTGCCCATCTCAAATAAATCGAATAAAGGATTCTGCTGTAAGTGTCCAAAAAAGGCACCTTCTTTTTGTAGACCTAAATTCTGAAAAGCTTTAATGGTAAGTTGATGGTCTATGTCGAAAATAACATTCCCATAGTCGAAAATGATGTTTTTTATCATAATGCAATGATAAAAAAAAACCCCGAGTAAATCGGGGTTAAGTGGGCCCAGCAGGACTCGAACCTGCGACCAAAAGATTATGAGTCTCCTACTCTAACCAGCTGAGCTATGGGCCCTCAAATCGGCTGCAATTATAGGGAAATTTCGCATAATATTCAAAAATATTGATAAATGGCACGGAATTAGAGATGTTTTACCTTGAATTAACAGATTGATAGATAATTACAAAGTCTAATTGTTCAAAATATTGAAATATTAGTTACCTTTACCAATAATCAACTAACAAAATTAAATTTATATGAAAACTAAATTAATCAAAAGCTTATTTTTATCTACTCTAGTTGCAGGATCTGCTTTATTAGCATCTTGCGATGAAAATGCAGGTATCGTAATTGGTATTCCGCAAACTCAAGAAGTAATTTACAAAATCGATCCATTTACAGGAACGGTAATTTCAAAAGCAGATACAATTACATCTGATTTAGATACTTTATTAGCTCAAAACGGTGCTACAAGAGAAGATATCGATGGTATCGAGTTAACAAATCTTTCTTTAGCAATGACAGATTCAAACGGTACATTGTTATCAACAGCAAACTTTAACAACATCAAAAATATGAATATTTATGTTTCTGAAGTTGGTGGCTTATCAGTAGCAATGGCTAATTTTGATAGCGCTTCAATGGCTACAACTTTCCATAACATGAACCCTATCACAGATCCAGGGATTACTGTATCAAACCCATTCAGTTTATTAACTTACTTATCTAAACCATCGTTTGCAGTACAATTATCTGGAGCTTTATACAGCCCAGTAACAACTTCATTCTATGTAAAATCTACAATGACTATTAACATTAAGGTTAAGATCTAATAATAATATTACTATGGAGCCTCCTAGGGAAACCTAGGAGGTTTTTTTTTGCCCAAACAATTGAATTCATTGGATTAAGTCATTATATAAATTCCTGTCTGCCGATAAACAGGATAATTAAAGATTCATAATTCAAATTTCATAATTCATAATTCATAATTCATTTCGTATCTTTGTGCCTTAGTGACACATCCATGAGTGATTCAATTAAACACGAATGCGGAATCGCATTAATTCGATTAAAAAAACCTTTAGCCTTTTATCAAGAAAAATACGGAACGTCCTTATATGGGCTTAATAAGCTGTATTTATTAATGTCGAAACAGCAGAACCGTGGACAAGACGGTGCTGGGGTAGCGACTATAAAACTTGATATAGCACCTGGTGAGCGTTATATATCTCGACATAGATCTACAAGTAAAAATGCTGTTCCTGAAATATTCGAGCATATACATAACCGTTTAATCGAAGTAGAAGCTAACGATCCGGTTCGTTTTAATGATCCTGAATGGTTGAAACACAATGCCCCATATACAGGTGAATTATTATTAGGACATCTTCGTTATGGAACATTCGGTGGAAACAACATCGAGCAATGTCACCCTTTCCTTCGTCAGAACAATTGGATTACAAGAAACTTAATAGTTGCTGGTAATTTCAACATGACTAACGTAAACGAATTGTTAGAGCAATTGTATGAACTTGGTCAGCACCCTAAAGAAAAAGCTGATACTATTACAGTTCTTGAGAAGATTGGTCATTTCTTAGATGATGAAAATCAAAAATTATTCGATTACTATAAATCATTAGGTCATTCTAATGTTGAAATATCTAAACTTATTGCTGAGCAAATAGATGTAGCCAATGTATTAACTCGTTCTGCAAAGAATTGGGATGGTGGTTATACTATTTGTGGTATGATTGGACATGGTGATGCATTTGTAATGCGTGACCCTGCTGGAATTCGTCCGGCATTTTATTACGAAGATGAAGAAATTGTAGTGGTTACTTCAGAACGCCCTGCTATTCAAACTGCATTTAATATTCCTATTGATGAAATTAAAGAAGTTGAGCCCGGACATGCATTAATCATTAAGAAAAATGGACATGTTTCGATGCAACAATTTAAAGAACCGGTTGAAAAGAAGGCTTGTTCATTCGAACGTATTTATTTTTCAAGAGGTAACGATGCATCGATTTACAGAGAGCGTAAACAATTAGGTAGATTATTAGTAGATAAAATATTGAAATCGGTTGATTACGATTTCGAGAACACGGTGTTTTCATACATCCCGAATACTGCTGAAGTAGCATATTATGGTATGGTGGAAGGCGTTCATAAATACATCAAATCTTATCAAAAAGAAAAAATTCTAAATCATCAACACGAATTGGATAATGAGAAATTAGAAAAACTTCTAAACTTATCTCCAAGAGTTGAAAAGATAACTTTGAAAGATGTTAAGTTGAGAACCTTTATTACTCAAGATGCAGATCGTAAAGACATGGTAGCACATGTATATGATACTACATATGGAGTAATTAATAGAGGAGTTGATAACCTAGTGGTATTAGACGATTCTATTGTTAGAGGAACAACTTTGAAGCAAAGTATTTTAAGAATATTAGATCGATTAGGACCGAAGAAAATCATCATTGTTTCTTCTGCTCCACAAATTAGATATCCAGATTGCTACGGTATTGATATGTCGAGAATGGGAGAGTTCGTTGCTTTTAACGCAGCTATAGAGTTGTTGAAAGAACAAGGTAAGGAAGACTTAATTCAAGACGTTTATCAACGTTGTAAAGCACAAGTGAATTTACCATTAGATAAAATCGAAAACTTCGTAAAAGATATTTATAGACCATTTACAGCGGAACAAATTTCTAAGAAAATTGCAGAAATTGTTCGTCCGGATGATATCGATGCAGAAGTTGAAGTTATCTATCAAAGTTTAGAAGACTTGCATTATGCTTGTCCGGGAAGCCTAGGCGATTGGTACTTCTCAGGCGATTTCCCAACTCCTGGAGGAATGCGAGTTGTGAACAATGCGTTTATTAACTACGTAGAAGGGAATAACAAGAGAGCATACTAATTACTAGATATTGGTAACTTGTAACTGGTAACTGGTAACTGGTATTAGAATTTAGGATTTAAAATATTGATGTGAAACAAATGTCCAGTGTCCGATGTCTTGTGTCCAATGTCCAGAGTCCAATGTCCAATTTCTAGTATTAGAAAAAGAAAACCTTCACAATCATTACTACCGCGAATACCATCAGGGCGGTGCCGACGATTCGGTTCATCCACATGACAACTTTTGTGCTGAATAAGTGACGAACTTTACTCGCGAAATATGCTTTTGCTAAATCGGTGCTAAGAACAGTTATCATTGAGCAGAAGATGAAGAGTTTGATATTGTCTGAGCTGTATTCTGCATTCGTTCCAAGGTAACTTACTAATCCAATCCAGTAAAATAACATACCTGGATTTAGGAGATTCATGAATAATCCTTTGAAGAAATATCCCATGTTTTTTAATCTTGAAGAAACAGTAATTTCCTCCTCTTTTTCTTCAACAACTTTCTTTGTAAGATATCGATATCCGATTATAATGATGAACAAGCCACCAATTACAGCAATGTATTTTTGATTTTTTTCGGCTAAAGTAATTAAGCTTGCCCCAAGGAATGTAGTGGCCACGAAAAATGTGTCGGCCATAAAAACTCCAAGCGCAAATAGGGCTCCGGATAGAAAGCCTTTGGAAATACTAGTTCTAATTAGTGCAAAAAAAGCTGGACCAGTCATGAATGTCATGATAAGTCCCGCACTAATCCCTCCTAAAATTATGTTAATCATTACTGCTAAAATGCGGAAAAAAAATTCAAGAAACAAGCATTTGATATGTGTTAAGGCGTTGTTTTTTTGTTTATACTTGCAAATCGAGTAATGAGTAGTGGGTAATGAGTAATGGAATTTACGAGTTACGAATACCAGCTACCAGCTACCAGCTACCAAATTATGAGGCCAAGTTTTGATAACATATACATGAACCTAGCTGCAGAGCTTGCTCAGCGTTCGCATTGCATTAAAGCACAAGTTGGTGCTGTTTTAGTAAAGGATACCAGAATAATATCCATTGGATATAATGGTCCACCTGCTGGAACACATAATTGCGATGAGGAATGGCCAGAACAAGGATGTCCTAGAGATTCCAAAGGAAGTTGTTCTTTAGCCTTACATGCCGAAGAAAATGCAATTTTGTTTGCTGCTAAAAATGGTTCTACATTAGAGGGAGCTACTCTTTATACAACATTGTCTCCTTGTATTTCTTGTGCACGATTAATATTCTCATCTGGAATAAAACACGTTTTCTACCAAAAGTCGTATGCTGAATACAAAGGCTTACCAAGCGACGAGGGTGTAGATTTTCTGAAGAAATTCGGAGTAGACGTTAAGAAATTCAATACTTAAGGTATTTCAAGCAAAATCGAATATTCGATAGTTCTAAAATTCGATATTTCGATTAACTTTGTGGCATGCCTGAAAAAATTATAATCCTCGATTTTGGCTCTCAATACACACAATTGATTGCCCGCAGAGTACGAGAACTCAATGTTTATTGCGAAATCCACCCGTATAATAAAGTCCCTAGCTTAAATGCAGATGTAAAAGGGGTTATTTTATCTGGTAGTCCGCACTCTGTTCGAGAAGAAGAAGCTCCAGAAGTTGATTTTCAGAGCATATCAGCAAACTACCCTTTATTAGGGGTATGCTACGGTGCACAATTAATCGCTCAAAAATCGGGCGGTAATGTAATGCCATCAAAAATTAGAGAATACGGTAGAGCAAACTTAAGTTTTGTAAACCACGATAATAATTTACTTGCTGCTGTAAGTCCAAACTCTCAAGTATGGATGTCGCACGGTGATACCATTTCAGAGGTACCTTCAAACTTCGAAATCATTGCAAGTACAGATTCAGTTAAAGTTGCAGCTTACCATGTAAAAGGAACAAATACTTATGGTATTCAATTCCACCCAGAAGTTACTCACTCTACAGAAGGAAAACATCTATTGTATAATTTCTTAGTGGGTATTTGTGGTTGTAAGCAAGACTGGACTCCTGATTCATTTATCGAATCGACTATTGAAGAATTAAAGAATAAAATTGGTGATGATAAAGTAATCTTAGGATTATCGGGAGGAGTAGATTCATCAGTAGCGGCGGTATTATTACACAAGGCTATTGGAGCTAATCTACATTGCATTTTTGTTGATAACGGTTTACTTCGTAAAAATGAATTCGAAGAAGTATTAGAATCTTACAAACACATGGGCTTAAATGTTCGTGGAGTAGATGCAAAAGAATTATTCTATACAGCATTAAAAGGATTATCGGATCCAGAATTAAAACGTAAAGCAATCGGTAAAGTGTTCGTTGATGTATTCGATGAGGCTTCGCATACCGTTGAAAATGCTAAGTGGTTAGGTCAAGGCACTATCTACCCTGACGTTATCGAGTCGGTGTCGGTTAAAGGACCTTCTGCTACGATCAAATCTCACCACAATGTTGGTGGATTGCCTGATTATATGAAATTGAAAGTGGTAGAACCATTGAATACATTATTTAAAGATGAAGTAAGAAGAGTTGGACATAGCTTAGGCATCGATCCGAAAATCTTAAACAGACATCCTTTCCCTGGTCCGGGTTTAGCAATCCGTATTCTAGGAGAAATTACCAAAGAAAAAATTGCTACCTTACAAGAAGCTGATGCTATCTATATCGAGAATTTGAAAAATTCTGGATGGTATGATAAAGTATGGCAAGCAGGTGCAATATTCTTGCCGATTCAATCGGTTGGAGTAATGGGAGATGAGCGTACTTATGAGCATGTAATTGCGTTAAGAGCTGTAGAATCTCTAGATGGTATGACAGCCGATTGGTCGCATTTACCATACGATTTGTTAGCTAAAATTTCTAACGATATTATAAACAAAGTAAAAGGAGTAAACCGTGTAGTATATGACATTAGTTCGAAACCTCCTGCAACGATTGAGTGGGAATAAAACCTTTCTATCATTTTTACTTTTCATGATGATGTTGAGCATTGCTACTGTCAATGCTCAGCATTCTTCTAAACACTTGAAAATTGCCCTTATCGTTCCGCTTAATTTTCAAAATCTAACGAACGAATCTTCCATCGATCAGAAATCATATGAGTTTTCAAACTTAGGTATAGATTACTACCGTGGAGTAAACATTGCAGCAGATTCTTTAACTAAAGATGGGTATGTTTTTGATTTCAAATTATTCGATACTCAATCGGATACCAATATTTTGAAATCATTAGCTATAGACCCATTCCTCTTAACAGCAGATTATATTATCGGGCCATTTCAGCCTTCAGAAATTCAAGCTTTATTAAAGAAAAATCCATTGTTAAAAGGCAAGCTGATTTCTCCAATATCGCCATTAGTTATTCAAGGATTTAAGCACACGGATATTATTCAAGCTAATAATACTTTAGAAAGTCATGCTCAAAACATGGCCAAATATCTAGTAAAAAATAAATTATCATCATCAATTTTAATTGTAAGAAATGGACTCCTCGCAGAAACGAGGTATTCTAAAACTTTCGAAAAGAATATTGATAGTTTAGATAAGAAATTACTTCATAAAGAAATTTTAACGTCGCAAAAAGGCTTCGGAATTATAGAAGGAAATTTATCGAAAACGAAAGAGAATTTTTTAATTATTCCTTCAGCTGATCAGGCCTATGCCATCAATCTTTTCAAGTATTTGGAGACTTTGAACGATCAATACCCAATCACATTATTAGTTCATCCTAAATGGTTAGATTTTCAAACCATCGATCCGAATTTATTTGTGAAATACAAAGTAACTTTAAGCACATCTTATTACGTAAACTATACTGACCCTAAAGTAATAGAATATGTAATGAAGTATCGTGATATTTATAATTCTGAACCAACAGAAATGTCGTTTAGAGGATTTGATCAATTGTATTTCTTTGCGAATAAATTTCAAGATAAATCGAATAAAGGCTATGAATATTTTGGATTAGCGAGTGTATTTAATTTGGGGAATTTCAGCAAAAACACAAGTAATACAAAAGTTTTCATCTTGAAATATACAGATGAAGGCTTAACTCTTCAACAATGATTCATCAGAATAGATTAAGAATATTTATTGAATGCTTGGATAATTATAAGCAAGACATTCCACTTTCTAAATACTTAAAAGAATTTTTTAAACGTAATAAACAAATGGGTTCAAGAGATCGAAAATCATTGAGCCATATGGTCTATGCGTATTACAGAATAGGGAATTTAGGATTGAATTATTCTGTTGAAGAACGATTGATGATGGCCTTACTGCTTGTTGCAAATGATGAGTATAAGTTATTATCGATATTCAAACCTGAATGGGAAGAACATCAACAAAAAAGCACCTCAGAGAAATTAGCATTTTTAAATACGGTTTATCCAGAGTTGAATTCGGATGATATTTTTCCATTGAAAAATATGGTTTCTTCAATGCTTAATGTTGATGAATTTTTGAATTCACATTTCATTCAACCTGATTTATTTTTAAGAGCAGTGAAAGGTAAGGAGGAACGATTGAGGTTATTCCTTGAAGCTCAAAATATTTCATTCGTACAAGAAGGTAATTGTTTTCGATTACATAACTCAACTAAAATAGAAGAGCCTCAAGAATATTTATATGAAGTTCAGGATAAATCTTCACAAGAAACATTAAAGATGCTTAGCCCGAAAGCTGATGAATATTGGTGGGATTGTTGTTCGGCAAGTGGAGGGAAAAGCTTGCTTTTAAAAGAGTTGGAGCCCAATGCCTACTTAATGTGTTCGGATAATAGAGAGAGTATTTTAAGTAATTTAGATGAGCGATTTAAGAAAGCGGGCATCACAAAATACAAGAGAAGATTAATCGATTTAAAAGCAGAAATACATTCTTTCGAACCCGAAACTTTTGATGGGATTATTTTAGATGCACCTTGTACAGGATCTGGAACTTGGTCGAGAACTCCAGAGCGAATTGTACAAGTTGAAGAAAAGGATGTAAAATATTTCTCAGAACTTCAATATAGCATTGCCGAAAATGCCATTCAATTCTTAAAAAAAGGCAAGCACATGTTATACATCACCTGTTCTATTTTCGCTAAAGAAAATGAAGAAGTAATTGCTCGCCTACATAAAACTCATCAAATCAAAGTTGAAGAGATGAGGTATATTGAAGGGTATGGTGATAAGGCAGATACGATGTTCGTCGCTTTGATTGGTAACTAGTACCTGGTAGCTGGTAACTGGTAATTGGTGTAGTGTTCGTCGAAGCGTCCCTGTCTGCCGACAGGCAGGCTCGCTTCGACATGTCTTTGTGTTGTATGTCGGAGTGAGGACACTCCGACGAACGGCTAATTATAACATTGGCACATTAGCACATTATCACATTGGCTCATCAATCCACTTCTTCCAATAAATACATCTCATCAATCTCTTCTGCGAATTTTTTCTCAACTACTCTACGTTTGATTTTTAGGGTAGGAGTCATTTCGCCATCATCAATAGTAAATGGATTTCTTTTTAGAATGAAGCCTTTGATTCTTTCGAATTTAGCAAGCTCCGCAGAGTATTTACGAATATCAGCTTGAACCCAATCTACTATGTTTTCATCGCGAATAAACAAATCAGTTTCTTGGAAGAATGCTTCTGTTAATCCGAATGTTTCCATCATGTTTTCTTTCGAAGGAACAATGATTGCTGTAATGTATTCTCGTTTATCACCGATTAAGAAAATTTGATCGATGCGATTACTTTGAAGATAAGTGTTTTCGATAGGAGTTGGGTAAACGTTTTTACCGAATGAATTCACCAACATATTTTTAATACGATCGGTGATTTTTAAGTTTCCTTTATAGAATTTACCAACGTCGCCAGTATGGAACCAACCATCTTTGTCGATAGCATTTGCAGTGTCTTCAGGTTTATTCCAATATCCTTGCATCACATTATTCCCTCTAAGAATAATTTCTCCTTCTTCACTTTCGAAATTAGGGTCGAAAGTTTCATGTGTTTGTTGAGTAATAATTCTCTTCGTATCAGCATCTTGAATACCGATGGTTACTTCAGGGATAACTCTTCCTACAGTACCATAAACTTGACGAGTGAATTCCGTTACAGCCATTACTGGAGATGTTTCTGTAAGCCCGTAACCTTCTAATATTTTAATACCAAGATTTCCGAAGAACTCACCAATATTTTGAGGTAGTGCTGCGCCACCAGAGATGATGAACTTTAATTTACCACCTGTTTTTTCTTTAATTTTTGAGAAGACTAATTTCTCTGCAATATTTCTTTGCATGCTTAACAGCATACTTGGCGTTTTCCCTGATTCAACTACATTTCGATATTTCGAACCAATATCAATTGACCATAAGAAAATTTTAGTTTTTAGACCACCTGCAGAAGTACCATTTTTCATGGCCTTCTCGTTAATTTTTTCTAATAAACGAGGCACAACACTCATTACAGTTGGTTGAACCTCCATCATGTTTTTACCTAATAATTCAAGGCTTTGAGCAAAGGCAATTTTACTTCCTTGAGCACAACAAATATGGTAAGTTGCAGTACGTTCAAAAACATGAGATAGTGGTAAGAATGAAAGGAATGTTTCTTCAGAAGTAATATGAGGAATTTGAATCAAGCATACTTTAACGTTATGGCAGAAATTCAAATGGCTCAACATAACACCTTTAGGAGTACCCGTTGTTCCAGATGTATAGATTAAAGATGCGATATCGTTTGGTTTAACATCATCACGCATCTCGTTGATGCGAGTAGTATTATGCGATAATGTTTTTTCTCCACCTGCTATAACTTCATTCAAACTTAAAATTCTTACGTTACCAGAATATGCTTGAGCCATCTTTTGATAATCGTCGAATTTCGGGACGATATGTGTTAATGAAGGACAATTTGGCGCAATTTTTATAAGCTTTTTTAGAAGGAAATGAGTTCCCACTAAAATCATTTTAGTTTGAGAATCGTTGATGATATATTCAACATCATCATCCGATAAAGTTGGGTAAATGGAAACATTGATACAACCCAATTGCTGTAAAGCTTGATCGTAATAAACATACTCAGGGCAGTTTTCTACAATGAAACCAATACGATCTCCCTTTTGAATATCATTATCTAAAAAGAAAGATGAAATGCGATCAGCATTATCTAATGTAGTTTTATAAGTGATAGGTACATATTTGTCTTTCACTTTTTCCAGCATAAACGTATCCGTTTCCGGGTGAATATACTTCACAACATTTCTTAACAATTGAGGAATGGTAGCTTGGTCAGTTAGTTTCATATTTATACAAAAAAAAAGGTCTTCACTTTTACTGTGAAGACCTAAAATAATAAAAAATCTTATTTATACTGAAAAACTTTCCCCACAACCACAAGTTCTTGAGGCATTGGGGTTTATAAAGTTGAAACCTTTACCATTTAGTCCGTCTGAGAAATCAAGCTCAGTTCCAGCTAAATATAAAAAACTCTTCATATCAAGTACAATTTTCTCTCCCTTATCTTCAAACTCTTGATCGCCTGTTCTGATTTCATTGTCGAAATCTAATTTATACGACAATCCAGAGCAACCTCCGCCGGCTACTGCCACACGTAAGAAGAAGCTATCATCCAGATTAGCAGTTTGCTTTAAATCTGTGATTTTCGATTTTGCTTTGTCGGTTATTGTAATCATCTCTTTGAGTATCGGGTATCGAGTATCGGGTATCGAGTATAGGTTATTATCCCGATACTCGCTACCCGCTACTCGATACTAAGTATTAATGGTGCGATTTTTCTGATTCGATTGGAGCTAATCCATTCTTCACACGGAAGTCGTTGATAGCTGCTTTAATAGCGTCTTCTGCTAACACAGAACAGTGAATTTTCACTGGTGGTAAAGCTAACTCTTCAACAATATCCATATTGTCTATCTCTAAGGCTTGATCAATAGATTTTCCTTTTAACCATTCTGTAGCTAACGAAGAAGATGCAATAGCTGATCCACAACCAAAAGTTTTGAATTTAGCATCCTTAATAACGTTGTTTTCATCTACTTCAATTTGTAAACGCATAACGTCGCCACATTCTGGAGCACCTACTAATCCAGTTCCTACCGTGTTTTTACTTTTATCTAAAGTCCCCACGTTACGAGGATTATTGTAGTGATCAATTACTTTATCTGAATATGCCATGTTTTAATATGTTAATTTGTTGATTTGATAATTTGTTAATTTTATACGAGTCCCGCACGTGCGGGAAGCACACGAACTCACGACCTAGTGTTCCGCCCATTCAACTGAATCCAAATCTATGCCATCCTTAAACATTTCCCATAGTGGACTCATTTCTCTTAATTTGTTTACTGCATTTCTAGTACACTCAATTGCGTAATCAACTTCTTCGTCAGTTGTAAATCTACCTAAACCGAAACGGATTGATGAATGTGCTAAATCATCGTTCAAACCTAAGTTTTTCAATACATACGATGGTTCTAATGATGCTGATGTACAAGCAGAACCTGAAGATACTGCTAAGTCTTTCATAGCCATCATTAAGCCTTCACCTTCTACGTATTTGAACGAAATATTTGTTGTATGTGGTAAACGATGTTCTTTATTTCCATTTACATAAGATTCCTCAAGTTGCGACAATGCATTCTCAAGTTTATCTCTTAATGCTGATAAACGAATAGCATCTTTCTCCATATCCTGAATAGCTAATTCAGCAGCTTTCCCTAAACCTACAATACCAGGTACATTTAGTGTTCCCGAACGCATTCCACGCTCGTGTCCACCACCGTCCATTTGTGCTGTTACTTTTACTCTTGGATTTTTTCTACGTACATATAATGCACCAATACCTTTAGGTCCGTACATTTTATGTCCTGAAAACGACATTAAATCGATACCATCAGCATCTACATTTACTGGAATTTTACCAACTGCTTGTGTTGCATCTGTATGAAATAATACATTATGCTTACGAGCAATAGCTGATATTTTTTTCACTTCTTGAACAACCCCGATTTCATTATTCCCATACATAATAGAAATAAGAATAGTTTTTGGAGTAATTGCTGCTTCTAACTTCGCTAAATCAACCATACCATCAGCTTGTACATCTAAGTAAGTAATTTCAGCTCCTTGTTTCTCTAAATGATGACAAGTATCTAAAATTGCTTTATGCTCAGTAGTTAAAGTAATGATGTGATTTCCTTTTGATTGATACATTTCATAAACACCTTTTAATGCAAGGTTATTCGATTCTGTAGCACCTGAAGTAAAGATGATTTCTTTTTCAGTACATCCAATCAATTTAGAGATTTGCTCTCTAGCGTAATCTACAGCTTCTTCAGCAACCCATCCGAATGGGTGGTTTCTGCTGGCAGCATTTCCGAATTTTTCGGTAAAATAAGGCAACATTGCTTCTAAAACACGAGGATCCATTGGAGTCGTTGCATTGTTGTCGAGATATATAGGTAGTTTCACCATCTTTATTTAGACTTTATATAAATTACATGCAAATATAGCCAATTTATTAAATTCAAAAGGTATTTTTGAAAATGAATAAAATTGAACACATAGGTATTGCGGTTAAAAACCTTGACACATCAACAAGTATTTTCGAAAAATTGTTTGCTCAAAAAGCATATAAAAGAGAAGAAGTGGAGTCTGAGGGCGTTATCACAGAGTTCTTTCAGATCGGACCCAATAAAATTGAATTATTAGAAGCGACGAAACCTGAAAGCCCCATAGCTAAATTTATAGAGAAAAAAGGGGAAGGAATTCACCATATTGCCTTCGATGTAGCAGACATCTATGCAGAAATGAGTAGGTTAGAGGCAGAAGGCTTCACCTTATTGAATAAAGAACCTAAAAGCGGAGCTGATAATAAATTAGTGTGTTTTGTACATCCAAAAGATGCTAATGGTGTATTAATCGAGCTTTGCCAAGAAATAAAATAAATAAATTTGAAATACATTTGCATATTAAGCAATGCTTTTCTACATTTGCAATCCGAATTTTAAGAGAAGATGAAAGCAGAAATACATCCTAAGAACTATAGATTAGTCGTTTTCAAAGACTTATCTTGTGACTATTCATTCATGACACAGTCAGCTATCGATACCAAAGACACAGTTGTTTGGGAAGATGGAAATGAGTACCCATTGGTAAAATTAGAGATTTCACACAAATCTCACCCTTTTTACACTGGTAAATTGAAATTGGTTGATACAGCAGGTCGTATCGACAAATTCAAAACTCGTTACGCAAAGAAATAATTTAAGCATTATTATATGTTTTTACAGAAAGTCTGGCCCATGGTCGGACTTTCTTATTTTACAAGCGTTAGTAATTTTCTCCTCGATATGTTCTGTAGGCTTTTATCTTTGCTAAATGAACATCATTTTATTCGACGATTCTAGTAGAGGGCAATTACTGCCCCTAACCTATACCCGCCCAGTTGCTGGTATTCGCATAGGAATGTTAACGATTGCCGAAAAATGGCAACATTACTTCCCTCAAGCAAAAATTTCCTTTTCCACAGAAGAGTATTTACAAGCTAAATATTCTCTTAACTTATCCACTGAGAACATTTGGATCAATGCTTCAGTTTTACCTAATGCTGAGTTAGTGGCAGAAGTCAAAAACCTTTCGAATTCTGTAGCTATTGTTGATGATGGAAAAGTTTTAGCTAAACATGCATCTAGTATTGATGCTCCTGCTACGGAGAAAGCTTGTTCATTTGCATACGATTACCTTAATGCCTTGCCTCAGATATTTTCATGGAACGATAAAGAATGTCGTAAAGATTTTCTTTTACTTACTCAAGGTAAAAAATCGAATGTTTTAAATTCATCGAATACCATTATTGGCGATGCTCAACAAATCTTTTTAGAAGAAGGGGCACAAGTAAATGCATCAATTTTAAATGCTAGCACTGGTCCGATCTATATCGGTAAAGATGCTGAAGTGATGGAAGGCTCGATGATTCGTGGCCCGTTCTTTTTAGGTGAGCATTCTCAAACTAAAATGGGAACGAAAATATATGGAGCTACAACTATTGGTCCGCACTCTAAAGTTGGTGGGGAGTTAAATAATGTAGTAATATTCGGATATAGTAATAAAGCTCATGATGGATTTTTGGGGAATGCAGTTATTGGAGAGTGGTGTAATATTGGTGCAGATAGTAATAATTCAAATTTGAAGAATAATTATGCTGAAGTAAAATTGTGGAACTATCTAACCAATAATTTCAAACGTACGGGATTACAATTCTGCGGATTAATCATGGGTGATCATGCGAAATGTGGTATTAACACCATGTTCAACACGGGAACCGTTGTAGGTGTGGCGAGCAACGTGTTTGGTTCAGGTTTTCCTAGAAACTTCATTGCAGATTTCTCTTGGGGTGGAGCGCATGGCATGGAAGTGTTTGCTATGAATAAAGTTTTTGAAGTGGCAACAAAAGTTTACGAACGTAGAGGATTAGCATTCGATCAAGTAGAAAAAGATATTTTAAATACAATTTTTGAACAAACTAAAGAATATAGAAAAAGCTATGAGTAGAAAGAAGATAGTGGCAGGTAATTGGAAAATGAATAAAGATTACCAAGCAGGCTTAGAATTAATTTCTGAAGCGGTTTATATGATTAAAGATGAATTACATAAGGAGGTGACAACTATTTTCGCAACACCTTATATTCATTTATCATCAGTTCATAAATTGATGAATGCTGAGCAACATTTTCATGTGGCAGCACAAAATTGCCATCATGAAAAATCGGGTGCATACACAGGTGAGGTTTCTGCGGAGATGCTTAAATCTGTTGGTGTTTCGTACGTTATTATTGGTCATTCTGAACGTAGAGAATATCAAAAAGAAGACAATGCTATGTTAGCAAAGAAAGTTAACATCGCTTTAGAAAATAAATTAATTCCTATTTTTTGTATAGGTGAAAAATTAGAAGAGAGAGAATCAAATCAACATTTCCAAACGGTTCAATCACAATTAGAAGAATCGCTTTTCCATTTAACAGAGGAACAAGTAAAAACAATTGTTGTAGCATACGAACCTGTATGGGCAATTGGAACTGGTAAAACCGCTAGTCCAGAGCAAGCACAAGAAATGCACGCCTTTATAAGAGGAATTATAGCTAGTAAATATTCAAACGAAACAGCTGAATCTATTAGTATTTTATATGGTGGAAGCTGTAATCCAAGTAATGCGAAAATCTTATTTTCTCAAAAAGATATTGATGGTGGATTAATTGGTGGAGCATCATTAAAATCAAGAGATTTCACAGATATTCATATTGCATTTAACGAATTATAAAATGACGGGTAACTATATAGAATTAGTATTTACAACCTTAGATGGGGAAGATTTTGTTTCAGATATTTTGATGAATGAATTAGCTGAAATCGGTTTTGATTCATTCGATAAAAATGAATTAGGTTTCAGAGCATATATTCCTTCTCATCATTTTTCTGAAGATAAAGTTCAAGTAGCGATTGCAGATTATAAAGATCAATTTACGTTCAGTTATGAAATAAACCTCATTCCATATAAAAATTGGAATGAAGTATGGGAAAGTAATTTCCAAGCATTAACAATCAAAGATCAATTGTACATCTATGCCGATTTTCATGAGAAGAAAGATTATCCTTATCAGATAAAAATTCATCCTAAAATGGCCTTCGGTACTGGTCACCATGAAACAACTTTTCAAATGGCTGAAGTGATGCTAGATGTTGATTTTACAGGAAAAACAGTATTAGACATGGGTTGTGGAACTGGTATCTTAGCGATTCTAGCGAATTTAAAACATGCTTCACATATTACAGCGATAGATAATGACCCTATTGCAGCGGAGAGTTGTAAAGAGAATGCTTTGTTGAATAATATGGAAGATGCAACTATTCTATGTGGAGATGCGTCTGATTTATCAGGAAAGCATTACGATATTATTCTTGCAAACATCAATCGAAATATATTATTAAACGATATGAAGGCTTATGCAGATAGTTTGAATGATGCTGGGTTAATATTATTCAGTGGATTTTATACTGAAGATTTGCCTATGATTAAAGAATCTGCTGAAAGTAATGGAATGTACTACCAACAACATCAGAATAAAAATAATTGGGTAGTAGCATCGTTTAAGAAGAGATAGAAATACATAATGAAATTTAACAGAGTACATATTTTCACTGCAATTTTTACATTGCTTTCATTAGCATCATTTGCACAACCTAAAAGTTTCTCTAATAATCCGGAGAAATTTATTGGGGAGATGGATTCTTATTTTAAGGATACGAAGGCCGACGATGATACTAGAAAGGCTTTAAATATTTTTCAAAAGATCTACGAAGGCCCTATATATACTATCGATCAGAAGAATTTAATTATCGCCACTGCGAATAAAATGGCTGATCGTAAAATGAAAGCTGATCAAGAATATCAAGACTATTTAAACACCTTAATCGATATTCAAAAATCTTCTAGAGCTATTGAAAATTTCGATATCGTTCATAAAATTTTAGAAGCTTCATTAAAAAAGAAAAACAGAGAAGCATCATTATTCTTAAATTTTACATCTCAGTTTTATGATGGTAATATATTATACGAATCGAAATCTACGAAATGGTATTTACCAAACGATTCGTATGAGTTGAAAATGGATTCTATTCCGGTATTGAAAGTTATAGGTAATACGAATATAATTGGAGAAGCGCGAGGAGATCGATCTGTCATTTATAATACCTCTGGGACTTATTATCCCACAAAACGCCAATGGAAAGGGAAGGAAGGTACAGTATACTGGACGCGTGGAGGACAAGATTCTACAGTGGTTTACGCCAAGTTGAAGTATTATTTTATCGATTGTACAAAGTCGGATTTCGGTGCAGATTCAGTTCAGTTTTTTCATACTAAACTTTTTAAAACAGCTTTAGTTGGTCGATTAGAAGATCGATTAACAACGAATAATAAACCTGAAAATGCTACCTATCCAAAGTTCGAATCTTATCAACGTAAATACGAGATTAAAAATTTCTTTGCCAATGTTGATTACCAAGGAGGTTTCAGCATGGTTGGAAACAAATTATATGGTATTGGTTCGGATGATGAGAAAGCAAGCATTACTATTTTTGCGAATGGAAAAGTTGCTCTAAGAACTTATGCAAATGCCTATGTTTTACAATCAGACGAAGTAGTGTCGTATCCTGCTGAAATTTCTATTTATTTGCAACAAGATTCTATTTACCACCCAGGTGTTGAATTTAAATTCAATGCCGCGAAACGTACAATGGTATTACTTCGTAGAGATTCTGGTATTGGTAGCGCATCGTTTTACGATTCATACCATCAGATGTCGTACGAGGTTGAACGTATGGAGTGGAATATCGATAAACCTATTATCGAAATGGGTATGATTAAAGGAAGATTTCAACAGGAATCTTATTTCGAATCGAAAAATTTCTATAAAGAAGAAAAGTTTAGAAAGATTTCAGGAATTTCAGAAACGAATCCTCTAACTATTTTAAAAAGAATTTCTACAAGAGAAGGCTCAAGAACAATAAACATTAAGACATACGCGAAAGAGGTGAAGTTGAGAGAGCAAGATGTTTTAGGTTTGTTAAGAAGTTTAGTTGAATATGGATTTATTGGTTTGAATGAAAATAAAGGTCTGATTTATGTAAAAGAAAAGACCTTTAATTATATCAGTAATGAGGCTGGTAAATTAGATTACGATGTTATTCGATTCGGTTCTACAGCCGATTCAAACATCAATGCCTTGTTAAACATCAATACTAAAGATTTAGAAATTCAAGGGATTGAACAGATATTTTTGAGCGATTCTCAGAGTGTAAACATCCGTCCATATTTAGGTAAGGTAACGGTGAAACAGAACAGGGACATGGTTTTCGGTGGTAAGGTTCATGCCGGAACATTAGATTTTTATGGTAGAAATTTCAGTTTTAGTTATGATAATTTCAAAATAGATATGCCTAAAATTGACTCCTTAAAAATTAAAGTTTTAAGTGATGCTAATTTGAATGGATATCGACAGTTATTAAGTTTGAAAACGGTTTTGAGAGATATCAATGGTAAATTATATATTGATGAGCCAAGCAATAAATCAGGTTTAGATAATTTTCCACAATACCCATACTTTCAATCTTTAGGTGAATCGTATGTTTATTATGATTATGCATACATCCAAAAAGGTGCTTACCGTAGAAGTGACTTCTGGTTTAAAATAGAACCTTTTATAATCGATAGTTTAGATAACATTAGTTCTACAACAGGTTTAGCATTCCCGGGCTTAATGCATTCAGGCGGAATTTTCCCAGATTTCCAAGAAACATTAACTTATCAACCAGATACATCTCTGGGTTATGTTACTCGTACACCTGTTGATGGATATCCAATGTACAAAGGTAAAGGAAGGTATTACAATACTATCCGTTTAAGTGATAAAGGGTTCTTCGGTTCAGGTACTATCAATTATATTTCTTCAGTTACGCAATCAGATCGCTTCTTGTTTTTATTGGATTCTACCAATGCAAGAATTCAGACATTCGATTTAGAAGAGAAAGCAAATCATCCGATGGCGATTTCTCGAATGTCGTATTTCCATTGGGAACCTTATGAAGACAGTATGTTTGTTAGTAGTATGAAAACTAATACAGACTTATACAAAGGGAAAAATGATTTCACAGGAACAATCTGCTATACTCCTCAAAATTTAACAGGTAGAGGACGATCACATATAGATGGTGCAGATTTATATTCATTACGATTCTTGTTTAATAAAGATAATTTCGAAGCAGAACATTCAATAGCAAAAATTTATGCAGTAGATACAACCAAACTTGCTATTGAAGCAGGAGATGTTAAATCTAAAATAGATTTTATTGCTCGTAGAGGTGATTTCCAAGCGAACAATCCAAATGAACTAATTAAGTTCCCATATAATTTATATGCAACCTCGTTGCCTGTGTTTACATGGTTCTTCGATGAAAAGAAAATGGATTTCAGTATGCCCTTATCTAGCAAATCTAAATACAGATTTGTTTCTCTTCATCCATCTCAAGATTCACTTGATTTTGAGGCACAATCAGCTGTATATAGTTTGATAAAAGAAGATATTAATATTGATGGAGTTCCTAGAATCTTAGTAGCAGATGCTGAAATAAAAACGAAAGACAAGCATGTCGAGATTTATGGCCAAGCTATTATGAAACGATTAGAAAATGCAGAGATTTTTGCAAACACTAAAACTCGTTACCATAGATTATACGATTCTAAAGTAGATGTATTTGGTAAGAAAAAATACGCAGCAAATGCTTATTACGATTACCGTACGAAGTCGGATACCTTAGCTCAGAAAATTCATTTTAAAGAAACTAAAGTGGATACCACATTCCAAACTTTTGCCAAAGGTACCATTACCGATAGCATGGAGTTTTTATTGAATGCTAAAGTGAGATACAAAGGAGACGTGTATTTAAAAGCTGCAAATAGATTTTTAGATTACGATGGATTCATCAAAATGAATCATACCAGCAAGTTTATCAAGTCTCAATATTTCAGATATAAAGGATTTGTAAACCCAGATACTGTTGCGTTAGTTTTAAACGACCCTCGCGATGAAAATAAAAACAGATTGTATAGTGGTATTCATATTGGCATTACAAATTACGAAGCATACGGAACCTTCTTAAGCAAAAAATTAGAGCCGAATGATGTGGATGTAATTAATGTGGAAGGAAAATTAATTTACGACGATAAAAATAAATTATTCAAAATCGGACAAGAAGGTAAGTTATTCGGTGATGCGAAGACTGGAAGCTTCATGACATTTGATGATAAGAAAGAGTTTTTATACGCAGAAGGTAAATTGAATTTAGGAGTTGATTTTGGTGAGAAATTAAAATTAACTACTGCTGGAAATGTAAGCAATAACATAGAGGCTGATAAGGTAACGCTTGATATGGTTGCGGTACTCGACTTTGAATTTTTACCAGATGCTACATCATTGATGTTGAAGTTAATCGACTTAAACGGATTCGATATAAATGGTGATAATAAAGAACGTCCAGTGTTCGAGAAAGCAATGTATGAGCTCTTCCCAGAGAAAGATGTGAAGAATGTGATGAACGATTTAACTCAATCGGGTATGTATAAATTACCAAAATCGATGGAGAAAGGATTTATCATTTCTGGAGTGAAGTTGGCATGGGATCAACAAAAAAGATCTTGGAGATCTGTTGATAATAAAATCAGCATCATGAGTGTGTATGATAAACAAGTGAATAAAGAGTTTAAAGGATATATGGAAGTAGTGAGGAAGCGTAGCGGTAATATCGTCAATATTTATTTCGAAGTAAGTGGCGATTGGTTCTTCTATACATTCCGACAAGGTCAAATGGAAGCGATTTCATCTGATGAATCATTTAATAAACTGTTAACAGAAAAAACGAAAGCAAATTCACCATTTAGTATTTCAGCAATGAAACGTAAACTTGATTTTGTAAGAAGTTTTCAAAATAATTAATGAATGAACGTACATTTTATTTCAATTGGCGGTAGTGCTATGCACAACTTAGCTTTAGCCTTAAAAGAGAAAAACTATAATATATCAGGTTCGGATGATGAAATATTTGAACCCTCGAAAAGTAGACTAGCGAAAGCCGGATTATTGCCAGAAGAAATGGGTTGGTTCCCAGAAAAACTTCATTCTGGTTTAGATGCAGTTATTCTAGGAATGCATGCAAGAGCTGATAATCCAGAGCTATTAAAAGCTAAGGAATTAGGTTTGGCGATTTATTCTTATCCAGAATATTTATACGAGCAATCTAAAAATAAAACCCGTTTAGTTATAGGTGGTAGTCATGGTAAAACATCTATTACAGCTATGATTTTACATGTATTACAATTAGCAAACATGCCGATAGATTATATGGTAGGAGCACAGCTTAAGGGATTCGATACCATGGTTAAATTAACGGAAGAGGCAAAGGTAATGGTGTTAGAAGGAGATGAATATTTATCCTCGCCAATAGACCGACGACCGAAATTTCATTTATATAAAGGCAATATCGCAGTGCTGAGTGGAATAGCTTGGGATCATATCAATGTATTTCCAACATTTGAAAATTACCTTGATCAGTTTAGAATTTTCATCGATACTTTAGAACCTAATTCTACATTAATTTATTGTGAGTTGGATAAAGATTTAAAGGGTTTAGTGGAAGCACATCCTCGAACGGACATTACTAAAATTCCATATCAAGCGCATCCTCATCATGTTGAAAAAGGGACTACTTATTTAGAACTCGAAAAATCAACTATTCCATTACTAGTATTTGGGCATCATAATATGCAAAACTTACAAGCTGCATACTTATCATGCAAATCTTTAGGATTAAGTGATGAAGAGTTTTACACGCATATTCAAAGTTTCAGAGGAGCTGCAAAAAGGTTAGAGTTGATTGCAAAGAAAGATACATCGAATGTATACAAAGACTTTGCACATTCTCCATCTAAATTAAAAGCGACTATAAAAGCGGTTCGAGATCAGTTTGGAACTCAGAAATTAGTGGCATGTATGGAATTACATACATTCAGTAGTTTGAATAAAGAGTTTCTTCAGGAATATAAAAAAAGCATGGATTCAGCAGATGTATCCATCGTATATTATAATCCACATACTATCGAACACAAGAAACTAGAGGATATTAGTCCAGAGGAAGTAAAGCAGGCTTTTGGCAATGAAAATATTCTCATTTTCAACAATTCGGAGGCACTTAAAAATTACCTAGAAAGTCAGAATTGGACAGATACAAACTTATTACTCATGAGTTCAGGCAATTACGACGGAATAGATGTGGATATTTTCGCAAAAAAACTTTTAGAATAAAATTATATTTGCATATTAAGCAAAAGAATGGCTAACAAGTTAAGATCACAAGTAACAGCACCCAAAGAAGAGGTTGAAGAAGAGGTAATTGAGAAGCCTATTTCGAAGACGAAAGAGAAACCTGTTGCTCAGAAAGAGAAGAAAGTAAAAGAGCCTCGCCCGAAGCGTGAGGTAGATGCTAGGTTTGTAAAAATCTTAGGTCTGTTTTTGCTATTGTTTTCATTGTATTTATTTGTAGCATTCTTCTCATACCTATTTACTTGGGATGAAGATCAGAGTGTGGTAAGTGGTGCGAATTTCAATATCATATTCGATGCAGGTAATCATAAAGTAGAAAACTGGTTAGGTATTTTAGGTGCTATGGTATCGCATCTATTTATGTATAAATGGTTTGGTATATCTTCATTCTTATTTGCATTCTGTAGTTTCTTAATCGGTTACCGATTGTTGTTCAAAGTGAGCATCATGAAATTGGGCAAAACCTTAGCTTATTCATTATTCTTTTTAATATTCATTTCTATAGCAACAGCATTCATCATCAGTTTTGTTAGAACAGATATGTATTTCTTAGCAGGTGCTTATGGAATACAGATGAACGAGTGGTTTAATCAAGTTTTAGGTAAAACAGGAACGGCAGGTTTATTAGCTTTTGCCGGTTTATCTACAGCAGTAATAGCATACAATGTTGATTTCAAATCGCCTATTAAATCAGTTGAAGAACGAGAGGAACAAGCAGGATTAGAAGTAGAAGAATTAATTCCAGTTGAAGCAAATCGTAAACCTGAAATTATTCCTACATCAGAATTTGAAGCAAAACCAAAATCATTTGAATTACCATTGCGTGATCAACCTTTGGAAGAGGAACGAATGCCAACTCTAAAGAATATGCTAAGAAATAATCCTATTGAATTAGAAACGGAAGAGGAGGAAGAAGAAGATACAATTCATATTCCTGAAGAAGAATTGGTAGAGAATTTCCAACAAGTTGAAGTTAAAGTAGCAGAGGAAGTTGAAGTTGAAGAAACGATTGAAACACCAATTTCAGTTGTAGACTCAGATGGTTTTGAGAAAGTCGAATTTATTAAATCAGAGAAAATAGAAAATACACCAGACTTAGCCTTAGAAATGGTTGAGCCGGAAGAGGAGAATGTAGTATTAACTACAACCAATACAGGCGAGATTACTTCTGAAGATTTAGTGAGAGAACTTGGTGAGTATGATCCAACCTTAGATTTATCATCTTATAAATATCCACCACTAGATTTATTGGAGAATTACGGTAGTGCAAAAATTACTGTAAACACAGAAGAGCTAGAGCGTAATAAAAATAGAATTGTAGAAACTCTAGGGCACTATAATATTGAGATTGCTAAAATCAAAGCAACTATTGGTCCGACAGTTACACTTTATGAAATTGTACCAGCTGCTGGTGTACGTATTTCTAAAATTAAAAACTTAGAAGACGATATTGCTTTAAGCTTATCAGCATTAGGTATTCGTATTATTGCGCCAATTCCAGGAAAAGGAACAATTGGTATTGAAGTTCCGAACCAAACTCCAGAAATGGTATCGATGCGTTCGGTATTAGCATCTGAGAAATATCAAACAGCACAAATGGATTTGCCTATCGCATTAGGTAAAACTATTTCGAACGAAGTATTCGTAGCCGACCTTGCTAAGATGCCGCATTTATTAATGGCGGGAGCTACTGGTCAGGGTAAATCGGTTGGTATAAATGCCTTATTAGTTTCCTTGTTGTATAAAAAACATCCATCTCAAATCAAGTTTGTGATGGTGGATCCTAAGAAAGTAGAATTAACATTATTCCGAAAAATTGAACGACATTTCTTAGCGAAATTACCAGGCGATGGAGATGCGATTATTACAGATACTAAGAAAGTAATTCATACTCTGAATTCTTTATGTATAGAAATGGATCAACGTTATGAGTTATTGAAAGATGCTCATGTTCGTAATTTGAAAGAATACAATGCAAAATTTATTGCGCGTAAATTAAACCCGCAAGAGGGACATCGATACTTACCATTTATTGTATTGGTTATTGATGAGTTTGCAGATTTAATGATGACTGCAGGAAAAGAAATTGAAACACCTATTGCTCGTTTAGCACAGCTAGCACGTGCGATCGGTATTCACTTAGTTATTGCAACACAAAGACCATCTGTAAACGTTATTACGGGTACTATCAAAGCAAACTTCCCTGCACGATTAGCGTTTAGAGTAAGTTCGAAGATCGACTCTAGAACAATTTTAGATGCAGGAGGAGCAGAGCAGTTAATTGGTAGAGGAGATATGTTATTATCATTAGGTAGTGATATTATTCGTATCCAATGTGCTTTTGTGGATACTCCAGAAGTAGAGAAAGTAACGGATTTTATTGGGGCACAGAGAGCTTATCCTAGTGCACATATTTTACCAGAGTATGTGGATGAAAATGGTGAAGGCTCAGGTTCAAGAGATATGGATGTAAACGAACGCGACGCACTATTTGAGGATGCCGCACGTTTAATCGTTATGCATCAACAAGGTTCTACATCTTTAATTCAGCGTAAGCTCAAATTAGGATACAATAGAGCCGGCAGAATTATCGATCAGTTAGAAGCATTCGGTATTGTAGGAAGCTTCGAAGGATCAAAAGCGAGAGAAGTGCTGATTAAAGATGAATATCATTTGGAACAGCATTTGAATCAGATATTGAATAAAGAGTAGCCTAGGGCTTTAGCCCTAGGACAGATATTAGATATTAGATATTAGAATTTAGTAGCTAGTAGCTAGTTCAGATTATTTATGGTACAATGTAAAATGTACATAGTACATAATACATAGTACAATGTTTAGAATTTAGAATTTAGTTTTTAGAATTTAGATTGGTAATGAAAAAAATAACAACAATAGCAACATTAATCCTTATTTCCATGAGTGTATTTGCTCAAGGAGATAAGAAAGCGAAGGACATATTAAGTGGGGTAAGTTCGAAGTATAGATCATATAAATCGATGAAGGCTGATTTTAGCTATACTTTGGAGAATCCTACGGCTAAAATAAAAGAAACTCAATCGGGTTCAATAATTCTTTCTGGAGTTAAATACAGATTAGCCATTGCTGGTCAGGAAGTGATTTGTGATGGTAAAACTATCTGGACATTCATGAAAGAAGCAAAGGAAGTGCAAGTGAATTCTGTAGATCCAGCAGAAGGTGGTATTAAACCAAATGAAATTTTCACGATGTATGAAAAAGGATTTTTATACAAATTCGTGGATGAGAAAAAAGTTGGAGGAAAGGTTCAGCAAAATATTGAATTAACACCAACAGATAAAACGAAAAACTTTTTCAAAATAAAGTTGACAGTTGACAAAGCATCGAAGCAAATTGTAAAAAGTGTAATTTTTGAAAAAACAGGAAACAGATATACTTATGCCATTAAAGAGTTTACGCCAAACTTTGCAGTTAATGCGGGAACATTTATGTTTGATGCGAAGAAATATCCAGGCGTAGAGGTTGTAGATTTAAGATAATCAGCATGAAAATTTCACAAGGAACACTCGATAAAATCGAAGACATATTTAAAGTTCAACAATATAAAGTACGTTACGAGAAAGGTAATTTCAAGCCGGGCTCGTGTTTAATCTTAGAAGCAAAAGTGGTAGTAGTAAATAAATTCGCTACGATGGACGTTAAGATTGCTGCTTTAGCTGAAATTTTAAAAGAAATTGAAATCGACGAAACTTTATTTGATGAAAATCAAGCTAAGTTTTTTCAATCTATAAAAAATCAAAAAGCTAATTAGTGAAAATTACATTCTTAGGTACGGGAACATCTCAGGGAGTGCCAGTAATTGCTTGTGAATGTGCAATCTGCACATCAAGTGATAAAAGGAACAACCGATTACGTTCATCTGTAATGATAGAACACTTAGGAAAAGTAATTGTGATTGATTCTGGTCCGGATTTTAGGTACCAAATGTTACGTGAGAACGTAAAGCAATTAGATGCCATCTTAATCACCCACGAACATAAAGACCATATCGCTGGATTAGACGACGTAAGAGCCTTTAATTTTAAGCATGATAGGGAAATAGATGTTTACGCAGAAGAACGCGTTCAGAATGCCTTAAAAAATGAATTCTCTTATATCTTCTCAGGTTCAAATTATCCAGGTTTACCAAGGGTAATTTTACATCATATTAAAGAGAAAAGAATGAATATTCAAGGGATAGATATTTTGCCTATCCGAGTAATGCATTACAAATTGCCGGTTTATGGATTTCGCATAGGAGATTTCACATACATTACTGATGCTAAAACGATTTCTGAAGAAGAAAAAGAGAAGATTAAAGGCACAAAAATTTTAGTACTAAATGCTCTTCGAAGAGAAGATCATATTTCACATTTCACATTAGCTGAAGCTATTGCTCTTGCTCAAGAAATAGGAGCAGAGCAAACTTACCTAACACATATCTCACACCAACTAGGCTTACATGCCGATGTTCAGGCAGAATTACCGGATGGAGTGTTTTTGGCGTATGATTCGCTATCGCTTACGCTTGGTAGCTGGTAACTGGTAGCTGGTAGCTGGTAGCTGGTAGCTGGTATAATGTATAAACTATCTACTATTCACTACCCATTACCCACTACTCATTATTCACTACTATTTCGTGCTGAAAAACAGGCTCTAAGCAAGTATTTTAAAATATTTCTTGACAAGAAAACTAAAAACTCTATATTTGCAGTCCACAATCAAAAAAGCGAAAGTAGCTCAGTTGGTAGAGCACGACCTTGCCAAGGTCGGGGTCGCGAGTTCGAATCTCGTCTTTCGCTCCAAGAAAGCCTCTCTTCAGAGAGGATTTTTTTTACCAGGCTCGGGTGGTGGAACTGGTAGACACGCAGGACTTAAAATCCTGTGACCCTTACAGGTCGTGCGGGTTCGATTCCCGCCCCGAGTACTAAAGCTTCGATTTCATCGAGGCTTTTTTTATTCCCCAATAATTAGTTTTTCGAAGTAATAGCCTTTTTGCTCTTTATCAAGCACACTGATGAAGTATAATCCTGCTTGAATATCTGAAACATCGATTCTTGATGTATTATTAACTTCTTTCAATAGTTTCCCGTTTAAACAATACAAACGAATGCTTTCTATTTGATTTAATCCTAATACATCAACATAATCATGCGAAGGGTTAGGAGATAGTGTAATTTTTCTAGACGTATTTGATTTGTCGATTCCAGTTTTTTCTACAACGGTAACTCTAGCATCATTAGAAAAAATACCACATGAGTTAGCAATAACCCAACATCTGTATTCATTTTCTTCAATGTTTTTCTCACTGATAAATAATTTCAATGAATCAGCTTTTTCGTTTTCAAGATTAATATATTTATCACCACTTTTTTTCTGCCATTGAAAGACAGCATTTTTTTCTGTGATGAATACCTTGAAAGTTGCAGTGTCGCCAACTGATGAAATTGGATTTTTTAAAGGTTCTGTGAATAAGACAGGACATTTAAAAATATTGAAATAGATGTTACGAATGCTCGAACTAATCAATTTCCCATTTCGATATTCTTCTACACTCAATCCGGTGGTATAACCTCCAATCTTTTTAGGTAGAAACTTTATTATTCCATTTTTAGAGTCGAATTCAATATTCGTTTTTGAATCTATAAAATTAGTAGAACTATAGTTTGTGTTCCAAGTTAATGTGTAGTATGGTTTGGCTCCATACGCTGAGCCAGAATAAACATTTGAAGTGTGAGTTCCAGATAATGGATCAACAAGTTTGTATACTAAAGAATCGCCATCTAGATCTTCACTTGAAACACTAATCTCAGCTTCTATACCAACACAAAAAGAACTATTGTAATTCGTAGACAATGTTGGTGAACTATTTATAAATCGATCTGAATAATTTCTGCTTGAAAAAAATGAAGGTATTTCAAGATATGCAGCAACTGATTGCTCGGAAGGTAGGTAAGCATTAGTCATTGTATTAGGCAGGCAACATTTTTCCCAATAAAAATAATAGCCATCTTTTGAGTAATTATTTTCGTAGAAAAGAGAATCAATATTTATTTGCGTAGTATACTCTAACTTAAGTAAGTAATTTTGATTCTTGATACACTTAAGTGAGTATTCTAATTCTCTAGATCTATTATATTTCAGCACTAATTCTTTGACGAGCTTATTGTTTGATTTATTATAAAATCCAACCTTAGTTTTAGATGTCGAATAATCAATTAGACCACGATCGGTTTCAACATGCAATTTCAATTCGTAGATTCCATTATTTAAATGTACCAGATTGAAATAGGCATTGGATATCATTACTACATCATTTGCTTTTACTTTAATTGAAAAAAGTAAAATATATAGAATTAATATAATTGGTTTTTTCATTTAGTAGCTGAAATTCAATACAATATATGTAATTAAATCAAAAAAATCACTATGTAACTATCATCACAAAAACTAAGTTATTCCGATTCTATTTTTGCCTCATCAAAAAAAACAACAATTATGAATCAAATTATTGTCGACGTTAGAACAATTGAAGAATGGGAATATGATGGACATGCTCCATGTTCAATAAACATCCCCCTAGATCGTTTCCCTGAAAAAGTTCAAGAACTATTGAGCTACGATAAAATCATTTTAGTTTGCCGTAGTGGAGGCAGAGCAGGAGTTGCTCAAAGCTTATTACGCAACGCAGGCTATACTAAGCCAGTAGAGAACTTGGGTCCATGGCAGAATATCAAATGCTAATTAGCCAATTTGCCAATGAGATAATGTGCCAATAATAAGAGCAATTGGCACATTAACAAATAGGCACATTATCACATTGACTTTGTAAAATCCCCTTTACATATAAAATATTCCACAAAATAAACGCAGGAAACTTTGGAATTGTAAAAAGTTTCTCTAGTTTTGCGCTCGTTATTTAAAAAATAAGAGCATTGGAACTACAAGAAAGAATATTACACAAAGGAGATGAGCTTTTCCGTAGATACGGGATTAGGAGCATCACTATGGATGATATTGCGAAACATCTGGGAGTTTCGAAAAAAACCATCTATCAGCACTACCCAGATAAAGACGAATTAGTAACGGCTGTTACAAAATACAATATTTCTAGGCATTACACTGTAATGGAGCAATGTATTGGTTTAGCAAGTGCAGACGCTATTGGCGAAATGTACGCTGTGAACCAAAACATGGGCGACATGATTCGCAGTTTTAATCCCATCATGTTTTACGATCTTCAGAAATACTACCCAAAAGCTTGGGCAGAATTTCGTGCTTTCCGTAATAATTTCATTAAAACCAAAATTGTGGAGAACATGAAACGAGGAATCAGCGAAGGGATTTACAGAGATAATTTCGATATAGACATACTTGCGAAAATGCGTTTAGAACAGGTAGATATGACGTTTAACTACGATATCTATCCATCTACCGAATTTCACTTCCATGAAGTAATGCTACAATTAACTTTGCATTTCTTACACGGACTTGTCAACGAAAAAGGTTTAGCATTAATCAATCATTATAATAATACATCCAAAACAAAATAAATACTTACACAATAGTTATGAGACATAAAATCATATACCTGGTGTTGCTAGTAATGGGAGTTTCAAACTTCGGGTTTGCCCAAAGCAATCAATTTAGCTTACAACAAGCGATTGAATATGCTTACCAAAACCAACACGACATTAAGAATGCGGCTTTAGATGCTGAGATTTCTAAAAACAAGGTAAACGAAACTGTAGCAATAGGTTTACCTCAGGTTACAGGTTCTGCAGCTTTTCAGAAGTTTATAGATATCCCAACACAAACGCTTCCTAACTTCATCTCTCCCTTAACTGGAGCAGCTCCTGGTACTTACCCAGAATTTATTCAAGCTAAATTTGGAACTAATTACACCGCTAACTATGGAATTCAAATTTCACAGTTATTATTCGATGGTAATTACCTAATCGGTTTGAAAGCATCATCAGTTTACAAGGATTTAACTGTTAAAGCACTTGCCCGCACAAAAATTGAAACGAATGTTGCAGTTACTAAAGCGTACTATTCAGTATTAGTTAATCGCAAACGTTTAGAATTATTAGATGCGAACATTATTCGTTTGAAGAAAACTTTAGATGATACAAAAGCGTATTTCGATAATGGTTTTGCTGAAAAAGTTGATTTCGATCGTTTAAGTGTATTGTTCAATAACTTAACTACAGAACGCGAAAATGTTTCTAAAATGGTTGAATTGAGTACATCCTTATTGAAATTCCAAATAGGAATGTCGGTTAACGATGAATTAATTTTAACAGATAAATTAGAGTCGATTCAATTGAATGCAATGTTAGAATCTAATCAAGTTTTATCTCCAGAAGATCGTGTTGAATATCAATTATTGAAAACATCAATGAAGTTAAATGAACTTGATTACAAACGTAACATAGTTACACATGCACCAAGTTTAGTAGCTTTTGGAAATATCTCTAGAAACTTCCAAAACAACGATTTCGATAAATTAATGGATAAAGCATATCCAACTTCTATTGTTGGTTTGCAATTAAATATTCCAATTATCGGTTCTGGTAAAAAATATTATCAAACAAAACAGGCGAAATTGACATTAGAGAAATCAAAGAATGATGTATCGAACTTAGAGAACGCTTTAAATTTACAAAGTAAACAAGCTCAAATTTCATATAACAATAGCGTGAGATCATTAGATAATCAACGTAAGAATATGGATTTAGCGAAAGAAGTTCTTCGCGTAGCAAAAGCTAAATACGATCAAGGAATTGGTTCTAGTTTAGAAGTAACTACTGCTGAAACATCATTAAAAGAAGCAGAAACAAATTACATCAGTTCATTATATGATGCATTAATTGCAAAAGTAGAATTGGACAAAGCCTTTGGAAAAATACAATAATCTTAACACCTAGAAATTTATATTCGATATGAAACGTATTTTAATATTACTTACAGCTGCAAGCATCGTTGTTGCATGTGGTAAATCAGCTAATACAGATAAGAAAGCTGAGCTCGAAAAATTGAAAAAAGAACATTCAGATATCACGAAAAAGATTGCTGATTTAGAAGCAGAACTTGCGAAAGAGAATCCTGAAGAAAATCAAAAAATGAAATATGTTGCGATTGATACAATCACAGCAAAAGAATTTACTCACTATGTAGAAGTACATGGTCAGGTTCAATCTGATCAAAACATCAACGTATTCCCTCGTAGTATGGGCCCAATTGTACGTGTTTATGCACAAGTTGGTCAACAAGTTAAAAAAGGACAAGTATTAGCTAAAATTGATGATGCTTTAATTTCAAAAAATATTGATGAATTAAAAACTCGTTTAGATTTAGTAACAACTATTTATAACAAGCAAAAAAATCTTTGGGATCAAAAAATTGGTACAGAAGTAGCATACTTACAAGCTAAAAATAACAAAGAAGCTTTAGAAAATAGTTTAGCAACAGCTAGAGAGCAATTGGACAATACTAATATTAAATCTCCAATTGATGGTATCGTAGATCAAGCAGACGTTAAAGAAGGTGAGATGGTGAATGGTGCTCGTCCGGCTTTCCGTGTTATTAATTCTAGTCAGTTAAAAGCTACTGGTGAATTAGCTGAAAGTTATTTAAACACAGTATCTGCAGGTGATGAAGTTGTTGTTGCATTCCCAGATTTGAAGAAAGAAATTTCATCGAAAATCAAATTCGCAGCGAAAGCAATTAACCCAGTTAGTCGTACTTTCAAAGTTGAAGTTAACTTAAGTAACAACCCAGAGTATCGCCCTAATATGATCAGTGTTTTAAAAATCATTGATTACAAAACAAATAAAGCGATTACTGTTCCAATGAATATTATTCAAACAGACCAAGCAGGTAACTACTTATATACAGTAGTAGATAATGCTGGTAAATTAACAGTGAAAAAATCTGTTGTAAAAGTTGGACAAGTTTACCGTGGTACTGCTGAAATTTTATCTGGTTTATCAGTTGGTGAGAAAATCATTACTGTTGGTTACCAAGATTTGAATGAAGGTGATTTAGTAAAATTATAATTCACGCATCTAAAAATTCAGAAAGATGATAGACGAACACAAAGAATTTAAGCCCTCAAGTTGGGCCATAGATAACAAAACATCTATATATGTAATAACAGTATTGTTATTCCTTATTGGATATTTTGCATACCAAAGTTTACCTAAGGAGAACTTCCCAGAAATCACTATTCCAAAGATTTTTGTGAGAACTATCTATCCAGGTACTTCTCCTCAAAACATGGAGAACTTGGTGACTAAGCAATTAGAAAAGCAATTGAAATCTACTCCAGGTTTGAAGAAAATTACTTCAAATTCTTACCAAGATTTCTCATTTATTACAGCAGAATTTAACACGAACGTTGATATTAAAGAAGCGAAACAACGTGTAAAAGATGCGGTTGATAAAGCGAAAACAGATTTACCTTCGAACTTGCCATCTCAACCAGATGTAATAGACATCAACCTTTCAGACCTTCCTATTTTATACCTGAACATCTCAGGTGATTACGATTTGAAGAAATTGAAAGATTATGCAGACGATTTAAAAGATAGGGTAGAAGGTTTAAAAGAAATTTCAGGCGTTGATATCGTTGGTGCTTTAGAACAAGAAATTCAAATCAATGTGGATTTGAACAGAATGACTGCTGCACAAATTTCATTCACAGACATTGAGCGTGCTATTGGTTATGAAAACATTTCAGCATCAGGTGGTACAATTAAAGTAGATGGTGTTCGTAGAACATTAAACGTGAAGAAAGAATATCCTAATGCTTTAGAAATTGGAAATACAATAATCAAAACGCCAACTGGTGGTTCTGTATACTTAAAAGACATTGCAAATGTTGTTGATGGATTTAAAGAACAAGAAAGTTATGCGCGTTTATATGGTAAAAACGTAATCACCCTAAACGTTAAAAAACGTAGTGGTGAAAACTTAATTGAAGCTTCGGATAAAATTCGTTTGATCGTTGATGAAATGAAAACGAACGAATTTCCTAAAGGTTTAGAAGTTACTATTACAGGAGATCAATCTAATAAAACTCGTGTTACTTTACACGATTTGATTAATACCATCATCATCGGATTTATTTTAGTAACGATTATCCTGATGTTCTTTATGGGTGTTACGAATGCGATTTTCGTAGCCCTATCTGTTCCACTATCGATGTGTATTGCCTTTATAGCGATGCCAGCCTTAGGAGGATTATTCGGCTTTAGTTATACGATGAACATGATCGTGCTATTCTCATTCCTATTAGGATTAGGGATTGTAGTGGATGATGCAATTGTGGTAATTGAAAATACTCACCGAATTTTTGATAATGGTAAAGTGCCAATTAAAAAAGCTGCTAAACAAGCAACAGGTGAAGTATTCTTACCAGTATTTTCAGGAACATTAACAACCTTAGCTCCGTTTGTGCCATTATTATTTTGGCCTGGAATTATTGGTAAATTCATGTTCTACTTACCAGTAACATTAATCATTACTTTATTAGCATCTTTATTAGTTGCTTATATCATCAACCCTGTGTTTGCGGTAGATTTTATGAAACCACATACACATAGCGATGATAAACCTAAGTTCGACAAATCGGTTAAGAAAAACTTGTACATCATGGCAGGTGTTGCTTTTGTAGCATACTTAATCAATTTCGGTTTCGGTAACTTAGTAGTAGTACTTACAGGTTTCTATTTATTACATCATTTCTATTTAGAGAAAGCCGTATACAATTTCCAAAACCATGCTTGGCCTAAATTCCAAAACTGGTATGCAAAGAAATTAGATTGGGCTTTACACCGCCCGTGGACGATGATTGGAAGTACAATTGCATTGTTCTTCTTAACGATAATGTTTATGATGGTGAGAACTCCGAAATTTGTATTCTTCCCTTCAGGCGATCCAAACTTTGTTTATGTATATGTAAGCTTACCAGTAGGTACAGATCAATCGTATACAAACGAAGTAATTAAAGATGTTGAAACTAGAGTGATGAAAGTAGTAGGAAAAGATAATCCTATTGTATCATCAATTATTTCAAACGTAACTGTAGGAGTAACAGATCCACAAGATGAGGATCAAGGAAATTATCCAAACCGAGGAAAAGTATCTGTTGCATTTGTGGAATTTGGGGAACGTAATGGAGTAAATACTTCTTTATATTTAGATAAGATTAGAGATGCAGTAAAAGGAATACCTGGGGCTGAAATTTCAGTTACTCAAGAGCAATCTGGTCCACCTACAGCAAAACCAATTTCAATAGAAATTACTGGTGATAATTTAGACTCTCTAGTTTCAACTTCAATAAGATTGAAGAAATTCTTAGCGATGAAAAATATTGCTGGGGTAGAAGAGTTGAAATCAGATTTTCAAAATAATAAACCAGAAATCATTTTTGATATCGACCGTGAACGTGCTAATAGAGAAGGCATTTCTACTGGTCAAGTTGCAATGGAATTAAGAACTGCTTTATATGGTAAAGAAGTTTCTAAATTCCGAGATGTGAAAGATGATTACGAAATCAATGTTCGTGCACAAGAAGATCAACGCAATAATTTAGATGTGTTGAAAAACATGAGTGTAACTTACAGAGATATGGGAATGGGCGGAATGATTCGTCAGGTTCCTTTATCTTCATTTGCTGATATTAAATACGTAAACACTTACGGAGGTATTAAACGTAAGCAACAAAAACGTATCATCATTTTATCATCAAACGTATTAAATGCTTATAACCCAAATGAAGTTGTAGCAAACATTAAAACAGAACTTGATCAATTTAATGCACCAAGTAACGTGAGCATTAGAATGGCAGGGGAGCAAGAAGAGCAAATGGAAACAGTGAAGTTCTTAGGAACAGCATTGTTCGTATCGTTCGGATTAATCTTATTGATTTTAGTGACGCAATTCAACTCTATTGGTAAGCCTGTGATTATCTTAAGTGAGATTTTCTTCAGTATTATCGGGGTATTATTAGGTATTACAATATTTAAAATGACAATGTCGATGGTTATGATGGGTGTTGGTATTATCGCCTTAGCAGGTATCGTAGTTCGAAACGGTATTTTGCTGGTGGAATTCGCCGACCTTATGATATCTCAAGGCATGTCGACTTACGATGCAGTGTTAGAAGCGGGTAGAACTCGTATGACGCCAGTATTGTTAACAGCATTCGCAACTATTTTGGGATTAATTCCATTAGCTGTAGGATTAAATATGGACTTTGCTGAATTATTAACGCATTTTAGTCCGCACATTTACTTTGGAGGAGATAACGTAGCCTTCTGGGGTCCATTATCATGGACAATGATCTTCGGTTTGATTTTCGCAACCTTCTTGACCTTAATTTTAGTACCAGTAATGTACTTATTGGTAACTAATTTAAAACAAAAATGGTTTGGTAAAACTAAATCGGTAGATAATACGTTAATAGATTAAATGCCTTTTACAGGACACTTCACAAGAGTGGTTTTTCAATAATTTAGGTTAGTTAGGTTAGTGGCCCCGATGGAGATCGGGGCTACTTTTTTTATAGGCTATAGCCTAATATCATTAAGTCGATTTTCTTTTCATCAATCTCTGCAACTCTTGGTAGTAAACCATATTCAAGGTATCCATGCTTTTTGAAAAAGTTGACACTTCCAATATTATTTGCAAATACAAAAGCTAAAATATTTTCGATATTTATTTTGTGAGATTCGCGATGTGCGTGAAGAAGCAATTCTTCGCCTATTCCTAATTTACGGTATTTTTCGTGAATGTAAATTCCAATTTCTACTGTTTTATCATACGCTGGTCGACCATAAAAATTTCTTAAACTAGCCCATCCGCTAATGTTTCCGTCGTTTTCTGAAACCCAAAGGGGTCTTTTTTCGTTAAATTGATTAAACCATTCAATTCTACTGTTTACAGTAACAGGACTAAGGTCGGCGGTGACGTATCTTAGCGGTATAGTCTGGTTATAAATTTCAACAATGGAAGCGAGATCATTAATAGTAGCTAATCGAATCATAAAATATGCGAGGAAAATGTTTCTTCATGAAAGATATTTAACTATTTTTGAATTAACAACTCCAACACAACAACAACAACAAATTGCACATATGGATTCTGTGAAAAAGGATGGGATATTGCGTATTTTACTTGCTGAAGATAATTTAGTTAATCAATTATTGATTAAAAAGGTTGTCGAGAAAGCAGGATATCATATGGATGTAGCAAACAATGGTTTGCTAGCACTCGAAAAATTAAACCAATCAACTTACGATTTAGTATTAATGGATGTTCAAATGCCTGATTTAAATGGCTTAGATACTACTCGCGAAATTATCAAGAAATACAATACTAAACGCCCTGTTATCATTGCTATTACAGCAGGTTCATTCGGCGACGATGAACAACAATGCTTAAACGCTGGCATGGACGACACTCTTGAGAAACCATTCAAGCTAGAGCAATTGCAGGAGAAACTAGCCAAATTCCAACTAATTTGAACAATTAGGTAATTAGCCATTGTGATAATGAGTCAATGTGCCAATATTTAATTGAACATTGTCAAATTACCAGTTACCAGTTACCAGTTACCAATTACCAGCTACCAGTTACCGATCCACTTCGCCTAGCACTATATCAATAGACCCTAAAATCGCTACAATATCAGCAATCATTGCGCCTTTAGCGATTTCTGGAAGTACAGATAAATTGGAGAATGCACCTGAGCGTGCTTTACATCTAATTGGGCGTTCTGTTTTGCCATCGGTTACAAAGAAGTAACCTAATTCACCCTTCGGACTTTCACCACGAACATAAAACTCTTGAGCTTTAGGAATTATTTTCTTCGGCATATTAGCTCTAGGATCGTAATCTGGCGTGCGTTTTAGAGGGCCTTTTAAGCGATCTAAGCATTGTTCGATAATACGAAGTGATTCATATACTTCTTGTACTCGAACGTAATAGCGGTCCCAGCAATCGCCCACAGTACCCATTAATCCTTTGCCTACAGGTATGTCGAATTCTAATTCAGGATAAACGGAATATTCATCAACTCTACGTAAATCGTATTTCAATCCTGAAGCACGTAACATTGGTCCAGAGCAACCATAATTAATGGCAACGTCCAATGGTAATACACCAACATTTTTTGTTCTATTGATGAAGATTTGATTATTGGTTAATAAATCATCTAGATCGCGCATTTTCGGTTTGAAGTAATCGACAAATTCTGAACATCGATCTTCGAAACCGACTGGCAGATCGTAATAGTTACCACCAATCCAAATATAGTTGTATAATAAACGAGCACCAGATGCCCATTCGAGTAAATTCAAAATATGTTCACGATCGCGGAAACACCAGAAAAATGGAGTAACTGCGCCGATATCCATACCATAAGTACCGATAGCAATTAAGTGAGAAGCAATACGATTTAATTCTGAAACTAATACACGAATGTATTCAGTACGTTGAGGAATATTTTTATCAATCCCCATCATCTTCTCAACACCCATCACAAAAATATGATCGTTGTTCATGGATGTTAAATAATCCATACGATCAACAAAAGGAATGATTTGTTGATACGTTAAATTCTCTGCATGTTTCTCGAAGCAACGATGTAAGTAGCCGATATGTGGTGTGCATTCTTTTACAATCTCACCGTCGGTTAATAATTCTAAACGTAGAACCCCATGCATGGAAGGATGCTGAGGACCCATGTTCAGGATCATCTCTTCATTTTTTAATTGTGAAAGATCTGTTTTATAATTAGTCATTTTCGCTACTTCGATCAAACTTAATTTTTAAACCATTGTAAACCTCTGCGGGTTCATAATCTTTTCTGAGAGGAAATCCTTCCCAATCGTCAGGACATAAAATTCTACGCATATCCGAATGTCCAGAGAAATTAATTCCATACATATCAAAAGCTTCACGCTCATGCCAATCGGCCGAACGCCAAACTTCGGAAACACTAGGAACGACAGGTAGTACAGAAGAACCTCTTTCGAAAGGAACATTAACTTTTAATACAAGCTGATGTTTAAAAGGAATAGAGCTGAGGTGATATACAACGCTTAATTCAGATTTCTCAGTGCTGTAATCTACGCCAGATAAACAATTCAAATAATCAAAAAACAATTCGGGTTCATCTCTTAAAAAAAGACATACATCTTTAATAGAAGATAAAGCGATGCTTAAAGAAGCTTGCAATTGATCTGTTTGTTCCGCTATAATTACTGCTTCGCCAAACCTAGAAATGATCTTGTTTTTTATCTCTTCGAAATTCATTTTTAAAAATAAAAATTATGGAGCAAGACGTTCAATTTTCCATTTACCTTTTTCCATCAAAACGTATTTCATACGATCGTGTAAACGGCTAGGTCGTCCTTGCCAGAATTCTATAGCTAAAGGTTGAAGGATGTAACCGCCCCAATGTGCTGGTTTTGGAACATGCTTGCCTTTATACTTCTCATCCATATTTTTGAAAACAACATCAAGGCTCTCACGGTTTGGAATAACCTGACTTTGTGGAGAACTAATAGCGCCGATTCTACTTTCGTACGGACGAGAATTGAAATATGCTTCTGATTCTTCTTTCGATAGTTTTAAAATTTTACCATCGATACGAACCTGACGTTGAAGTTCTGGCCAGAAAAATACCATGCTTGCAAAAGGATTTTTATGCATGTCTTTTCCTTTTTTACTTAAATAGTTAGTGTAAAATGAAAATCCATTTTCATCATATCCTTTTAATAAAACGATACGAGCAGAAGGAATTCCTTCTTTCGTCGAAGTTGCTAAAGTTAAGGCATTAGGTTCTAACACTTCCGCTTTTAGGGCTTCTTCAAACCAAATTCCAAATTGTTGAAATGGGTCTTTAGCTACGTCTGCTTCAGATAAACTATGCATAGCGTAATCTGTACGTAAATTTTCAAGTGTTGATTTATCGATATTACTCATTATTGTTTTTTGTACTTATTTCTCCAATATAATTTCTCGTTTAATTTTTTCAGAATTAATTCTGCTAAAATAAACTCGCTTAAATTTTGATTCATAGCCATGCGAACATCGTTCTCCGAAACATCTATTCTATACAAACAAGCATAAAGTAATGTTCTGTTTTCGCGCATCAATGTTTTTAAATATAGGGCTAAATGACTACGTAAATCCTCGTAATTAATATCGTTTTTAACGGCAGGAATAGAATCTTCGTTGAAATTTTCACGAAGAGCTGTAATCAATGCTTCTTGATTTTCGTTCGACATTAATGCTTTTTTAATTTTGAATTTAAGAAGAGGATGCTTAAATTCATTTATAGTTCGCTAAGATATTAAGAAATGTTGAGCAAAATTGCACCTACAGCAGGAAAAATACTTATTTCCGAACCTTTTATGCTAGATCCTCAATTCAGAAGATCTGTGGTATTGCTCGTAGAGCATGCTGAACAAGGTACTGTGGGCTTCGTCTTAAATCAAGAAACACAAGTTACCATTACTGATATTATTCCAGGTTTCCCAATGTTCGACTCTAGAATATGCATTGGTGGGCCTGTTCAAACCGACACTTTGCATTTCATTCATAAAATTCCAAACCTTGTAAATGGTGGAGTAGAAGTGGAGAAGGGTGTTTATTGGGGTGGAGATTTCGAACAATTAAAAGAGCAAATCGCATTAGGGAAAGTAAAACTTGAAGATGTTGTTTTCTTTTTAGGTTATTCGGGATGGAGCCCTGAACAATTGGAAGAAGAAATAGAAGGAAATTCGTGGATTGTATCTCCAACACAATCGCAAGATATCTTTAGCGAAGACCATCAGAACTTCTGGAAAGAAGCCATTCGGAAATTAGGCAATAAGTATGCTCATATTGCTAATTTTCCGGAGAATCCAATGTGGAACTAGTTCGTGTGCTCGTGTGCTCGTATGCTCGTTAGATTTTCTTTTTGATGAATAGGGAAACGATTGCTGTTGTTAGTAATCCCATAAACGGTGCGCCGATAATCGATTCTTTTAAGTAGTTGTTCAAATTGAAATAGGCTTGGGCTTGTTCAAGTGTTTGCTTATTGTTCGTAACGCTATAATTAATGATGTTCTCGAAGAAATGTGGGGTTATGTAAATGCTTGTGATGTATTGTGCTATCGGTGCTAAAATTGTGATGAAAACTGTCATTACTAATCCGCTAGCGAATGCTTGGCGATAGGTAATTAATCCACTGTAATCGCGGTTTCTTTTTTCACGTAAGGCTAAAACATAAATTAAAATGGCTGGAATAGCTACAAAATTAGTATAGATATAATGCTTATCGATATGCGTAGAATGTAAGCCTACTAAACGTTCCATACACATCCATAAGAGTGTCATCACGAAAAACGCAAAAGCGTATTTAATTTCAGTTCTTAGTTTTCTCATAATAACTAATATGTTAATTTGTTAATACGTTATCCCGATAGCTATCGGGATGTTAATACGTTAATATGTAATTGAAATTAAGAAATTAAAACCACTTATCAAATACTACCCAATTATCTATAATATAACTTGACTAAATTTAACGGGAAAATTAATACAAAAATCGATAAAGAAATTTGTTAAATGTACATACTTTAAACCATATAAGAATAGAATCTTACTAGCTTCAAATTAGTTAAAAAAGTAATTGATTGACATTTATTAATTATTACGAGCAAATTTCAACTTGTCATTTTTAATTATTTAATTTTAAATAAACTTTAGAGTAAAACTTTTAAATATTTTCTAAAACTAGCAGTTATTCATTTTGTGTGATAATATATTCTTGTAAATTTTGGTTTATGGCATAGATAATGCTAAGGCTTTTTTTATTCTGGGAAACATCATTTAGATACTCTTAATGCATTTTTTGCACATTTAATTTTATTTTTCTTGAATTTCTATACGATTAATTTTTGAAAATAAAAATACGAGATTTATCGTATTGTCGGGGAATTTCTTTAGAATTAAATTAGGTGTAATACATTGAATATTATATACCTAAATTTCAAACGCTATGAAAAAACTAAAACTACTTTTACTTTTTATCTTATTCATTTCTATAAAAAGTACTTATGCGCAATTAAAAAGAACTTTCAATAATGATACTATTTTTTATTCAGGAAATAACTGGAATACAAAGATTGATAATCAATTAATTCCTTTCGATTCGACATTTGTTATTATAAAATTTAATAAAGATTTAAACCAAGAAAATATCATCAATTATTTACAAGTACATCAAATTGAATTAGTTGATTCTTTGTATGATTTTAAATTATGTAAGTTAAGTACAGGAATTAATTTATCTAGAAGACTTGATTCATTATCTAGTACTGACTATTTTGACTTCTTAGACATGAATAAGTCATGTACTCCAAATACTGCTGACCCATTAAATAAATATCAAATTCATATTAATCCATTAGGAATTGGTGTTGGATCTGAAACAGTTTTAAATGTAACAAATACACATAATACTGATTCTGCGTGGAAATATACTAGTGGCAATCCTAAAATTATTGTAGCAGTAATTGATGCATACCCAGATTGGTCTCATGATGACATAGGAATGGGTTCCGATAGTATAGAAAATATATGGAAAAACCCAGGAGAAGATGCATGGTCAGATCCTAATGACCCAACTAAGGGGGATTCAATTGATAATGACGGAAATGGCTATATAGATGATTGGAAAGGTTGGGATTTTTTTAACAACTCAAATGATGTTAGGCCTAGAACAATTTATGATGTACATGGAACAAATGTTGCAGGTGTTATAGCAGCAAAAAGGAATAATTCTAAAGGAATATCAGGAATTGCAGGTGGTAATTATTTGTCTTCGACTGCATCAAGAGGAGTTCGTATTATGACAATAAATATTTATAGCTCTAACATAGATTCTGCAGCCAAACCTTACGGAACTTTTTGGGATCTTGCAGAAGCGATAGATTATTCTGCTAAAAACCATGCTAGAATAATTGCACTTTCTACATCTACGGGATCTTCAAAAATTGTACCTATAATTCATGAAGCCTTACTAAGAGCAAAAGAAATATATAATTGTAGTATATTTTGCTCAGCGGGAAACGGTATTGGGTTTAAAAGAGAAATTCAATTTCCATCTTCAGATGTAAATGTTTATAGTATTGGCGCAATTAATGTTTTGGGAGATTCAAACAAGTATTGTATAGGGAACTACGAAGAAGGTCTAAAATTAGATTTTGTTGCACTAGGTGAAAAAATTGTAACAACTTCAACTAATAATAGTTACGAATATAAATTCGGTCAAACATCTGCTGCGTCGCCTCAAGCATCTGGAGTTGCAGCATTACTTTATTCTTATGAGCCTTGCTTAAATGATCAGACTATTTATGAGGCAATGAAATTAACAGCAAGTAAATATGTTGGACAAAACACATATGAATTTGAAGATAATACAAATTCAAACACTCATGGGTACGGGCTTCCAGATGCTACTGCCGCAGTGCTACTAATTAAATCATATATTATAAATAATTACAATATAAATACAAGTACGGTTTGGAATAGTCCCAAAATAGCTAAAGCTGATATAAAAATTTCATATGGCAATACCTTAACTATAAAATCTACACTAATTATGTCTGAAAACACAAAAATTATTGTAGAAGCAGGTGGTAATTTGATTATTGATAGCGGTATAGTAACTAGTAATTGTGGGTGGAAAGGAGTTGAGGTTTATGGTTTAGCAAATGTTGAGCAGAACAGTAGTACTTTCGGGGAGGTATATATTAAAAATAAGGGAAAGATTGAGGGGGCTTGGATTGGAATTCATTCATTTAATGGTGGAATTATACATTCAACAGATAGTGCCATATTTAGAAATAACGACCAATCGATATTAATTGAAAAGCATAATGGCATTAGTAACCAATATCAATTTAATAATACAAAATTTATTGCTGAAGGACCATTTAAACCAAGTTATATAGATTCAACTGGATCAATGAAAGGAATTCATTCCTTTATAAAGTCTATCGATGTCTCTACACTAGCTATTAATTCTTGTACTTTCTACAATAATTTTGAAAATAGTTTACAAGATAATGGAATTGGTATTCATGCAATGAATGCAAATTCGTTAAATATATATAACTCTACATTTAACGGAATTAACAAAGCTGTAGAAGTAACCGGTATTGGAGGATTATCAAATACATTAAAGGTAGAAAAATGTAATTTTTCAAATGTATTACAAGGCATTCGTGTTATAAATATGATTACCACTATTAAAAACAACACGTTCGAATTAACAAAAGTGAGTAAACTACAAGATCCAATTCATAATTTACATGGTAGTTTTGGAATTTATGCACATAGTTGCGTAAATTCCATTTCTGGTAATACATTTAACTCTGAAAATGGTAAATCTTATGGAGTGATCTTAAGAAATACAAGAAGTTTTTCCAATAGTTATCTTCACCATAATATTTTTTCAAGCTTAAAATATGGCACTCAGATAGAGCAGTATAACAAAACATTATCTATATTTTGTAATGAATATTCGAATATAAGCGCAAACGCATGGAGTGTTAATCCATTTTATGTGGGAAGCGGCTATTTCCCAATGCAGGGAGTATTGCATAATAATTTGCAGTCAAATGAAAGAAGAGCAGGTAACTTATTTTTTGATAGAGAATTGACCAACGGATTGCAAAGACATATACGCACTAGCGTGGATTTTATTTACAATGCAGCAAATGAGCCCTCAGAAGCATTACCCGAATATTATAGTAATATATTAACTGTCAGCGAGCATAATGAATTAAATTCCTTAAGCTGTGAAGACAGCAGTGAGTATTTAATTTATTGTGGAGAATCCATTTGTAATGTTACGCAATTATTGAATTTATTAGCCAATACAGAAAATTCTGATTCGATTACCATATATAAACAAGCTGTTATAAATAGTTTTGTTAAAAATAATCAAATAGATGATGCATATGATAAGTTAATTGAATGGAATGACAACGATGAATTGAATGAGCTTTTATTTCAAACTAGTCTTAATCTTCAAAAATTTACTTTTGCCCAATCAATATTAAATTCAATTGATACAACCTCCGAAAGGGGGTTAGACTTTTTTAACTATTATAATATTATTCTAAACCACTATAAAAGTAATTTAGATAGAGATTCTTTAACTTCAACACAATTGGCAACGATCGAAGATATCGCAAGCAGAACCAACGATATTTCTGATTTAGCTATGGCTTATTTAAATTTCTATAAAAATGGTACATATTTAATGAATCCTGAAGAATGGGAAGAAGAAAGTTCTAGACCAATAAATAGTGAGGTATCTCCTTCAATAAAGCCATTAAAAAACAAAAAAAGCATAGTTTATAGTTTTTCTTTATTTCCAAATCCTACAAATGGTGAAACATTCATTCTAATAAATACTAAGGAGCTAGAATTCACCTTTAATATTGAAGTAATTGATGCAATTGGTAATATTCAATTAAAACTTACAAAGCAATTTCCGAATGAAAAAATCAAATTGAATACTAGTTTTTTGACTTCAGGCATATATATTATTAAAGTATCTGACGAAAACAGTACTAATATTAATAAACGATTAGTAATTTTACGTTAATGAGAAGACTAGCATTATCGATACTGTTAATATTCCTATTTACTCAAAGCGATGCTCAGCATCGCTTTAGTAAATATTATCATAATGATGTTGCATTGAGAACAAATAATCAAGCAAAAGATTTTATAGAAATGCCAGATAGTGGATTCCTTTTTCCAGTTATTAGTTCTAATTTATATGCGGTTGATACCTTAGGTTTCGCCAAAACTTATATTCAAATTATAAGGACTAATACTTATGGCGATACTTTATGGACAAAAACATATTATAAGAAGCATTTTAATATTCGTGTACGTTATATTGTTAAAATGCTTGATGGAAATTTTTTAATTGCAGGAAATGAATTTGATTTAGTAAAATACCACAATGATACTATTGGTTCTAAAATATTATTAGTAAAAATAACCCCTAATGGAGATACGCTTTGGACAAAAACATTAGACATTGGTGATGGTGATGAATATGTACAAAAATTAATAAATACAAATGATAATGGTTTTGCGATTTTTGGTCAGGTTTGTAATAGGTTAGAAACTAATTGCGATATGTATCTAATGAAACTAGATAGTAATGCAAATGAACAGTGGCATAGAACTTTTACTTGGAGTGCTAATTTTTGGGAGAGCCCTTCCTCAGTTATACAAACTCAAAATGGAGATTATTACTTAACAAGTGCTACCTTAAATAGAAGTACAAATATACAGTCTGGATATTTAGTTAAAACAAATGAATTTGGGAATTTAAAGTGGCAAAAATTAATAGATAATGAAGGAGCTGTAGGTACGTACTTAACAAATATTAGTATAGGTAATTCTAACACACTTCTATTATGTGGACTAATGGGTTTTGGAAGTTATACTAAAGGCTGGTTATTAAGAGTTGACACCTCTGGTGTATACATTTTAAATAAAAAAATTGGAGAAAATACAAAATATACATCATTAGTATTTGCTCAAGAAGTTAATGATAATATTTATGTACAAGGTGAAACCAATGCTTATCATAGTAATAAAGACTTTAATAGAACCTGTCTGTTTAAATACACATCTACAGGAGAAGTGGTTTGGAAAAGGGTATACCAGGACTCATTAAATGATCGGGGAGTCTATATTACATATCAAACTAAACAAACCTTAGATGGTGGTTTTGCCATGATTGGTTTTGGTGATAACCCGAAAGATACTTTGAAAAATCAAGACGTATGGTTTTTAAAAGTAGATAGCATTGGATGTTTATATGATAACTGTTTATCAATGGGTATTGAAAAATATGTTCAAGCAGAATCTGATTTCAAAGTTTATCCCAACCCAAGCAATGGTGTTATCAATTTGATATCTAATGCAATCATTTCTAAAATTCAGCTAATAGATGCATTTGGGAGAATAGTATATGAAGATATACATTTCAATAATCAACCAATTTCGATCTCAGAATTTGTATCAGGAATATATGTGTTAAAAGCAGAAACTATTGAAGGTAAATTTATCACAGAAAAGATTATTCTTGAATAATCTATTTGCTGGACAAGAAATAATTGCGCAACAAATGCGCAACAAAAAATTGAGAATTAGCTTATAATTTTCAAATGGATAGCAAATTTTTTTGAAACTGTATTTTGAAACTGATTGTTAATAAATGAGTTGTAAATAGTTGAAAATCAATTTCTAGCTACTAATGACTAGCTACTAGAGACTATTTTCTAAACTAAAAACTACTGTGAAATCCTTTGCCTTTCATGCCTTCAGCAGATTTCTCAATTTTATGTTTTAACTCAGCTTTGTATTCATCCATACGAGCACCAACAATAGGGTCGTGGCTGCCTAAAATTTGAGCTGCTAATATACCTGCATTTTTTGCACCATTTAACGCAACTGTCGCCACAGGAATACCTCCCGGCATTTGTAGAATAGAAAGAACAGAATCCCAACCATCAATAGAATTTGATGATTTTACAGGAACACCAATAACTGGTAAACTCGTTAAAGATGCCACCATGCCTGGTAAATGCGCTGCACCGCCTGCACCTGCAATAATTACTTGCAAGCCTCTAGCTCGAGCAGTTTTTGCATACTCAAACATACGTTCTGGTGTTCTATGTGCCGACACTACAGTCAACTCATAAGCAATACCTAATTCGTTTAACACGAACGCTGCCTCTTCCATAATCGGAAGATCAGATTCGCTACCCATGATGATTCCTATTTTTGTTTCCATTTTTTCTCGTATTTCGTGCCTCGTATTTCGTGCCTCGTGCCTCGCGTCTCGTGCCTCGTAACTCGTATTTTGCAATTGTTCAAATTGACTTATTGTCCATATTGTTCAAATTGACTTATTGTCCAAATTGATTACGTAGTAATAACCCTCAGCACTTCCTTCACCTTCCTTGCTTTCTTAATGGCTTCGTCGCGGTTCTGGTCGATTACCGTAACGTGTCCCATTTTACGGAAGGGTTTTGTGATTTTCTTTCCGTACAAATGTACATATACTCCCGGCAAGGTTAAAACTTCTTCCATGCCAACATATACAGCATCTCCCGAATATCCTTCTTCACCCAATACATTAATCATTACCGAATGATATTTTGCATCGGTATCGCCTAATGGTTGATTAAATATCGCACGTAAATGTTGTTCAAATTGCGAACTGATATTTCCTTCAATCGTTTGATGTCCGCTATTATGCGGGCGTGGAGCCATTTCGTTTACCAAAATATCTCCCGATTTTGTAAGGAACATTTCTACTGCAAGTAATCCTACTAATTCTAATTCTTCTGCAATTTTTACCGCAATGTTTTCTGCTTTCATCGATATGAATTCAGATACATTCGCTGGTGATACTAAAAATTCTACTAAGTTCGCAGTCGGATGAAAATCCATCTCTACCAATGGGAAAGTTTTCGTTTCTCCATTTTCATTCCTAGCAACAATTACTGCAATCTCTTTTTCAAAATCTACTAATCGTTCTACTAGTGATGGAGCTTCGAATGCTTCTGCGAAATCTTCTTTCGAGCGCATAATTTGTACACCTTTACCATCGTATCCATCTTTACGTAATTTCTGTACGTAAGGTAATCCCCAAGTTAATTTCTCTAGTTCTTCTTTATTATCGATTAATTGAAAATCTGATGTCGGAATTCCATGGTCTTTCATCCATTGTTTCTGAACACCTTTATCTCTAATCATTTTTATAATTGATGGTTGTGGATAGACAAGCTTTCCTTCTGAAGCTAATTTTTCTAAAGCTTCCACATTAACTTTTTCAATTTCTATGGTAATCAAATCTACTTTTTGTCCGAAGGCATATACTGTATCGAAATCAGTAATATCTCCAACCGTAAAATCATCGCAGATATGTTTGCATGGAGCGTTCGCATCTGGGTCGATTACAGAACAAGTAACGTTATAATTCAATGCATTTTGAATCCACATTCTTCCTAATTGTCCTCCGCCGAGAATACCGACTCTTAAATTTCCGTAGAATGTTTTTTTCATGCTTATTTTACTAAATCTCCGCTTTTAATTTTTCTTTGTAATTCTAGAATACCACCAATCAATGCTTCAGGGCGAGGAGGGCATCCTTGCACATAAACATCAACAGGTATAATTTGATCAACACCTTTCACTACATGATAGCCGTGTTGCCAATATGGTCCTCCGCAATTCGAACAAGATCCCATAGAAATCACATATCGTGGCTCAGGCATTTGTTCGTATAAAACTTTTATTCGCTCTGCCATTTTAAACGTTACTGTTCCTGCAATAATCATTACATCCGATTGGCGAGGAGAAGGCCGAGGGAATACACCGAATCGTTCTAAATCGAAATTACCTGATTGAGAATCCATAAATTCGATGGCACAACAAGCGATACCAAATCCCATAGGCCATAAGGATGATAGTCGTGCCCAATTGAGGAGTTCCTCTAATTTGGTTACCACTACACCTTCGCGTTCTAGTTGATGAGGTAGTTTACTCATTGTTTTCTTTTTTAATGGCTGATCTAAAAGCTGGTCGTCTGACGCTTGTTGGCGCTGAAGTACTAGTACTTGCAGCAGGTTCAGGACTTTCTACTTTTTCAATCAGTTTAAATTCTTTTATAGAATATTGAATATTATTTATCGATTCGTATAAGTTCTTTGGAACTTTTGTATTGGATGTAGGGATGATAATTTCCGGACGAATCCATTCTAAATCACCTTTTCTCCAAACATATGCTAGTCCTAATAATAAAACGAAAATGAAAATTTCCATTTCAATCATATTAAACATAGCCCAATGAGGTACTGTTGAGAGTAAGTTTTTATCAGCGAAAATTGTTGACCATGGGAATAAGAAAATCAATTCCACATCGAACAATAAGAAGATGATGGCGATAATGTAGAAGCGCATGTTGAAAGGGATTCGCGATGGTCCTTCTGTAATCTCCCCGCACTCGTAAGTAGAATTTTTAATGTCGTTCGGATTTCTCTTCTTCAAAAAGGCATTTACAGCCATACCAATTAGGATAAATGCTATTCCTAAAAGCATGAATAATAGGATTTTGCCGAATTCGCTAAGTTCTCCGCTTACTTGCATGTTCAAAAATAAGAAAAAAGATGAGCTTTAATGAAGATTTTGAGCAATCACGTAGCCACAAGCCCAAGCCCATTGGAAATTATATCCACCGAGCCATCCGGTTACATCTACACATTCTCCTCCGAAAAATAACCCCGGTACTTTCTTAGCTTCCAAGCTTTTAGAGGATAGTTCGTTCGTGTCGATGCCACCACGCATTACTTCTGCCTTTTCATAACCCTTATCTCCTGCAGGAATAACTTCGAAATGATGAATAATGTTTTCGATATGTTCTAATTCAGTATTGCTTAAGGAAGCAATGTTTTTATCGTATGGTAGATAAACGCTCATTGCATCGCATAATTTATTAGGAAGAAAAGTAGATAGGAAATTCTGAAGTAATTTCTTCCCATTCGTTTGACGAGTTTCCTCGATTAATTTTCGAATAGATTGATGAGGAAGAAAATTGATATAAATAGGTTTCGGTGCTCTCCAATAACTTGATATCTGAAGTATTGCAGGTCCACTTAATCCCCAATGAGTAAACAAAATATTTTCTTCAAAAGAAATTTCATCATTACTCACGATAGAATGAACACTTGTACCACTCATCTTTTCAAACCATTCTCTCTGATTATGCCCAATAACTAAAGGCACTAGGGCAGGAGCGGTCTTTGTGATTTTTAAATCGAATTGTTTGGCTATTTGAAATGCAAAATCAGTTGCACCCATTTTCGGAATCGGTAAACCACCTGTGGCTATTACAACATTTGCCGTTTTTACGATTTGCTTTTTTCCGCGATTCAATAATTCAACATCGAAACCATCTTCAGTTTGATGAATAGAAATTACTGATGAATTACAAAGAATTTGTTGACCAAGATCTTCAATCATCTGCTCGAAACCACGAACAATATCAGAGGCTTTATTACTTGTTGGGAATAACTGTCCAAGTGTTTTTTCTTGTCCTTCAATCCCCATCATTTCAAAAAACTGAATACTATCATCAACCGACCATTGCGATAAAGCCGACTTCGGAAAATGTTCGTTATTGGAAATGAAATTAGATTCGGTAGTATAAAGGTTTGTGTAATTACAGCGCCCACCACCAGAGATTAATATTTTGGCACCAACTTTATCGTTGTGCTCCACAATGAGCGCAGATTTGCCAAGGTATCCTGCTTGCACAGCACACATCAAACCACAAGCGCCACCGCCAATAATAACCGCATCTACATTCATCATGCAATAATATGCAAATGATTGTAGATTATTATTTCTCCAAGAAAGATTTTAATAAGGATTCTCTATGATCAGGATGCGCAATGCTGATTAATGCTTTGGCTCTTTGTTCAAGATTCATTCCGAATAAATTTACTGATCCGTATTCTGTAACTACATAATGCACGTGTCCACGTGTAGTAACTACACCAGCACCCGGTTTTAAATTGAATACAATTTTAGATTCACCTTTATTAGTAACCGAAGGCATAGCGATAATAGGTTTACCGTTTTTAGAGATAGCGGCCGCACGCATAAAGTCCATTTGTCCGCCAATACCCGAGAACATTCTGTTTCCGATAGAATCTGCACAAATTTGTCCGGTTAAATCAATTTCTAATGCAGAGTTGATAGCTGTAACACGGTCGTTTCTATAGATGTTCAAAGGAGAGTTTACATAAATTACATCACGCATTTTTACAAGCGGATTATCATCCAAGAAATCATAAACCTTTTTGCTACCATAAGCGAACGTTGCAACAATCTGATTTTTATCAATCTTCTTTTTGCTACCAGTAATGGCACCTTTATTAAATAAATCGATTAATCCATCCGAAAACATCTCTGTATGAATTCCTAAATCTTTATGATTGCCTAAGCACGATAGTACAGCATCTGGAATAGCACCAATACCCATTTGTAAACAAGCACCATCGTCAATTAGTTCTGCAACATTTTTACCAATACTAGTTTCGATTTCTGTAATAGGGTGGGCGTGCATTTCAGGAATATCCTCATTGCATTCCACACCGAAATCAATTTTACTTTTATGAATCATACCATCGCCATGTGTTCTAGGCATTTTCGGATTCACTTGTGCAATTACAATTTTTGCATATTCTACAGCTGTTAAACTTGTATCTACGGATACCCCTAAACTGCAGAAACCATGGGCATCTGGAGGAGATACCTGTATTAAAGCAATATCTAAGGGTAAAATATTTTGTTTGAATAAAAGAGGTACTTCAGATAGAAATACCGGAATAAAATCAGCACGTTTTTCATTGATTGCCTTACGAACATTGGCGCCAATAAAACATGCATCTAGTTTGAAATGTCCTTGCATTTCTGGTTCTGTATAAGGAGCTACACCTTCTGTATGCAAATGCACAATGTTAACATCTCTTAATTCATCTTTACGAGCACACATCGCTTTAATAAGCAATTGAGGTGCAGCAGCAACACTGTGAATAAACACACGGTTATTCGATTGGATTTTTTTTACAGCTTCTTCAGCAGAACAGATAATCATATTATAATTTTAAAGATAATGACAATTGAAATAGTTGATTTTTAGAAGTATTCAATTTATTGATTTCAGAGAATCCTAAGATATAACGAGCAGATGCACCAAGCTTCCATATTTGTAAAGAAGTACCAAGAGCGCCACTCATCTCCGCATTTTTATAATCTGGCATAACGGGATTGGTTATTGATAAATTGTCGATAGTTTCTGTTAGTAAATATGAAAATTGAGGTCCAGCATCGATTGTAACTGCTGGGAATATTTTCATTTTAAACATAATAGGAACATCAACATAATACATAGAAATATCTCGAATATTTGTTTCAGTATAGCCTCGTTTAGAAATTAATACTTCAGGTTGAATAGCAAAAATAATGGCATTGATTTTTCCATATACTCCAGCATGGAAACCTTGTTTGAAATCTGTTTTAAGACTAGTGCTGTAGATATTCGAATAGTTCATACCAGCTTTGATACCGAAACTAACCCCCTGCGAGAATCCAATTTTTGCAACTACCATGAAAATAATTGCGAGCATAAGTTTTTTCATTGCGTCAAAATTAAATAGTTAAAGAATAGTAAAAAATGATATAAGTCATTAAACCTAAATACAAACATTATAGCTGAGGGTCAAGTTCTACAAGCTTTTTCAGGGCTTGTAAGTTTTGATCATCTTGCGTTTTAAATTGAGATTTAAAGAAAACGAATAAAGATTTTAGAAACCAATTTTTGGCTTCTACTTCGTTAGAGATAACGATTTCTGTAGTAAATTGTTGCGGCTCTTTAAAGCTGATGGTAATATGATTTTTCAGCACCGCATTGTCTAGCTCATATTCGTAAAGGCTATTTGGCACAGCAGAAATTACGGTATGATTATTTTCAAACTCTTGATTTTTATCTTTTAAAATCAGTTTGTATTTAGCACTAGTTTGAAATGGCTCTTGATTGATTTTTTCAATTCTATCGAAACCTTGCATCCATTCTTTCATCAACTTTTCACTGCTGAATACTGCCCAAGTTTGTTGTACCGGGCGGTTAATGGTGATGCTTGTTTCGTAAGAGATTTTTGGTTTAACAACACCAATAATATAGAATCCCAAAAAGCATGTCAGAATAAATCCAACAACGTAAATAAGTATTTTCATGATTTATATACTAAACCACGAAAATACTAATTATTAGGCTTTTTCGCTCTTCACGAATAGAATAAATGCAAGTATTGCAAGAATGCTTTCTGTATATATCCATTGCGTTCCAAAAGCACCTAATGGCCCATCGATCATAATGGTTAGTGCCCTAGATATAGCGTAAGAGCCCCAAAATAATCCTAAGAATAACATTCCAATTCTCATGTTATTTCTCCACAAGTAAATCATGATGAAGATTATTGGAATTCCTACACCACCATAAATTCCACGGATAGAACTTAAAGCATCTGTATTGTCGAGTTTTACTTTCACTAAATCCATTACGGCTTGTGGACTCTGAAATGCCATTAAACTAACGCTTAGTATTCCTAATATCGAAATACTCATTACTATGGCACTTGAAATTTTTATGATTTTATTTGTGTTCATATTGATTATATTTATCGAGTACAAATGTCGAGGTATATCAATACCTAAAATTGATATTCCACGACAAAAAATAGACAATTCACGACATGCACGTTCATAAAGAAATACTGATAAATCTGGCGAAGAACATGCAGGCATTTGGTTATACGGAGGCCGAGATGTTTAAATTATCTGGATTTAATATCGATGAAGTTTCCGATTCTGAAGGCATGGTTGATGAGAAATATGGAATTGCTTTGTGGGAAAATATTATACGCATAGCCAATTATCCTTTGGTAGGATTAAGTTTTGGAAGGAATATTAATTTCTCTGCATTAAGTTGGATTTCTGGCTTAACTCAAAGTGCCAGTAATTTAAAAGATGCATGGAGAAGTTTCTGCGATTTTTCATTGCTGATGGGGGATATGTTTTATTATCAGCTAGAAGAAGAAGGGGATAAAGTCTGTGTTTATTTCTATCCTAATGAGCAATGGATGAAGATTAGTCCAGCTACTGCATTTCAAGCATGTGATCATGCAATGAGTTTATGCTTAACATTGTCATCATTTTTAAGTGATAAAAAAATAGAGGCGGAGAAAGCATATTTTCAACATGAAATAGCTTCCTCAAATCAAGCTGAATATGAATATGTATTCAATCAAATTTTATCTAATCAGAAAGTAAATAAGATTGTATTTTCTAAGGATACCGCCAATTTACAGGTAATTACAGCGAATGAATTGGTGTATAAGCATATGCTTGAGTTTTGTGAAAATAAACTAAAAGCATTGAGTAAGCAGGAGAGTTATGCATCAAAGATTAATAATATTTTGATGAAGAAGAATTCATTTCAGTTGCCTAAGATTGATGAAGTTTCTGCTATTCTACACCTCAATACTAGAACACTGCAACGTAAATTGAAAGAAGAAAATACTGATTTCAAAACGATACTAAATGATTATCAAATAGAGCAAGCAAAATATTTGCTTACACAGAAGAATATTCAAACAAAAGAGATTGCATATTTATTAGGATATACATCCACAGAAAGTTTCCACAGAAGCTTCAAACGCAATATGGGTATTAGTCCTGGAGAGTTTAAGTTGAAAATTAAAGCCTAGCCGTGCGATAAAAAAACTATTGCTGAAATGAGGAACAGTAATACGAAAAACAATACTCTTGCAATAACTGCATATCGTTTTATTTTCTTCTTACGATCCGAATCATCTTCTCGAATAAACAATATACTTTCGGCTTCACTTTGTTCCTTTACTTTATGTTTTTCTTTACGATAAGAAATTCGATGTTCATCTAAAAGGGCATTGCAATGCTCACAACGATCCGTCTCCAAACCCTCACGCTTGGTCCATTGTTGGCATTGATGACATTTAGCGTTAACCATTCTTTGATGTACGATGTAAATTGTACGGTGTAAATTGTACTATGTAAAATGTATAATCTAAAATCTGATATCTAAAATCTAATAGCTAAATTGTAAAATCTTTCCGAGGGCTTTATGCCTCGGAAAGATTTTACAATTTCCTGCCTTTCATTTTCGTTTTCTTCACGTTCATTTTCGTCGCTACGCTTTTCTTAACTTTAAGTTTTGCATAGATACCTCCTGGAGAAACGCTGTATACTAATCCGTCGTATACTACAGTAGCGTTACCATTTTTATCTAAAGAATTTAACTGAAGAACGTAAGAACTTTTAACAGTTCCGTTACGAGGCATAGCGAATGTTAAATATTTATTTGCACCATCTTCAAAAGAAACAATCATTTTATCTGGTCCAACTGAAGTACAAACACCGGGAGTGTTTCTTCTAAGTTTAATAATTTGAATAGATTTTCCGTTCTCAACTTTAATAGTTCCTGAACTAACTTTAGTATCACCAGTAGTGATAACACGTTTTAATTCAACATTCCTATCTACGTAATATTGAAGTTTCGTAAGCGGAGTATTTGTCGCCGCTACTCTGTTTCTAACATCAGTATTAAAACTGATTTTTCTACTGCAAGAACTGATTGAAAGCCCAAGCACAATTACACTGATTGCTAAAATGATTTTTCTATTCATAAAAATTCTAAATTCTAAATCTAAATTCTAAATCTGTACAATGTACTATGTACAAAGTACAAAGTACAATTATTAATATAAACTAGCTTTTGTCTATTAAATTCTAAATTCTAAATTCTAAATTCTAAATTCCAAATTAAATGAACTAGCTACTAACTACTAGCTACTAGTAACTAGAAGTATCTCACATCTATTTCTTCATTGCTACTCTATACAACACCACCCCCATCAACACAAAGAACCCTGCACCTAGTAGTTGAAATCCGTTGGCTCCAAAGATACTAGTTAAACTGTGCTCTGCATTAACTTTTTGTAAAGCTGTTGCTACATTTTCATTTACAGAAAGTATAGCTACGAGCACTCCGGCTAAAGCACCACCGGCTACTAATCCTGTGGCGTATAAACTTCCGTTGCCGAGTTCTTCATCTTCTTTCTCTTCACCTTTTTTAGCTTTACGAGTTTCTACTGCTTTCTTCACTAAACCACCTGCAAAAATTGGTAGGGTAGTAGATAGCGGAAGGTAAGCACCAACTGCAAACGATAAAGAATTTACACCGCATAATTCCATTGTTATCGATAAGAATACACCAACTAATACAAATTGCCAATCTAAATTGAATGATAAAATACCTTTGATTAATGTTGCCATTAAGGTTCCTTGAGGAGCCGGATATTTATCGCTACCAATTGCATGTGTAATTCCTTGTTTCAACATATCCGCCGTAGGCGTATCTAAAATTTTTACTGTTAATCCAATAAAAATAGATGACACTATAGCTCCAATAAATAAAGCCATTTGCTGATATTTTGGTGTGGCACCAACTATGTAACCCGATTTTAAATCTTGCGAAGTAGCACCAGCATTCGCTGCAGCAATACAAATCATACCACCAACTACTAAAGCCATTGGTTCATACACTTTGCCTGTCCAGCCCACTGCAATAAACACCAAGCAAGTACCCATTAAGGTAGCGATAGTCATACCTGAAATTGGATTGTTTGAAGAACCAATTAAACCAACGATTCTAGAAGAAACGGTAACGAAAAATGCACCGAATAAAACTACTAAGAAACCAATCAATAATTTGTTCCAAACATTATCTCCAGGAATTTGTGGTAATAATGCCATCAATACAATTAAAGCGATGCTACCAAATAATACTACTTTAATATTTAGATCCTGTTCAGTACGTTTTACATTCTTCACACCATCTTTGTCACCAACAGAACCCAAACTATCTTTGAAAGACGAAATGATTGTAGGAATAGTTTTGAATAAAGTGATGAAACCACCAGCAGCAACAGCACCTGCACCAATTTGGCGGATATAAGCACGATAAATTGCAGAAGCAGAATCTGCAAACGTATGTGTTATCGGATCCCAACCACCCGGTCCACCAGGAGTTGCTAAATCTTTTAAGTAACCTAATTTTATTAATTGAAGTGCAGTAGTATCTGCAGGAACTACAGATGCTAAAAGAGGAATTAAACCAAGCCAAGCGATCACACCACCGGCTACTAAAACACCAGCGATTTTAAATCCGATGATATAACCAACCCCCATATATTCTGGAGTGATTTCACCACTAACAGTTGCGGATGGAAAGAACTTATTCGTTTGTGCCGTTACATATGCAGGCACTTCAGAAATAACATGAAATACTTTTTGAAGCATTGCATACACTAAAGCGAAACCTAATCCAAGGAAAGCGGTTTTCGCGAAATCACCACCTTTTTCACCAGCTTTTAATACTGATGCACAGGCTGTACCTTCAGGGTAAGGAAGTGTTTCATGTTCTTTTACAATTAAAGATTTACGAAGAGGAATCATCATCAATGTTCCTAAAATCCCACCAAAAATGGCAAGCGTTAAAATGGTCATGTACCCGAAATACATTTCACCACTACTTGCTCCAGTTTCGTTGGCAGATAGAAACAAAAATCCTGGTAAGGTAAATACCACTCCAGCTGCAATAGATTCACCAGCAGAACCTGTAGTTTGAATAATGTTATTTTCGAGGATAGTTGTTTTGAAGAACTTCCTTCCTAAGGTAATTGCAATTACAGCAATTGGAATAGAAGCGGAAACTGTTAATCCTGCTTTCAAAGCCAAGTAAACAGTAGCGGCTCCGAATATAATTCCGAAGATACTACCTAATAAAATAGACTTAATGGTGAATTCAGCCATCTTCGTTTCGTCGGAAACAAAGGGCTTAAAGTTTGATGATTCCTGCATAGGACTAAATTACGATAAATTTGAACAATGAGCCAATAAGTCAATTAGCCAATTTGGACAATGTGGCCTAGTGCTCACCGGTCCCCGAATGAAGTCCCGCGCCAGTGGGATGTAATTGAGGGGCCAGTTACCAGATTAAGGATTTATATTAAACTGATACTGCAGTCCTACAGTGAATCGAGTTGGGTCGTAGGAAATATAATTACCAACAAGTTGAGTCGTAGCACCAATTTGAACTAGTCCTTGTAACCTTTCACCACCGAATTTGAATGTAACTGCATTGTCTGAAAACAAATATGGTTTTTTACCGATTCTTGTAACTTCTTCAATTAAATCAGGATAAGTCATATTTGTATAGCTTACTTTATGATAATTTAATCGTGATAGTTTTATTCCATAACTTACTTGAAAATGTCTGAACTTAAATCCAATAGCTGGCATTAAAAACAATCGAGTATGTGATAAATTGGATTGACCATCCGTATTGTTTGAAGAAAAATAATTAACATAATTGTAATCAGATTTTCCAAATCCAATACCTGTGTATAATTCTATTAATCCATACTTGCCAAAACCTCTATAATACCCTCCTAATAATTCGTTGTAATTACCTTTATATAAATAATCGGTTTTAACAGTGCCATTAAGATTACTTTCTAATTTTGCGGAATACGAATTATAACTATACCCAATTCCTAAGTGTTCGATTGGCGAATAAGCAATATTTATATTACTCATTCCTGTAGTTGTACCTACCGTTCCGCTAAAGTTTACGTTAATTTCCGATGCATGGCTCAACATAGGGTTATTGATTGGTGGGGGAATGTAATGGGTTATGCAAGAAGTAAAAGAAATGCTCATTACAATGCATATTGCAAGTGTTAGTAATTTGTTTTTCATATAGTTTAGATTATTTAGATAATTTAATATCTGAAAAATATTCTAATTATGAAAATTTGGACAATGAGCCAATGAGCCAATTTGGACAATGAGCCAATGAGCCAATGTGATAATGTGCCAATTTGAACAATTCTAAAGACCATCGACTAAGGACTCGTAGCCTAGGGCTTTAGCCCTAGGATGTCAAAAAAGTTTGTAAAAATCAATACAAAAACTATCTTGCAAGTTGAAAAAACAAATATTTACATAATATAAACTAACAAAATGAGTCAAACTGCAACAAAAACATCTCATCCTAAAGGACTTTGGGTGTTATTTGGAACAGAGATGTGGGAACGTTTCAACTTTTATGGAATGAGAGCCATCTTAACATTGTTCCTCGTAAACTCCTTAATGATGAAAGAAGAAGAAGCCTCTTTAATTTATGGTGGTTTCTTAGGACTATGTTATTTAACGCCTATGTTGGGTGGTTTTATAGCTGACCGTTTCTTCGGAAATAGAAATTGTATTTTACTAGGTGGATTAATGATGGCTGTTGGTCAGTTTTTATTATTCATCAGTGCAAGTATCTTCGGTACAAACTTAAGCATGGCGAACATGTTGATGTGGTCGGCATTAGGTATCATCATCTTTGGTAATGGTTTCTTCAAACCGAATATCTCTAGTATGGTTGGTAGCTTATACCCTAAACAAGAGAAAAGTAAATTAGATACTGCATTCACTATTTTCTACATGGGTATCAACTTAGGAGCTTTCTTAGGTCAATTAATTTGCCCAATTATTGGTGATGTGAAAGACGCTGCTGGTATCCGCGATATCCACGCTTTCAAATGGGGTTTCTTAGCCGCTTCTTTAGCGATGTTAATCGGTACAGCTGTATTTTATTTCTTGAAAAATAAATATGTTGTTTCTCCAGAAGGAAAACCTCTAGGTGGTTTACCATCTAAAAAAGAGAATGATGATTTCGAGGAAGGTGAATCACAAAAAGCAGTATTCTCTACTAAATCATTAGTAATCTCAGTTTTTGCTTTCTTAGGTTTGGGAGCAATTATCCACTTCGCATTCGATCAAAATTTAATCTATACATTAATCTATTCAAGTGGTATTACACTTGCTGGATTAATTATTTCTGATACTTCATTAACGAAAGTTGAAAGAGAAAGAATCTATGTTATTTACATCATTGCATTTTTCGTAATCTTCTTCTGGGCTGCTTTCGAGCAAGCTGGTTCGTCGTTAACGTTCATTGCAGATAATCAAACCGACAGAAATTTCTTCGGATGGAATATGCCACCTTCAATGGTTCAAATCTTCAACGGTTTATTCGTTGTAGCCTTCGCAGTTCCATTTAGTATGTTATGGGATTATTTAAGAAGTAAAGACAGAGAGCCAATCTCTCCAATGAAACAATCAATTGGTTTAGCATTAATCGCAATCAGTTACTTTATCATCGCTCATAACGTAAAAGATTTAGGTAATGATGGTTTATTAGCAATCAAATGGTTAATCTTATTATACTTAATCCAAACAGCTGCAGAATTATGCTTATCGCCAATCGGTTTATCTCTTGTTGGTAAATTAGCACCGAAGCGTTTCTCTTCATTGTTATACGGTGTATTCTTCTTATCAAACGCATCAGGTTATGCATTAGCTGGAACATTAGGTTCTATTATGCCTGCAACAGGTGATAAGTTTAATAAAGCAAAAGAATTAGGTATCGATTTACAAGCAGTATTAGATAAGAAAATTATCCCTACTGCAGAACAATTGAAAACTTTAGCAGCAAACCAAATCAGCGATCATAACCCAATCTTCGCAGGATTCGAAATCCATAACTTATACGAATTCTTCATGGTGTTCGTAGTGTTAACAGGATTAGCTGCCATCATCTTATTCGCACTAACACCAGTGTTGAAGAAGTTGATGCATGGGATTCGTTAATTTGTTAATTTGTTAATTCGTTAATATGTTAATTGAAATAACAAATTTATAAATCACACAAAACTAAAATGAGTCAATGTGCCAATGATATTTTATTGGAGCATTGACTCATTTTTCTTTGGCCCTTCGGGCCACCAATAGTTGGCACTATTGGTTAGTCACGTTAGTCCTTCGGACTAAACATTAACAAATTAACATATTAACGAATTAACAAATTAATCAGTGTTTGCTAATAATCCCTCTCAACCATTTCAACATTGCGAAAATAGCTAAGCCGGCTACGGTACATGCGATGAAATTCACTAAGAAGAAGTTTGCTTTATTATCGTAGTTATCCCATAATGATGATAACACGCCTGATAATTTATTTCCGATAGATGTTGCTAAAAACCATCCGCCCATCATTAAGGACGTGATTCTTACTGGAGCAACTTTAGATACTAATGATAAGCCGATAGGAGATAAGAATAGCTCTCCAATAGTTACTACTCCATAACATCCAATTAACCATATCGCAGAAGTTTTATCGTGATGAATATCTGTTGAATAAACCGCTGCAACCATTACCAGGGTTGATAGTCCGGTAACTAATAATCCATATCCAATCTTTGCTGGTGTCGATGGTTCTTTTCCTCTTAATCGTAAAAAGGCAAAGAAACTTAAAACTACAGGAGTAAGTATTACGATGAAAAATGGATTGATGGATTGAAATATTTCTGTGGAGAATAGTTTTGCTTCATTACCTTCTTTAGGCCAATCTTCTTTTGGTAAATTCTGAAAATAGGGATGTGGTGTTTGTACCATTATTTTATTTCCCGCAGAATCTTTTACTAATCTGAATTGCTCATCATACTGTGGATATTCTGAAGGTACAGTGCTCACTGTTTGTATCATTCCAAATGGTTTTACAATAGGTTGCACACTCTCTGGAATAGTTCTGTTTGTATAGGTTTCAGCATATGTAGTTAATGCCGATGCGTTCTGTTTAAATACAGCCCAGAACACAATTACTACACCAAAAATAGAAAGCAACGCTGCAATTTGTTTGCGTTCAGATTTCTCTGCTCTCATCATTAAATTGATGTAGAAAATTATAACAGGAATACATGCAATAATGAATGCATCAGTAGAGTCTGTTCCGAAAATATTTCCTGGAATAAACCAACCTAATGCTCCAAATAATATCGCTGGTAAGAATACGTATAACAATACTTTCGAAACTGGTAAATCATTTTCTCCTGCAGGCTTTTTAATGTCTGCTTCTTTAATATGTTTTGTTCCTGATAAAAACCAAAGTACACCAACTAACATCCCAACACCTGCTGCACCAAAAGCATAGCCCCATCCGTATTCATTACGCATATAAGCTGCTACGAAATTGCAAATGAATGCTCCGATATTGATACCCATGTAAAAGATATTATATCCCGCATCTTTCTGATCTTTGTATTGATCTGTAGAATATAGATTTCCTAATAGGGTTGAAATATTTGGTTTGAAAAATCCATTACCTACAATGATCAACAATACCGAAACCCAGAAGGCTGTCATGTTTGGAATGGCTAATCCAAAATATCCGGCCGACATTAATACTGCGCCAATCAAAATAGATTTACGATAACCTAAAATTCTATCGGCTAACAATCCGCCTAAGAATGGAGTTAAATATACCAACCCGAGGTAAGTACCTACAATATCAGATGCCTCTTTTTTATCGAGACCCATTCCACCTTTTGCACCATCAGTAAGGTACAAGAGCAAAATGCCCAACATTAAATAATAACCGAAACGCTCCCACATTTCAGTAAAAAATAATACGAATAGTCCTTTAGGGTGATTCTTCATTAGTAGTGAGTATTGAGTATTGAGTAGTGAGTATTGAGTATTGAGTAAATTGAATTATGAATTATGAATTATGAATTATGAATTATGAATTATGAATTATGAATTTTAAAATTCTAATATCTCATATCTCATATCTAACATCTACAGACTATCAAGAATAAAATCCGTCATCTTATTATACAAATGCAACCTTGTAGTACCGCCTGCTATGCCGTGGTTTTTATTCGGATAATATGCTGATTCGAATTTTTTGTTTGCTTTAACCATCGCATCAATCATGTCGACTGAATTTTGGAAATGCACGTTATCGTCAGCTGTTCCGTGAATGATTAAGTACTTACCTTTTAATTGATTTACAAAGTTGATAGGAGAATTGTCTTCATACCCGCTTTTGTTTTCTTGTGGAGTATGTAAATAACGTTCTGTGTAAATTGAATCGTAGTATTTCCAGTTTGTAACTGGAGCAACTGCAATAGCCATTTTAAATACATCGGCACCTTTGGTAATACATAACGACGACATGTATCCTCCGTAGCTCCATCCTTGTATACCAATTCTGCTAGCATCTACATACGATTGTTTACCTAACCATTTAGCTGATTCAATTTGATCGATGGTTTCGTATTTACCTAATTGCAAATGTGTCATTTTTTTGAACTCTGCACCACGTGCTCCAGTTCCTCTATTATCAACACATACAACGATATAGCCTTTTTGGCAAAGCATCTGATACCACATGTAGTTAGTGCTACCCCAAGAGTCTAATACTTGCTGAGAACCTGGTCCGCCGTATAAGAACATATAGACAGGATATTTTTTTGAAGCAATAAAATTTGTAGGCTTCATCATCCAAGCGTTTAATTGCACACCTTCTGATGTAGTAATGCTGAAGAATTCTTTTTTCGTTAAATCGTATTCTGCTAATCGATCTCTTAATTTTTTATTGTCTTCCAATACTCTTAATTGCTTACCGTTTTTATCGCAAAGTGTAATTAAGTTTGGTGTGTTTGCATTCGAATAGTAATTGATGAAATACTCGCAACCATTACTAAATGTAGCGTTATTAGTGCCTACAGCAGTACTGATTTTTTTCAATCCTTTTCCATCAATATTCACTTTATAAATTTCCCTTTGCATAGGATTTACCATGGCTGCTTGGAAATAGATCGTTTTTTGAGCTGCATCTAAACCATAGAAAGTTGTCATTTCCCAATTACCATTCGTAACACGGCGAATCAATTTTCCATTCATATCGTATAAATAGAAATGATTGAAACCATCTTTTTCAGTAGAGATAAGGAATGATTTTTTATCGTTTAAAAATGTTAAATCATCGTTTACATCGATGTATGTTTTAGAGGTTTCTGTTAGAATAACTTTTGATTTTCCTGAATTTGCATCAGCTATTAAGTATTCTAATTTATCTTGATGACGATTCATTCTCAATACGCATAATTTAGAAGGATCAGCCGTCCACTTAATTCTAGGAATATAAATATCAGTTTCTGCACCGATATCAACAGTGTTCGTAGCTCCAGATTTTAATTGATAAATATGAATGCTTACCGTGCTATTTTTTTCTCCAGCTTTAGGGTATTTATATTGATAATCTTTAGGGTATAAATCTCCGTACATCGCCATGTTTATGCGCTTTACAGCCGATTCGTCGAATTTATAATATGCAATAGAACTTCCATCCGGCGACCATTGGAAAGCAGGAGCAAAGCCAAACTCTTCCTCATAAACCCAATCGCACCAACCATTAATAATATGTTCCCATTCACCATCTTCAGTTACTTTAATTTCTTCACGAGTAGCCACATCCCTAATGAAAATATTATTATCGCGAACAAATGCAACCTTTTCAGCATTTGGTGAGAAGCTTGCAAACATTTGCTTTCCGTAATCTGATAAATTTTGAAGTTTACGAGTTTTACGATCGAAGATATAATTCAACTCTTTGGTAGAATGGCGATAGATACTTTCTGAACTATTCGAAATAAGAATTTTACTTTCATCAGCACTAAACTCATAATTCTCCATTTCAATTTTCTTAATATCGTTCGGAATCATCAGTTTTAATTCTGAAGCTTTTAAAATGGTATCAGAAACTTTTCCAGTTGCATATTCATACGCAAGGATGTATGTTTCTTTAGTATTCGGATCTACAAAGAACGAACTGTAATGCTTTCCATCTTTCATAGAGCGCAAACCTGCAATACCCTTCGAAGCAAACATAGGTTTACCCCAAATGATGTCGTTAGAAAGTTCTTTCTTTTGTGCAAATAACGAAGCACTACCTAAGAAAATGAATACGGCAAGATATGCCCCAATTTTAATTGCTTTTTTAAACGAATTAGCCATAATTGTGTTGATTTTACTGAATGCAAAATACATATTTTAGTCCATAGTCCATAGCCTAGTTGGTAGCTGGTTCCCGATAGCTATCGGGATGGTATCTGGTAGCTAGTAGCTGGTAACTGGTAACTGGTAATTGTTCAAATCGTCCAAATTGGCACATTACCAAATTGGCACATTACCTCATTGGCACATTATCACATTGGCTAATTGGCTAATTGTCTTCACGGGGATCATTAAACAACTTATCCATTTCAGATTTTTCGTTGCGGAGGTCGATTTTTTCCATGAGGTACCATTTCTTACGTTTGAATTTTAATCCGTCGTAAGATAAATCTGGTCCGTAGAATTCGTACATGCCAAGTTGTGTGGCATTAGGGCAAGCTAAGTGGTCGTACACGATCCATTTCTTAGATGGAAGGTAGCGAAGCATCATCGATACTGTTCTTGCGTATTTGAATATTACTCGAGTTTTTACAGAATCGCCGTAATTGAAAATAGGTGCTCCAAATACAGGTTTTCCTTCTTTATCGAAACTCAATACATCTATAATTTTTTGATTTATTTTGATGTTATCACCTTTCCAACCTAACATTACATATTGCTTATTTTTTGGCGATTTTTTTGTTTCGATAATTGAATAGTAATGTGCACCATACCAAGAATCTTTTGTAAGAATAGTATCCTCCGCCTTTGGAATGTATTTAGAATTATCGAATAAAGGGTAGAGCTCTAATTTTTCCTTGTTATTTTTTTGAATAGCACCATAATATCTATAGCTACCATCATCTGAATACAAGTGCCAAGTGAATACTTTAAAAACTTTATCTTCCGATTTTAATATGGATACTGAAACTACCGAATCGAAAGGATATTCGAAAGAATTCGGAAGTTTTAAAGTGGCTACTAATGTTTTGATGAAAAGATTATTCGAATTTCTTCTTACTACTTCATCAGTACTGTTAATAATCTTATAAGACAAACTCTTCAAAGAATCTTCGAAGGTTTTAAATTTTGGGTCGAAGTTAGTGGCGGTTGATTGACCTTTTGAATAATTAAAGGAAATGAATAAGAGAGTTGTAAAGAATATCTGTTTAATATACATTGTATTTGGTAGCTTGTATTTGGTAGCTGGTATAAAAATAAGAAATTTATCTATACCAACTACCAATTACCAGCTACCAGTTACCAGTATTAAGCTTTTTCAATCACTATCGCTGAAGCTCCACCGCCTCCGTTGCAAATACCAGCAACACCAATTTTAGCATTGTTTTGGTTTAACACAGAGATAAGCGTAACGATAATTCTTGAACCTGAACTTCCAAGTGGGTGTCCTAATGAAACTGCACCACCGTTTACGTTCACTTTATTTGGATCTAATTTTAATTCTTGATTGTTTGCTAAAGAAACTACCGAGAATGCTTCGTTGATTTCGTAATAATCAACATCTGCAGGAGTTAAACCAGCGTGTGCAATAGCACGAGGAATTGCTTTCGAAGGAGCAGTAGTAAACCACTCAGGAGCTTGTTGAGCATCAGCAAAACCACGGATTATTGCTAATGGTTTAATACCTAAAGTATCAGCTTTTTCTTTGCTCATTAACACTAGGGCAGAAGCTCCATCGTTTAATGTAGAAGCATTAGCCGCAGTAACTGTTCCGTCTTTTTTGAATACTGGTTTTAAGCCAGGTATTTTATCAAATTTCACAGCTTTATGCTCTTCATCTTCAGCAACAACTGTAACACCAGCTCTAGTTTCAATTTCTACTGGAGCAATCTCTGCATTGAATAAACCTTTTTCCCAAGCAGCTTGTGAACGCTTGTAAGATTCGATTGCAAAAGCATCTTGATCTTCTCTAGAAATTTTACATTCTGTAGCACATAATTCAGCTGCAGAACCCATATGGTAATCGTTATATACATCCCATAAACCATCGCGAATTAATCCATCGATTACAGTTTGGTGACCTAATTTATAACCTGTACGAGCTTTGTCTAAGTAATAAGGAACATTACTCATGCTTTCCATACCACCTGCAACAACAACATCATTATCACCTAATTGGATAGATTGAGCAGCTAACATCACTGCTTTCATTCCAGAAGCACATACTTTATTGATAGTTGTAGAAGGGATATCGCCTAAACCAGCAAACTTTGTTGCTTGAGTTGCAGGAGCTTGTCCGACATTCGCTTGAAGTACATTTCCCATGTAAACTTCGTTAATCTCTTTAGCATCAATACCTGCTCTTTTAACCGCTTCTTTAATGGCAATTGCGCCTAGTTTAGAAGCTGATAATGAAGCTAATGCTCCACCAAAACTTCCCATCGGAGTACGAACTGCCGATACGATATAAACTTGTTTCATTTTAATTGATTTTTCGTGTTTGTGAACGCAAAAATAGGAATATTATTTCCTAATTTAGCACGATGTCCATACAATCACCCAAATCCACTATGCGTCAGAATATCATCAAATATTCTTTGATGTTTGTATGTGTTTGTATTATCGTTATTTCCCTGCCTAAAGGACGAAAGTTCAAATATGAGTTCGATAAGGGAAAACCTTGGATGCACGAGCAATTAATTGCTCCTTTCGATTTCGCTATTGAAAAGAGTAAAACGGACGTGGAACTCGAAAAAAGAGAAATTTCTAATCAATTACCTGCTTATTACGAGTTTAACGAGGACGTAGAGAAAAACAGTCTGATTTTATTCCGCAACGAATTCTATAACCTTTGGTTAGCGAAATATGCGTCTATAGATAAATCGAATTATCGAAAAACTTTAAATTATGGTGAAAATATTCTCCTTACTTTATACAATAAGGGAGTTATATCTTTAGTGAGCGTTGGAAATTCTACTACTTTACCCGATCTAATTTATGTAGTTCGAAATAATGAAGCTCGACCAACGAGCATCAGTGCTTTGTTGAATTATAATCAGGCTACAGCAGAAATACATACTTCTATTACCAATGCTAGCGCTGATTTAGATACTACCGTACTTTCAGCTGCTTTACAACAATCACTTGTAGAAAATATTATTTACAACGAGAGTTTAAATCAGAAAATATTAAAAGAGAAAATTTCAGGGATATCCGAATACCGCGGAATGGTTCGCTCAGGTGAGTTAATCGTAGATCGTGGAAGAATGGTAGATCAACAGATTTACAATGTTCTTGAATCTCTTAAAAAGGAATACGATAGGCGTTTAGGAATACTTGGGAATAAATACATTGTTAGTCTCGGACAAGGAATATTAGTAGGTTTAATTCTAACCTTACTTATGGTATTCTTATCAATGTTCCGTAAAGATATTTATGCCGACATCCGTAAGATGTTCCTTATTTTACTGATTGTTACGTTCATGCTGGTCGTTCTATCATGGTCGTTGCGCTTGAATTTACCTAGTCTTTATTTCATCCCGTATTGTATTGTTCCGATAATTATTCGAGTAATTTTTGATACGCGTTTAGCACTCTATATTCACTTACTAGTAGTAGTGGTTGCGGGCTTCTTCGTGCCGAATGGTTATGAATTTATTTTCTTGCAGATTACTGCGGGTATGGTTGCCATCAACAGTATTAAAAACTTATTGAAGCGTTCACAATTCCTTTTATCAGCCTTATTAATTTACGCAACATATATCGTCGGATACATTGGTATTTCTATTATTCACGAAGGTTCGTTTTTAAATATCGATTGGACACATTTACTTTGGTTTTTAGTGAGTGTTGTTTTATCGCTTATTGCTTACCCGTTAATTTATGCTTTCGAGAAATTATTTGGAATTACTACGGAAGTAACTCTGATGGAATACACCAATATCAATAACCCATTATTACGAGAACTTTCTTACAAAGCACCGGGTACATTTCAGCATTCATTACAAGTTGCGAATTTAGCGGAAGCAGCAATATTCGAGATTGGCGGAAACGCTTTGCTAGTAAGGGCAGGAGCCTTATACCACGATATTGGTAAAATGGAAACTCCTCAGTATTTTATCGAAAATCAACAACAAGGAAGTAATCCACACGATGACCTTCCTTACGAAGAAAGTGCAAAAATTATTATCCGACATGTTTACGCTGGAATAGAAATTGCAACACGTCATCAGTTACCAAAAGACATTATCGATTTTATCCGCACGCATCATGGTAATTCTAGGGTCGATTATTTTTATCAATCATTCTTAAAGAATTATCCAGAAGCGTCTGTCAACGAAAATATTTTCAGATATCCTGGTCCGATTCCATTCTCTAAAGAAACGGCAGTGTTAATGCTAGCCGACAGTGTAGAGGCAGCATCGCGAAGCTTAAAACAACAAGACGCTAAAACCATTTCAGAGATTGTAGAAAAAGTAATCGACTATAAAATCCAACAAAAACAACTCATCAATGCCGATATTTCCATCAAAGAAATCCATCGCATAAAAATGCTATTCAAGGAGATGTTGATGAGTATTTATCATGTGAGGAATATTGAGATCTAGATTGCTTGATACTTGATTTCTTGACTACTTGATGAATTATGAATTATAAATTATGAATTATAAAATATAATTCCTGTGTCTCATGTCCAATGTCCCAAGTCTAATCCGATAGCTATCGGTATCAAGAATCAACCCTTCGGTCATTCAGGTCTTCGGAATTTCGAATACGGTTTCCGATTCGTTTCTTCGCTGGTTCCGGCAGATTTCGTTTTAAAATATTGATGCTAGCATTCAGTTCGAATCCGATTAATAAAATAAGAGAGTTGAGGTAAAGCCAAATCATAATAACGATAAGGGTTCCGATTGATCCGTAAACTTTGTTATAGCTGTTGAAATTGTTTACATAAAATGCGAAGCCCGATGAACTGACGATTGATAAAACAGTTGCAAGTGTTGCGCCTGCAGAAAAGAATCTGAATTTTTTTGCAGTAGCCGGTCCGAAATAATACAGCGTAGAAATTACACTGAAAAATAATAATAAGATGATCACCCAGTTCACTAATAGCAAGGAATATTTTGCTAAAGCTCCGTGAATAATTTCTATGGTTTCTAATTTATTGATGATAAAATTACCAGCGATAATTAAACTCACTCCGATAATTAACATGATTGACAATATTACTGTTAGAACAATTGCTGTTCTACGTTTCTGCCAGCCTTTACGTTTATCTGTTATTAAAGATGCTTTGTTGAAGTTTCTCATTAATGCCATTAATCCGTTCGATGAAAAGAATAATGCGGCAACAAAACCGAAGGATAATAATCCTCCATTCTTGTTTTTAATAATGTCTGTTAAGGTTGATTGTACTGCTTCGTAGGCATTTGCAGGTAAAACTTGCCCAAGTAGGTATAATAACTGATCCTGAAAATTCGCAATAGGAATGTAGGGGATAAGCGTGAATAAAAAAATGGTTGCTGGAAACAGTGCTAAGAAAAATGAGAAAGCTAAGGAAGTGGATTTCGTATTCAAATGTTCTTTCTGAATCTCTTTGAAAAAGAAATCGAGCACAGTATAAATTGGCAAGCCATCGAACCCGATTAAACTTGTACGTTTACTCTTGTCGACAACTCGCTCAACAAATGGCAAATGCCACAACCATGCTTTCAGTTTATTCATAAAACACTTTTATCTTCTCCATAAACTCCGGCGGACCAATAGTTGGTCGTTTGGTTTCTATGTTTACGAATACTAAGGTTGTTTCACCTAAATTGATGAGTTCCCCTTGCTCGTTATAAAGCTCGTAGTTGAAAATTATTCGTGTAGATGGCAATTGCTTCACCAATACTTTAATCGTGATCTCATCGTCGTAATACGCCGGTTTAATGTACTTGCATTTTAATTCTAATACAGGCATCATTATTCCAGTGCTCTCCATCCACTTATACGTCAAGCCTAGCTTGCGCAACATCTCCACACGAGCAACCTCGTAAAACTCCGCGTAATTCCCATAGTAAACATAACCCATTTGGTCCGTTTCACCGTATCGTACTCTTATTTTTGTTTCGCTTGTAAACACTGCGTTAATATGTTAATTTGTTAATAGGTTAATTTGTTAATTTGTTAATACCCCTCAAATACTAGGGTTAAAACCCTAGGCCACAACCTTCAGGCTAAACATTGGCACATTGTCTCATTGCCCAAATTGTCTCATTGACTCATTGTCGAAATTGGCACATTATCTCATTATCCTTCGTTTCGTTAGTGCCTGTTGGAACTTCCTTGCATTGGCTTGGTGTTCAGCCATGGTGCTGGCAAAATTATGATATCCTGAAAAATCCTCCTTCGCACAGAAATAAATATAATTATGCTTTTCGTAAGATAATACTGCATCAATAGCAGCTACCGATGGCATGCAAATTGGTCCGGGTGGCAAACCTTTGTACATGTATGTATTGTAAGGGGAATTGTATTGAAGCATTCTGTTCAATACTCGTTTAATTCCGAAATCTCCAATCGCATATATTACCGTTGGGTCCGCTTCCAATTTCATATCACTGTTCAACCTGTTCATGTATACTCCAGCCACTCTTTTTAGTTCAGAGTTTACTAATGCTTCCTGATCTACGATAGAGGCTAAGACACTTACTCCGATCGGACTTAATCCAATTTTCTTTGCTTTAGCTTTGCGTTCATCATTCCAGAATTTTCCATATTCATCGTGCATTTTCGTGATGAATTTTTCTGCTGATGTATTCCAATAAAATTCATAAGTATTTGGGATGAACATACAGAAGATATTCTCTTCATCGAAACCCAATGTACGCAAGAGGTCCATACTATCCAGCATGCTTAAGAATTGCGTAGAATCTACTTCTAATTGTGAACCAATGTATCCTGCAAAATCTTTCTTCAAACGGATATTCTGAAATTGAAGTTTAATAGGGTCTTGTTTTCCTGCTCTCAACATTCTAATCAATTCCACATTACTCATGCCTCTGGTAATTTTATATTTACCTGGCTTGATGTTCTTATATTTCATTCTCTTCGCTACCCAAGCAAATGTTTCTGTGTCGGCAATAATATTTTCACTCTTCACTATATTCATCACATCTTCAAACGTAGAATTTGTAGGGATGTATAAATATTCATCTTCAGTATTAGTAACATTAGATTTAAATAGGGTATTATAATAATGCAAAGCTGTGCCTCCAACAGTTAGGAGAACAACTAAGAGTATTATTCGAATTAACTTTTTATTTTTCTTCATCATGCATTAATCATTTTTAAGGCTTGCTTTGCCTTTTCATTCGATGGGTTTCGTTTTAATATTTTCAATATAAGCTTTTTAGCCGAAGCTCTATCATTTTTAAACATGAAGATGCTGGCTTTGTTTAATAAAGCCTGATCGTAATCCGGATCTAAAGCTATTGCTCTGTTTAATAATCCTTCGGCCTCTTGTACTCTATTTTCTTGCAAATATATAAATGCTAAATTAGACAAGGCCTGAACGTACTTAGGGTTCTCTTTACAAATGAATTCGAAACTCGATTTAGCTAAGGCTATATCATTTACAGCCATCGCCATAACTCCTAATTTATTTCTGAATTCTAAATTGTAAGGTGCAATATCTACCGCAGATTTAATGTAGTTGATGGCTTCTTTGCCTTCGTTTAATTGATAAAAAGATTCTGCGATTCTATATAATGTCCAAGCATCTTTACTATACAATACAGCTTGCTCTTTCGCTTTATTTGCTACTGCATTGAAATCATTTTTTAAATAATACATTCTGATGATGTTCTCAAAAAAATGAACAGGAGAGTAGTTTCCTTTTTTATTGAAATAAATATTTGCTGAATCTAAATATTCTCTTTTATTTTCAAACTTCTCGAAATACGATAAGTATGCTTCGCCAATGGTATGATTATCCGGATTGGGGTTGTTAATCGCAGCCAAGCCAACAAAGGTTTTAATTTCTTCTTTCTCTTTATTCTTTAAAGGGATTTGAATTTTATGATCATGCACCGTAACATGAGGAATATCAATAGTTCCAGTGCTTGGCATATGGCATTTCCAACAATTATCATTATTGATTTTTCGAACTTCCATTTTCTCTGTACACAATTTTAAACTTGCATATTGTTTATTACCATGGCAACTTTTACAAGTATTATTGAACTGTTCATCACCAGTTACTTTAACGCTAACGTGTGGATTATGACAAGATATACAGGTGAACGATGAATATTGAGAATTATCGTAAATGCTGTTTTTGTATATCTTATTATTCGTATTGATTTTTAATTTATTACTCTGAATAAAACACTGACTTTGTTTTAAACGATCGGCATGTGAAGCCATGACAAAAGTTTTCTCCCCAGTATATCTTGGTAAGAAGATATCCATAAAGTCTGATAATTTTTGTCCGGGTTTAAAATCGAAAAACGATTTCCCCTCTTTCAATACAGCATTTCCTTGTAGGTGGCAACGCTGGCAAACATCAACTTGTAAATCGTATGGAAGTTTCTTTGGATTAACGATGCTATAATCAATTTCATTAGCAGTATCTACAATTGTTCCCGATTGTTTTTCTAACACATGCAATTCTCCTGGTCCATGGCAGCGTTCGCAATCAATACCTTGCAATACACTCGCGAATTTATTTTTAGAACCAGCAACAAAATTCGGATATGCATTATGGCAACTCATGCATTCTAATTCTATCGTTCTGCTGAACCTAGAATTAAAACCATTTTCGAAACCAGGAGGGAAGTCCCAAGTTTTTTTCTGAGTATAAAACGTCATAGGCATCTGATAGAAATACCCATTCGTTTGATACATATGAGAATTGGTATGTTGCCCCGAGCCTACAATGTAATCAACCTTTTCGATGCGTTTATGTACTGTATCTTTTCCTTCTAAACGATATTCCATAATATACATGGTGTCGTTTTCGTAATAAGGATGATAATAATAATCTAGGTACTTATCATAAATCACGGCATGCTTACTAAATTCACCTGCACTTTTCGTACGAGTAGCAGCACCGAATGATTTACCCATTCCGGTATTGATGAAGGTTTCGTAGATATTAGAATGACATTGCTTACAGGTATTGATGCCAACATATTTCACACCATCGGCATGGTTCTTATACACTAGAGCATCAGAGGTTTTAGAATCACCACAATTGGTGTTCAATACAGCAATCCCTGCTAAAGTAAGAATCAGTAAAAAGGGTATGAATATTCTTCTGCTAAACATTTGCATAAAAATATCAAATTCGATGGAAAGCAGAGAGCCCTCCTTTAAGATTTTTGACATTCGTATAGCCTGCTTGCTGTAGAATCTTCTGCGCAGTTCTACTTCTCAGGCCTTTCTGGCAAACTACTATTATTTCATGCTCAAGATCTTCGGGTAATTCTTCCAAACGTTCCTGGAGAGTCCCTAATGGAATTAACGTACCACCAATATTATAACTGAAATACTCTAAACGCTCTCGAACATCTAGAATATAAGGCTTATTATTCGAATCGATTAATGATTTTAATTCCTGTGCCGAAAGATCACTCATTTTTTAAATACTTCTGACTACCTAGTATTTGCTTGTTCTCATCAAGTAATTGAATGATGTACATTCCCTTTGGCAATGGAGAGATATCTATTTGCTCTGTATTACTGTTTTCAAATACAACCTGACCTTGTAGATTCGTTACTCGTACCTGGTAGCTGGTAACTGGTAGCTGGTAGCTAGTAGCTGGTAACTGGATAATATTATTACGAGGTTCGAGGTTCGAAGTTCGAGGCGCGATATACTTAATATTTAGCATGCCATTCCCCGGATTCGGATACACTACAAAAGCATTTTCTTTTTTCTTCGTGTTAAAGATACCAGTGTTTATTCTATCTGCGAATACCGGACGAATCATTACCGATCCTAAGATTCCGCTTTGTTGCCATCCTGTTGAATTTACACGATAATACATATGAGTATTGTTGATGGTATTTCTATCCAATCCGATGTTCATAAAGAAATCTACAGATTGAACCCATCCCACGTAAAAATCGCCTGAAACTTTCACAATCGAATCTAAATCATAAGTTACGAAACCATTTAAAGAATCAATGTATACTGGGGCAAGCGAAGTTTTCTGATAAATAATTTCTTCAGGAATAATACTTTTCCAAACAGTTAAAGTAAATATCTGATTTACTAACGGGACTTGTTTTTGGGTGAAATGAATTCTAATAGAGGTTAATGTATCTTCATTTCTAGCATTGAATTTATATGCGAATCTTCCATTAGATGTAGCTCGAATCCCATATCCATCTTCAGCTGTTCCATCATCTAAAGCAAAATAATCATGGAACACTTGCTGAGAAATTAGAGTATCGTTAAATTCAAAAACATCATTATTACTACCAGCTGTATAGGTAGTATTTACTTCGAATGGGGCAGTAGGCACAGGAATATTTACTTTCTTAGATTCCTCTTTAGAAGTAATGCCTGAAGCTAAAAATAAACCCTTTGTTACCGAATCTAATTTAGTAGTGTTGATGTAAGATTTGAACGTAAAATCTACGTTTGCTGCAACATCAAAATTATTTTTAATATTCACGAAATGGTTCGCTGCTAATTGAGTTGCATCGTACTGATTCCATGGAACAGCTGTGTAATCTAATAAAAGTGAAGTAGCATTCGAATTTATAGATACATCCGATAAACTTGTATCATTAATTCTTCTATTACGATCTAGTTTCACATAATCTATATTCCAATGATCATCGGCTCCATATTGAGAACCTTTATTTTTAAATCTGAACTGAAATCCTTTTTTCAAATAATCAGCATTCGTAATTGGAATTAAAATGTATTTGAATTCATACACTGCAGAACCTGCCCAGCTTTTTACTTTTACAAATTTACCCGTGGTAATATTTTTAAATTCTAAAATCAGAGAATCGTTTATTGCAGGAGGTCTGCCTAAACCTTGAGGTTGAATGTAAAAGCTTAAATAAACAGAATCTGACGCAGGATAATTCAAGTTGATAGGCTTAGATGTTAAGGTATCGCAAACACCGTAAGAGAATTCAGATTCTACATAAGGTCTGCCGAATTCATTAAAGCCATCGAAAGTAGCCACGCCTTTACTAGGAGCGCGAACTCCAAAACTATTATTTACAAACACACATCTATCTGCCCATTTATTCCCGTCTGGGTAGACATTACTTTTCGAAAAATCATCTATAAAAGGTAGGCTCAAGGTATCGTTCGCATTAGCTTTAGAAGCATAATGGTTTAATTTATAATCTTGAGATGCTTTATAAATAGTATGAGAATACAACATCGGCTTTGTTAATTCTTGTGCCCATGAGGTAATCGTAAAAGATGTAAGAATATATAGGAATATTAGTTTTTTCATGCTCAATTAATCATAACGAATTCGGGGTGCTTAAATTACATCTATTTTATTTTTAAATAAATATCGATGGTTTCACCTTGAGAAATTTTGTTGACACTTGTATCGGTACTAAACTCCGGCGATTGTTTATACACCACTGCGTTTAAGGTATCATTTTTCGTGCCATCAAAAATTACTGCACCTAAAATTAATTTAGAACCTTGAAGAACAAATAGAGCTTCATCATAACTTAAGCCCACTAGGTTCGGGATTTCAACTTTTAAATTTCCGTACCCGTCGCCTAAAATTAAATCTACCACTTCACCTTTTGCTATAGAATAACCTTTATGAACTTCTCTGCCTTTATATTGAATGCCTAGAACTGCATTCTGTGCTAAGTCTGGGCGATATATTAGTTTACCCACTTTAATACCATAACTCTCTAAAATTGCTTGTGCTTCACGGAGAGAAACATCAATTAAATCAGGAAGCTTCACCGTAGGCGCACTGCCCGAAACAATTGTAAAATAGATGGTTCTATTTTCTTTAACTAGGGCATTAGCTTCAGGTTCTTGTTCGTAAACAGAATTTGGTTCAGCCTGATCAGTATAGATAGAATCAATTACATATTTGAATCCTTGATCGTCTAATAAATCCATCGCTTCCACCACATCCATACCTTTTAAATCAGGTACACTAATGGTTTCACCATGTTTGGTATAAACGTTTAACCATTTTAGCACGAGATACATTATTAATGTAATCGATACAAAGGCAATGGCGAAGTTCAATCTGAACGCTCTACTTTTTAAGAAAAGGATAAAATTCTTCATAAATCAGTTCAAACATAAGTGAATTATAGGCATTATAAAAGAAATATTGATGGAATCGCATTTTTTTCGTTTTTTTAAGCATGAAAAAGAAAATAGCATTGGTTGCTGGAGGATACACCGGAGAGTCGGTTGTATCGATGAAAAGTGCGCAAACCGTTTTTCAACATATTGATAAAAATAAATACGATGTATTTCGCATTATTATAGATAACGAATCGTGGAGATATATTGATATGAGCGATCAGATTTTCCCGATTGATAGAAATGATTTTAGTGTAACAATAGATTCGAATAAGATAAAGTTTGATGCTGCTTTTATCATCATCCATGGTACTCCTGGTGAAGATGGGAAGCTTCAGGGTTATTTCGATATGATCGGAATGCCATACACCTCTTGCGATGCAGCTACATCAGCCATTACCATGAATAAAGCTTATACTAAAAGTGTTATTGATGGAATTGAAGATGTGAACATGGCGAAGTCTATGCAATTATTCAAAGAGCAAGGCTATTCAGCTGATCAAGTTTTAAAAGGCTTGCAATTGCCAGTATTCGTTAAGCCAAACAACGGAGGAAGTAGTTTAGGTATGAGCAAAGTGAAGGAGGCGAGTGAATTACAATTGGCCTTAGACAAAGCTTTCGAAGTAGATTCTCAGGTAATTGTTGAAGAATTTATTGATGGTAGAGAATTCACTATTGGTATTTATAAAGTTGATGGTAAAGTAAATGTTTTGCCTTGCACAGAAATTGTGTCGAGCAAAGAGTTTTTCGATTACGAAGCGAAATATACCACTGGCGTTACCAACGAAATTACTCCAGGCCGTATGACGGAAAAAGAAAAGGCTAGAGTGGAAGGTGCTATGCTGAAAATCTATAACCGATTAAATTGTAAAGGCGTAGTTCGAATCGACTATATTTTACATCATGATAATAACCTGATGTATGTATTGGAAGTGAATACAGTTCCAGGACAATCGCAAAACAGTATTATTCCACAGCAAGTTAGGGCAGCAGGAATGAGCATGACTGACTTTTACGGAGCAATAATTGAAGAAGCTTTAAAGAAGTAAATCGACTTATATAGAGTAATGTTCTCGGATCCAATCCGGAATTAATTCCCCTCTACCGGTTTCCATATTGATCATGGTGTAATGGAATTCCCCATCACAGCATACTTTACCTGTTTTCTTACTATTGATATGGAAACTAACAATACAGCCTTTAGGAAGCATTTCCTTAATGCCTGTATTCACGATAAAATGATCACCCATACCTAAAGGTCGTTTGTATTCCACAATGGCTTTACTGATTACCCAAGCGAAGTTGTTCGATAAGAACTTCTCCATAGGGAAACCATAATATTTCTCCATCTGATCATAACGAGCCGCCAAAACATAATCGAAATAACGCGAATTATGTACGTGTTGGTTCATATCTATATCGTCCGGTCGGACTTGCATTTCTGTTTCGAAGCGAGAGTATTGCATATTTGATTACTAAAAAGTCCAAATGTAGGGTTTTTGGTGCTAGATTCAATGCCCCTCAACTCCGCTTCGCTTCGTTCGGGGACCTTTTTTTGTACGTTTTTTATACGAAAAGAAAGAGAGAGAGCGGAATTCACCGGTCCCCGAACGAAGTCCCGCACGTGCGGGACGAAGTTGAGGGGCGGGAGTAGTTTGAAGATGTGAGAGACACATTATCACATTAAAAACCTCATTTCTAGCCTCTAATCCAACATTGGAAAATTATTCTCAGGCTTTCCTTTCAAAATTCAGAATCTTGCCGTATTTTTGTTGTCCAATATTTTAATTAATCGATTATTTAACACTTTAGTATCATTCAAGAATGTATTTAAGTACTGAAAAGAAAAAAGAGATTTTCAAATCTCATGGAAAAAGCGATGCCGATACAGGTACTGCTGAAGGTCAAATCGCGTTATTCTCATACAGAATCGCACATTTGACAGAGCATTTAAAGAAAAACAGGAAGGATTTTTCTACACAATTAGCCCTTACTAAATTAGTAGGTAAACGTCGTGCACAATTAAACTACTTAATGAACAAAGACATTGAGCGTTATCGTGCTATTGTGAAGAAATTAGAACTTCGTAAATAATTTTTTCATGTTTTATGTTTTAAGAGCCGTTTCCGATTCATTTCGGAACGGCTTTTTTGTTTTCAGGCTATTTATGCGTAAATAAAGAAAAATCAGTACCTTTGCCCCGATTATAACAGAAAAAATAATATGTCGAAAATTGGAATTACCCATGAGTTTGAAATGGGTGATGGAAAAAAGATTTCCATCGAAACAGGGAAATTAGCTAAACAAGCTGATGGATCTGTAGTTGTAAAAATGGGAGATACAATGTTGTTAGCAACAGTTGTTTCTTCAAAAGATGCTAAAGAAGGAACGGACTTCTTACCTCTATCCGTTGATTATCAAGAGAAATACGCTTCAACTGGTCGTATACCAGGTGGTTTCTTAAAACGTGAATCTAGATTATCTGATTACGAAGTATTAATTTGTCGTTTGGTAGATCGTGCATTACGCCCGATGTTTCCAGAAGATTACCATGCTGATGTTCAGGTAATGATTTCACTAATCTCTGCCGACAAAAACATTATGCCAGATGCATTAGCAGCATTCGCAGCTTCAGCGGCATTAACAGTTTCAAATATTCCATTTAATGGACCAATATCTGAAGTTCGTGTAGCACGTATCGATGGACAATTCCAAATTAATCCTACTATTTCAGATATTGAGCGTGCCGACATGGATATGATTGTTGCAGGTAACGCAAAAGATATTTGTATGGTTGAGGGTGAAATGAAAGAAGTGTCTGAGGCAGAAATGGCAGAAGCTATTCGCGTAGCTCACGAAGCAATTAAATTACAAGTTCAAGCACAATTAGATTTTGTTGCAAAAGTTGGTGTTAAAGAAAAACGCACTTACCAACACGAACCAGAAGCTCGCCCTGAGTTAATGGAAAAAATTCGTGCATTTGCATACGATAGAGTATATGCTGTTGCAAAATCAGCATTAGGAAAAGACGAGCGTGCAGTAGCTTTCAGAGCTATTCGCGATGAATTCGAAGCTACAGTTTCGGAAGAAATGTCGGAATTCGCTTTTGCTTGGTTGATGAAGAAATACTATCATGATATCGAGAAAGAAGCTATCCGTAACTTGGTGTTAAACGAAGGAATTCGTTTAGATGGTCGTGGTACTAAAAACATTCGTCCAATTTGGTCGGAAGTTGGTTACTTACCTTCAGCACACGGTTCAGCAATCTTCACTCGTGGTGAAACTCAATCATTAACTACTGTTACTTTAGGAGCAAAAACCGACGAGCAAATGATCGACGGTGCAATGTTCTTCGGTTACAATAAATTCTTATTACACTACAATTTCCCTGGTTTCTCAACTGGTGAAGTTCGTCCTAATAGAGGTGCTGGTCGTAGAGAAATTGGTCATGGTAACTTAGCTATGCGTTCTCTTAAACAAGTGTTACCTAGCGATGCAGAAAATCCTTACGTAATCCGTGTGGTTTCTGATATCCTTGAATCAAATGGTTCGTCATCAATGGCAACTGTTTGTGCTGGTACATTAGCATTGATGGATGCAGGTGTGAAAATTAAAGCACCAGTATCTGGTATTGCAATGGGCTTAATTACTGATACAAAAACTGGTAAGTACGCAGTGCTTTCTGATATTTTAGGTGATGAAGATCATTTAGGTGACATGGACTTTAAAGTTACAGGTACTACAAAAGGTATCACAGCTTGCCAAATGGACTTAAAAATTGATGGTTTATCATACGAAACACTTGCTGAAGCTTTACAACAAGCGAAAGAAGGTCGTGCTCATATCTTAAACGAAATGTTAAGTACTATCGATTCTCCTCGTGAAGATTACAAAGCACATGCTCCTAGAATTGTAGAGATGCGTGTTGCTAAAGAATTTATCGGCGCGATTATCGGCCCAGGTGGTAAAATCATTCAAGAAATGCAACGCGAAAGCGGTGCAACTATTAGCATCGAAGAAAAAGATAACCAAGGTATCGTTCAAATTTATGCTGATAACAAAGAAGCTATCGATAAAGTATTTGCTAAAATCAAAGGCATGACTACCGTAGCTGAAGTTGGAGAAGTTTATACTGGTAAAGTAAAATCAATTATGCCTTTCGGAGCATTCGTAGAAATCCTTCCAGGTAAAGATGGTTTATTACATATCTCTGAAATCGATTGGAAACGTTACGAAACTATGGACGGTGTTCTCGAAGTAGGTGAAGAAGTTCAAGTAAAACTAATCGACGTCGACAAGAAAACTGGTAAGATGAAACTTTCTAGAAAAGTGTTAATACCTAGACCAGAGAAACCAGCTGCAGATGCACCTGCTAACTAGATTCTTGACTATTTGATTCTTGACTTCTTGAGTCTAGGATTACTATAAAAAAAGGCTTCGCATTGCGAAGCCTTTTTTTGTTGTTCGTCGAAGCGTCCTCGCTTCGACAACTAAATTAATTAAATTCTAAGCTCTAAATTCTAAGCTCTAAATTCTAAACTCTAAATTCTAAACTCTAAATTCTAAATTCTAAATTCTAAACTCTAAACTCTAAATTCTAATCACAGTTGCTATCGGGATCAATTGATCCAGTAGTCCAGTAGTCCAATAGTCCAGTAGTCCAGTAGTCCAGCAGTCCAATAGTCCAGTAGTCCAGTAGTCCAGCAGTCCAGCAGTCCAATAGTCCAGCAGTCCAGTAGTCCAGCAGTCCAGCAGTCCAATAGTCCAGTAGTCCAGTAGTCCAGTAGTCCAATAGTCCAATAGTCAAGCAGTCCAGCAGTCCAATAGTCCAGCAGTCCAATAGTCCAGTAGTCTACTTCAAAAACTCCACCACAATCTTCAACAACTCCGGTGCTAGTGGTAACCTAGGGTCGTTGTATGCTTTAAAGTTGTCTGCTTTAGATTCTGAGTTAACAATCCTCATCACATGATTCATATTGTCTATAATTCTTAGAGTTGATTTGTTGTTAGCTAAGTATAGCTTTTGTGCATCGATTACTTTTACTTGTAAATCGTTTGTGCCTTGCACTAATAGAATAGGAATAGTTAATTTTTTTATTTCGACTTGTGGATCGTATTTAAACCATGAGTTCATGTAACTCTGAACTGATTTACGAAAAACGGATTTCAAAAATGGTGGAACGTATTTCACCGTTAATCCTGCCTTAATGGAATCGATCATTGGTTCAGCAATTTTGCCAACTTCTTCACCTTGTTCATTTAATTGTGCTTTTAATACAACATCTGCAGAGCTACCAGCCCCAGCTATAGAAATGAATTTTGTAACGTATTTATTATTCGCTGCTACAATCATTCCAATTAAAGAACCTTCACTATGCCCGATAATATATATATTCTTATATCCTTGCTTATGTAAATCATTCACAATGAAGTTTGCATCATTTACATACATGTCGAAACGTAAGTCGCTCTCTTTAGGAGCATGCTCTGCACTTCTTCCAATACCTCTTTTATCATATCGAAAAGAACTAATGCCATTTCGACCCAATTCCTCAGCTAAGTATTTATAAGTATTGCTTTTTAAGAAAGGATTATTTCCATCAGCATTTGTTGGTCCTGAACCAGCGATAATTAAAGCCACTGCCGATGTTTCTTCTTGCTTACAAGGTTCTGCCTTTATAAAGTTTCCAAATATTTGTCCGCTATCAACAGAGTATCGAACTAAATCATTTACATACTTTGTTGTATCAGTAGAAATAGAATTTGAAAATGCTTGAACTGAAGTCAAGCAAGCAAAAAGAATAATCGAAAGGTATCTCATGTTATTTTTTTACGTATGGAGCATATGTACCGCTAACCGTAACATTTACGATTTCAGCAACTTTCTCTGCTAACATCGATGGAATTTTAATTCCATGATCTTTACATGCAATATCAAACTTTGCAGAGATACTTACTACACCATTTTTAACAGTAATAGTACCAGGAATTGTACGGTCCTTATCTACACCGTGAACTGTTAATTTACCAGTAACTGTTACGTTGTAAGTACCATCTTTTTTCCAATCGATATCTTCATTTACTTTACCAGTAAAACGAGCATCGGGGTATTTATCACTTTCCATATAGTTCTCGTTGAAATGCTCTTGCATCAACGAACTTTTAAAACTAAACGATTTAATAGGCACTAAAAAGACGAAGTCATTCTTGCTAGTAGTAATTACCGAAGTTCCATTCTGAGTTGAAGCCTCAATATCCTCTAACGAAGCAGAAGAGAAAAATCTAACATTAATTGCCTTTGAAGTTTGAACATCCTGAGCCTTCACGAATCCCAAACCTGCTACAATCATCACGATTGCTAATACTATTCTTTTCATAATTATTTATTTAATCGTTTATTTAGTCCTTAACTATTTTTACCATCTACCATCCCGATAGCTATCGGAAACCAGTTACCATTGTAATGCTACACATTTCGTACCAAAATATATAATTTTATCTACTGAACTCGGATAAATAACGGATAAAGCGTACTTTTGAGTATAAATTAACAGAATGAAACATTTAATAGCCCCTTCCATCTTATCAGCAGATTTTGCAAACCTACAAGCTGATGTAGAAATGATTAACGAAAGTAATGCCGATTGGTTTCACGTAGATGTAATGGACGGTGTATTTGTGCCGAACATTTCTTTCGGTTTCCCAGTGATTTCGGCTATTAAACATTATGCTAAAAAACCTTTGGATGTACATTTAATGATTGTAGATCCAGATCGTTACTTAGAGCAATTTAAAAAGGCAGGTGCCGATGTTTTAACGGTGCATATTGAAGCTTGTACACATTTACATAGAACTGTTTCTGCTATTAAACAACTAGGCATGAAAGCTGGAGTTGCTGTAAATCCTCATACTTCGGTAAGTTTATTAGAAGATATTATTGAAGATATCGACCTAGTTTGCTTAATGAGCGTTAACCCTGGTTTTGGTGGACAAAAATTCATAGAGAACACTTACGATAAAATAAAGAAATTAAGAGCCATGGCTCAAGCAAAGCAAACTGATTTGCTTATTGAGATTGATGGTGGTGTAGGAACTCAAAATGCATTAGCACTATTGAAAGCTGGAGCTGATGTATTAGTTGCAGGTAATGCTGTATTCGGTGCCGAAAATCCTAAAGGAGTAATTACGGAGCTTAAAAAGTTACAGCTCGATACCTTTGAAGTCTAATTCTTCGTTACTACGGGTATGCCATTTAGAAAACTACTATTTATAATCCTTTTCTTATTCAGCCATTCTGTTTTTGCTCAGCAAAAGGGAATTGTTTTTGGCGTTGTGAAGGATGAAGAAAATAAAGGTTTCTCTTTGGTAACTGTGAGTGTAAAAGGTACCAGCATCGCTACCAAAACAGATGAACAAGGGTATTATGAACTTCGTGTTCCGGCCGATTCTGCCTTAATCATTAGCTTTGCATACATTGGTTATCAAACCGAATATTTAAACATCAAACTTAAAAATAATGAACGTATACGTGCCGATAAAAAATTCGTGCAACGTGCGGTAGATATTAAGGAAGTAATTGTTCAGAGTGATGAAGAAAGAACTTCAACCATTACAAAAATAGACCCGAAAGTATTAAGCAGTTTACCTTCTGCCTCAGGGAATTTTGAAGCCATATTAAAAACATTACCTGGTGTAAATTCTAATAACGAAATGAGTTCACAGTACAATGTTCGTGGAGGAAATTTCGATGAGAATTTAGTGTACGTAAATGATGTTGAAATTTACCGCCCGTTTTTAGTGCGCTCTGGTCAACAAGAAGGATTGAGTTTTATTAATGCCGATATGGTGAGCTCTGTAAAGTTTTCTGCAGGTGGTTTCGAATCGAAATATGGTGATAAACTTTCATCAGTACTCGATATAAAATACAAAAAGCCGAAAGATTTTGGAGGATCATTTTCGGGCGGATTGCTTGGCGCAGCCTTGAGTTTAGAGGGTACGAATAAAAACAGACGATTAAGTTATTTAGTAGGATTTCGTCAGAAATCAACAAAATATTTATTAGGAACTTTAGATGTTGATGGAGATTATCAACCATCATTTTATGATCTTCAAACTTATATTACATACGATATCAATACCGATTGGGAACTGTCTTTCCTCGGAAATTTAAACAGCAATCAGTACACGGTTATTCCACAAAGTAGAGAAACTACTTTCGGAACATTTAATGAAGTTCTTCGATTAACGGTGTATTTCCAAGGACAAGAAGTAGATAAATATCAATCGGGAATGGGAGCGTTAACGGCGACTTATCATCCGAATAATAATTTGAATTTGAAATTTATCAGTTCAAGATTTCAAACAGATGAGCGCGAAACGTTTGATATAGAAGGGCAGTATCTGTTTGATGAGATTGAAAGTAATTTTGGTAAATCGACTTTCGGACAAGTAAAAGCGAACAGGGGAGTGGGCGGATTTTTAAATCATGCACGCAATTTTTTATTCGCGAGTGTACAGAGTTTCGAGCATAAAGGAAGTTATCAGAACGATGAGAAATTATGGAATTGGGGAGTAAAATATCAGCATGAAGTAATTGATGATCGATTAAGTGAATGGAAGTTAATTGATTCGGCAGATTACGCAGCACCTGATATCGACAATAGTATTGTATTGCAAGATGTAGTGAAAGCGAAAATCAATTTATCGTCGAACAGAGTGAATGGATTTTTGCAACATACTTTACCAATTTCAAAATCAAAAGATTTGAAATTAGTGGTGGGTGCAAGGGCAATGTATTGGGACTATACCAAAGAGTTGAATGTTAGTCCGAGAGCTACCATTTCTTACAAACCTAATTGGGAAAAAGATTGGGTGTTTAGAGCATCGTGGGGATTGTATCAACAAGCACCATTTTACAGGGAGTTGAGAAATTACGATGGTACTTTAGCTATCAATCCGAAAACACAACAATCTACGCATTATGTATTAGCTGCCGACCATCAGTTTTTGATGTTTGGTAAACGTAAATTCCGCTTCATCTCTGAGTTGTATTACAAAGACATGAAGAATATTATTCCATACGAAATTGATAACGTACGCATACGCTATTACGCAAATAGTAAAGCAGATGCTTATGCTATGGGAGCAGATTTTAAAGTGAACGGAGAGTTTGTGAAAGATTTGGAAAGTTGGTTTAGTTTATCATTTTTAAAAACGGAAGAGAATATTAAAAACGATTCGTATATATTGAAAAATACAGCAGGCGTAGATTCGGCTACAGTGTATCCAGGTTATATACCACGACCAACAGATCAACGCTTTAACTTTTCAATTTTCTTCCAAGATAAATTAACAAAAGACCCAAGTGTAAAAGTGCATTTGAATTTAGTTTTCGGATCACGATTGCCATTTGGTCCGCCCGATTTTGCGAGATATAAAGACACCCTACGTATGCCACCATACTGGCGTGCCGACATAGGTTTCTCTAAAGAATGGATTGGCAAAAAGAACGGTGGCACAGCAAAAATTGGTCCCTTCAAAAACATCATGTTGTATGCCGAAGTGTTCAATCTTTTCAAACGCTCGAATATCATTTCCTACTTATGGATCCGCGACGTCCGCGACCAACAATACGCCATTCCAAATTACCTAACCTCAAGGCAAATTAATGTGAGGTTGGTTGGACGATTTTGATAATTAGCCAATTTGAAAATGTGATAATTTGAACAATTTGAACAATGAGTCAATTTGAACAATTTATATTTTAAATCAATTAGTCAATTAATCAAGCAGTCAAGTATCAAGTATCAAGAAATCACTTTGCGTTCTCTGCCTCCTCTGCGTCTCTGCGTCTCCTCTGCGTAATAATCCCCATCTTCCTTTCGTTATATCCACATGAAAAACCAACGTCTTACATACATACTTATAGCAATCGGGTTAATTTTATTCATCCCATATATTGCCATGAAATTTACAAACGAAGTAAATTGGACAGGTTCCGATTTCGCTATCATGGGAATACTTTTGCTTGGTACAGGATTGACCTGCGAATTCATCTTAAGAAAAGTAAAGAAAACCAAAGATCGACTTATCTTCTGTGGTATTGTTTTGCTATTGTTTTTATTGGTTTGGGCGGAATTAGCTGTAGGCTTGTTTTAATGAGCCAATTTGATAATGTGCCAATGATAATTTGTACAATTTGGACAATTTGAACAATTTGAACAATGAGTCAATTAGCCAATGAGACAATGTGTCAATGTGCCAATAAGTGATATATCAATAAATCAAGTATCAAGTATCAAGAAATCACTTTGCGTTCTCTGCCTCCTCTGCGTCTCTGCGTTAAGTATCTCTGCGAACCCTCTAACGCCTGAAAACTACCCATTGAGGCACTTATGTGGTTTGACTGCAAAAATGCCTTAAATCGCTTTAAAATAAGCATGAAATATTCTAGTATTTATTCCTTTAAAATTTCTATAATTAATTATCTAAAAATCAATAAAATACATTGCAAGAATATTTCAATAGCCGTGTGTTAGTCGTGTCTGAGCCGTGTGTTTGCCGTGTGTTTGCCGTGTCCGAGCCGTGTCTGAGTCGTGTGCTAGCCGTGTCTTAATCGTGTGCCAGTCGTGTCCTGGTCGAGTGTTTATCGTGACTTTATCGTGTGTCCATCGACTCGACCTCGGCTCACTCTCTGTATGTAATCGATATAGCATCGTGTACACCTCATGTGGACAATGTGCCAATGAGCCAATGAGCCAATGTGCCAATGTGATAATGTGTCAATGAGCCAATAAGTGATATATCAATAAATCAAGTATCAAGTATCAAGAAATCCCTCTGCGTTCTCTGCCTCCTCTGCGTCTCTGCGTATCCTCTGCGTCTCTGCGTATCCTCTGCCTCCTCTGCGCCTCTGCGAATTTGTGAAATAAAGTATTCCGACTAAAGAATTCTGGGAATATTATATCCGGATTTATATGATTTTTTTTGTGCTCAAAATTTATATCTATATGGAAACATCACGAATAGAAGAGCTAAAAAAAATTGCGGAACAAAGAATTGCGATCGCAACGAAACACATTGAAAACAGTACTAATCAAATCGCTTTCAGAAAGTCGCTTGATGAAGAATCCGAAATTCCTGGATTCGAATCGAAACCTATGAAATTCGGGCAGTTTGTGAATAAGGAATTTGTTGTAATGATGACAGATATTCGCAAATCGACTGAAATTATTAATGCGAATAATGGCTTGGTAAACATGTTTAAAATATTCTATGCTTACTCCGCAGTTGTTGCGAATATTGTCGACAATAACACTGGAACATCAACTGAGTTTTTAGGAGATGGTGTTCTGAATTTATTCGATATCGAAAATGATAATCATGAAGATGTTCTTAGAAATGCATACAAAGCTTCTGCAGAAATTTTATATGCTAGAGAATATATTCTTAATCCGATATTTCAAAAACATGGATTACCAACAATAAACATTGGAATTGGTATAGATCATGGTATAACTATCGTTACTAGATTTGGTTATAATTCAGATAATGATTTAAAAGCTTTTGGTAAATGTGTGTACAATGTTTCTAAGTTGTGCAAAGGGGAGAATTCAATACATGTATCCCCAAACACACAATATTTATGGCCAAAATCACCTACAGGTACACTTCAGTTCATTCCAACTAGAGATGCTGATGGAAATACAGCTTACAGAATTGCCTAATAATGAATGATAATTCAACTAAGATTTCGTTCTTATCAAATGCAATTTCAGATGCCCAAGAATTAATAAAGTTTTGTGACACGAAAACTGCTATCGTTATTACAATTCTTGGTTCTTATGTATTTGCATTTTTTTCGAACATCGAAAAATTAGTAAAATATTCATCGGGTTATAGTATTGGTTTTTGGATTTTACTTAGTTTGTTTTTACTCCTTCTGCTTCTTTGTATAGTAATAACAACGAGAATAATTAAACCTACAAATAACCCGATTGATAATATTGTTTTTGGCAATCAAAAAAATCCTAAACTGAAATTTTTCTTAGCCCCAAACGATTACTCAGCAGGAGGGATATATGCATTTCAGAATTCATCGAAATTTAAACTCAAAGAAAACTTCGAAGAGTATCTAAAAAATTTAAATATTGTAAAAGATGAAGAGATTATTCAAACTCTAACACTCGAATTATTCAAAGTAAATTACATCCGAAATATTAAAAATGATCGTTTTAATATTTTGCTATACCTATTAGCATTCACAACAATAATTTTTATTCTTACTTATTTAAGATTTAGTTTCGAAACGAATATCATTGAGTCGCGTATGAATTGTTTTTAAATTCAATTTTATTAATTTAATAATTAAAATATATACTATTGAAAACAATGTATTCGATAAACGATAAAAAAAAAGACCCTACATTTCTGAAGGGTCCTAAATTCTTTAACTTGGTTACGTTATCAAAAGACAAGAGGCTTTACCAAGCATCACGATACAAAAGTATATATTAAATACGTATTTGCAAAATGAAAAGTGATTTTAGCGTTTTTAAGCAATATATCTCTGATGCTAGATTAAACAGGTATTTAATTGCATCAGGTAATTCAAAAAGTAAGTCATATAAATTATATATTTCAAATTTGAAAATCGCTCAAGCTTTTCATCCATTGCTTGGCATATTTGAAGTTATTTTACGTAATCGTCTAAATGATATATTGTCAAGCCATTTTAATGATAATGAATGGGTTCTTAATCAAAAAAATGGATTTATGTCAGACCCTTCATTAAAATTTAAGTACAAACGAACTGGGAAAATCAAACTAAATGACTATTTGAAAAGTGAAATATTAAAAGCCGAAAAACGAATACAAAAGTCTGGATCTAAAGTTACAAGCGGTAAAATAATTGCGGAACAAACTTTAGGATTCTGGACAGACTTATTTGAAGTACATCATTACCGTTTACTGAAAGGTAAGCCAATACAAATATTCCAGTCATTACCTCCAGGATTAGGTAGAAAAGATATCAATGAAGAATTAAATAAAATTAGAAGATTCAGAAATAGGATTAATCACAATGAACCGATTTGTTTTAAGGAGAATAATATAGATTTTACAGATACCCTCAATATTTATCAGTCTATAATTAAATTATTAACTTGGATTGATCCAAAAATATTTAAGTTGATTTCCGAATTAGATAATGTAATGCCAACAATTGCATATGCAATGAAATCTTGAATTTTCATTGACACTTGTGAATAAATATTAATGTGCCAATAAGCCAAAAAGTAATATATCAATAAGTCAAGTATCAAGTAATCAAGAAGTCACTCTGCGCCCACTGCCTCCTCTGCGTCTCTGCGTAGCGCCCTCTGCGTCTCTGCGAATCCTATTTCTCCACCAACTCAAACACTGATAAAAAATACTGTGGTTTTCCTAATGTTTCAAATGATTCTGGGTAGCCTATTCCGCCGAGGTTGTAGCAAACTACCAATTTGTTGTTTTCGATTTTGTAGATGGCTGTGAAGTGCTTGCCTTTGTTTACACCTTCTTTGCCGTAGATGTCGATTTTATTTTTCCAGGTATAAATTTTTCCTTTGTCGGTACTTTCTGCTTCAACGATGTAAGTAGAGTCTTTAATCGTAAGAGTTTGCTTAGCATAAAAAGATTTCGGGATTGCATTACCTGCTAGCTCTTGCTTCACTGGAACCCATGTGCCGTTAAGTTTCTTTGGTCCTGTACTAATTTTTGGTTTTGTTGCGCAAGCAATCGTCAAAGTAATTAAGAATATGTAAATGATGTATTTCATCCTCTTTTAATTTTTTTATTCATTGCGTAAAGATAAGATCTATGCGCTGTATTCAAAAACATACGCCAATAGGTATACTAAATACTCCGCAAAGAAAAACCACCAAAATCGTTTGTAATATTTCTTTATTGAACTCAGTTCTTTTAGATTAATCAACATATTATTTATCAAAAATAATATCAATAAAACAATATGTCCGTAGAACAATATACCTTTTAGTTCAGCACTTAAAATACTGAATAGATAAGCTAAAACAACCACTATCGTTCCTGCTTGTAGCACTTGCTTTGGAGTTAGTGTTATAGCTAATGTTTTAATGTTGAATTTCGCATCTCCTTCCATATCGGCTAAATCTTTAAACCAAGATATTACAACACTAAAAGCAAAAACAAATACTGTTAATATTAGCATATCATGTGGCATGTCGATTTTATTATTCAATAAATAATTAAACAATAAAAAACCTCCTGCGTTTAACAAAACACCTCTCACTATGGAAATAGATAATGCCGCAGTAATATGATGCTTTTTAAAGAAAAATGGGGGCATTGAATAAGCCCAACCAATACTTGTTGATAAGGTTACAATTAGAAATAAATATGGACTAATATACATTCCTACTCCTAAACTAATGAGGAGTGAGCCATACACAATTCGCTTCGCCATTCCTAAGCTCAACACTCCGGCTGGTATAGGTAAATTGGGTTTGTTGATTCGGTCTATTTCTACATCCTGTACTTGGTTGATTCCTACAATAAATATATTGCAGGTAATTCCTACAATTAATGCTAGAAGGAGTAAAGCATAGTTAAAAGGGCTATGATGTTGCTGTGCATACAAGTAAAGCGTTGTAATGCTAATTACACTACCTATGATGGTGTGTGGCCTACTAAATTTCCAAAGGATGAGCGGTAAATTCATATTAGTTTATTTCGATTACAATCAATGAACTTAATCTTCTTTTCAATTTATATACTTGAACTCCTGAGGGTAAAATTTCTTTGTATTTTCTTATCGATCTAGATTTTAATACTGAAATAATTCCATCATACATAATTGTGAAAACTGTTACAGGTATAAGGTACGTAAAAATAATTCGTATGAATGAAAATGGCCTGATAAAGGGCGTAATCAAAAGGTTTGCAATACTCGTGAGCAACACTACTTTAATCATGAAAATTATATTGGGTTCTAAAATTTCAACAAAATATGCTTTCGCTCCAGCAACTTTCAGTTTAGAAACAATAGATGTTTTTTCTTCATCAGTAAAATGATGAAAGGCATTGAACATGGTATAGCAATGTTCTTTTTCAATGTTCATTGCTAATACATCCTCAAAAATAATAGAAGTATTACTCGGAAATTTATCAGTTAATACTAATGTGTTAAAGCAATTGCTCTTGTTGAATATTGTATTGCCAGGTTCTCCACTACCCGAACATAAATCGTGTAGCGTAGAATATTTTTTGTTTTGATTTTTTAGTTGTTGAATAAATACATCGTAGAAATTAAATTTCGCCACCACAAATCCAATGAAATCCATTTGAAATCGACGAAGTATAGTGGGAAACCAAGAATAATCTTCTAATTCTTTCAAGCCTTAATTTTGATGTTTATTTTTCTGAACTCATCTTTAAAAGTACAGCGTCCAGTTTCACGAAGTTTTCTTCATTTTTCTCTAAAATAAAACTTCTCAGCGAATCAGCCTCTTTTTCTGTATTAAAAATCATGATGAAAATCACTTTCGCATTTCCATCTTCTAGTTCTTCGAAATAAACATTCACCATAAATCTAGGATTCGGAAAATGATCCCATGCTAGAAATTCATAGGGCTTCACCTCTGTAAATACACATTCGTTCGGGTAATCTTTACCATCTGGGCCGTGCATTACAAAAATCCATTTGCCACCTGGCTTTAAATCATGTTCCTGAAAAGTATTTGTAAATCCTGATGGTCCCCACCACTGAATTAAATATTCAGAATCAGCCCAAGCTTTGTAAACAAGCTCAAGTGGCGCTAGGAAATTGCGAGTCGACGTTATCATATTGTAAATTCTAAATACTAATATCTAAATTCTAAAATCTAAATCCTAAATCCTAAATAAAACAACTAAATACCAAGGACTAATGACTAAAGACTAACTTAGGGTTAAAACCCTAGGCTACTAGCTACCAACTACCAGCTACCAGTTACCAATTACCAGATACCAAAATTTCGATTAACTTTGTGCAACAAATTTACATTAAGCATGCAACATCACAATTTTGGTGCAGGACCCTGCATTTTACCGAAAGAAGTTTTCGAAGAAGCAGCTCAAGCTGTTTTATCATGGGGCAACACAGGTTTGTCTATTCTAGAAATCTCTCACAGAACGCCTGAATTCGAAGCGGTTGTCGACGAAGCCGTACAGCTAATTAAGGATTTAATGGGTGTGCCAGAAAACTACAAGGTTATTTTTGTTCAAGGTGGTGCTAGTCAGCAATTCGGTATGGTACCAATGAATTTGCTAAATGAAAACGAAAAAGCTGCTTACTTAGATACTGGTGTTTGGGCAAATAAAGCTTTAAAAGAAGCTAAATTGTTCGGAAATGCTACGGCTATTGCTAGTTCTAAGGATTCTAACTATACTTTTATTCCAAAGGATTATGAAATCCCCGCGGATGCTAAATATTTCCATTGCACTTCGAACAATACCATTTACGGTACGCAAATGCAATCTTTCCCGAAATCACCTATTCCAATGGTTTGCGACATGTCTTCGGATATAATGAGTCGTGTGGTAAACGTTGCCGATTTCGATTTTATCTATGCTGGTGCACAAAAGAATATTGGTCCGGCAGGTAGTACGGTAGTTATCATTAACGAAGAAATTTTAGGTAAAGTAGATCGTAAAATCACAGCGATGTTGGATTACAAGATTCATATCGAAGGTGGTTCTATGTACAATACACCTCCAGTATTTGCAATTTATGTAGCTATGCTAAATTTACGTTGGTTGAAAAAACAAGGTGGAGTAGTAGAAATGGAACGTCGTAACAACGAAAAAGCCGCATTACTTTACGCTGAAATCGACCGCAACCCAATGTTTAAAGGAACTTGCGCTGTAGAAGATCGTTCACGCATGAACGTTTGCTTCGTAATGAACGATTCATCAAAAGAAAAAGATTTCTTAAAAGCCGCTGAAGCTGCAGGTTGCATCGGATTAAAAGGCCACCGCAGTGTTGGAGGTTTCCGTGCATCAATGTACAATGCATTACCACTATCAAGCGTTCAGGCATTGGTGGATGTGATGCAGGAATTTGAAACAAGCAATTCTTAATCCCAATAGAATGACTATTTGATTACTTGACTAATTGATATATCATATAATCAAGAAGTCAAGAATCAAGAAATCAAAAAGACAATACAGTAACCCGGGGTTTTAACCCCGGGGACACACAAAACTAAGTAGAATGAAGATTTTAGCAAACGACGGTATCGATCCGATCGGTAAAAAAATGTTAGAGGATGCGGGTTTTACCGTAGATACTCAGAATATTCCTCAAGATCAATTAGCAACGCGTTTACAAGAGTACGATGCGCTAACTGTGCGTTCGGCTACAAAGGTGCGTAAAGATTTAATTGATGCTTGTCCGAACCTTAAACTTATCGGTAGAGGTGGAGTAGGGATGGATAATATTGATGTGGATTATGCTCGTTCTAAAGGCATCACCGTAATCAATACTCCTGCCGCTTCTTCATTATCGGTAGCTGAATTAGTATTCGCACATTTGTTTACAGGTATTCGTTTCTTAGAAATGTCGAATCGTGAAATGCCTGTACGTGGCGATTCTGCATTCAACGATTTGAAGAAGAACTATGCAAAAGGTGTAGAACTTCGTGGTAAAACGTTAGGCGTTATGGGCTTCGGACGAATTGGTCGTGAAGCTGCTAAAATTGCTATTGGTTTAGGCATGAATGTTTTGGCATTTGATATTTTCGAATTTAATCCTGAAGTAGAAATTCAATTTGCTGATGAGCAAAAAATGATATTTAAAGTAAGTTCAGTTACTAAAGAATATTTATTGAAGAATGCTGATTTCATTACACTTCACGTACCTGCTATCGACGGGAAACCAGTGATTGGTACGGATGAATTTGCGATTATGAAAAAAGGTTCTGCAATTGTTAACTGTGCTCGTGGTGGTGTAATTGATGAGAATGCATTGATTGCTACTTTAGATGCCGGACATTTGGCATTTGCTGGTATTGATGTGTTCGAAAATGAACCTACTCCATCGAAAGCAATTTTATCTCATGCTAAAATTTCTTTAAGTCCGCATATTGGTGCGGCAACAAACGAAGCGCAAGAGCGTATCGGAGTGGAGCTTGCGCAATTAATGATTGAAGCCTTAAGTTAGTACTATGCCAAGGATTAAAGCCTTTAAAGGACTTCGCCCTTCTGCTGATAAAACGTTGCAAGTAATTGCAAAACCTTTCGATCAGTTTTATACCGAATCGGCGAAGCAAATTTTGCAAACGAATCCTATTTCATTTTTGCATACCATAGAACCTTTAATCGATAACCCTTTTATGCGTGGTTCTCGAGAGGAGATGATCTTTAAAAAAGCCAAAGAATTTTTCGAAGATTTTATTGATGATAAGGTTCTACTTAGCGATCCTAAAGAAGCAATTTACATTTATAGAACATTGAATAAAGGTCGCTGGCAAACGGGCATTTGGTGCGTTACGGCTATCGACGATTATTTGGATAATACTTTACGCAAGCACGAACATACTCGTGCCGATCGTGAGAAAGATTTGATTGAATACCTTGATAATACAGGCATCGACGCGAATCCAGTTTTAGTTACTTATGCTGGTACTGATGCTATTCAACACATCATCAACAATAAAATTACAGAAAATCCTTTAGTGGATTTCTTTGCCGATGATCAACAACATCAGTTGTGGATGATCGATGAGGAGGGTTCTATTAAGACCATTGTAAGCGAGTTTCAAAAGCTTCCGGCTTCCTATATTGCCGATGGGCATCATCGTGCTGCTGCGGCTTCTTTAGCCGGTATACAGCGCCGAAAAAACAATCTTCGTCACCGTGGCCACGAAGATTATAATTTCTTCAGTACTTTATATTTCACCTTCGACCAATTAATCGTATTCGAATTTCAACGTTTAGTGAAGGATTTGAATGGTTTATCGGAACAAGAATTTCTAAATAAACTGAAAGAACAATTTACACTTACCGAAACGAATATTCCGAAACCTACAGCTCCTCATGCTTTTCATTTATACATGGATAAAAAATGGTATGATTTGATGATTCCAGAAGCGATGCTTTCTGTTTCAGATCCTGTGGTGAAATTAGATGTGAGTATTCTTCAGGATAAAATATTAAACCCCATTTTAGGTATTGAAGATCCTCGTAGAGATAAGAGAATTAAATTTGTGGGCGGACCAACACCTGTGGAGGATGTAGTAAATACAGTTGATTCAGGGGAAATGAAATTAGCATTCTTCTTATATCCAACTTCTATAGATGAACTAATAGCAGTTGCTGATAATGGAAGTGTAATGCCTCCAAAATCGACATGGTTTGAGCCGAAATTACATTGCGGCTTGCTTATACATCGAGTGGTTTAATTATTTTTGATTAAGCTTCTTCTTCGAAGAAATCAATTAAGGCGTTGAAATAATATTCATCCCAACCATCGGCCATATCTTCAAAATCTTCTTCAGGAATATTTGTATGAACTAATTCAACAGAAGTTGTGCCTGCGCGTTTACCTTCATGCAGTTTAAAGGTTACGATAGAATCGTCGGTAATACCTTCGAAATACCAATTCTGAACAATCAATTTATTCTCAATAAATTCAACATTCTTTCCGCAGATATCTCCATCCCATAATGAAAATTCTGAACCTGCTACTGTGCTCATTTCAGCTGGCGCACCTGTCCATAATTGAATGGTTGTAGGAGTTGTAAGGGCTAAATAAACTTGATCCGGTGTAGTTGGAAGCTCGTAGTATTTCTTGAAAGTTTTCATGTTCATTTCTTATAATTCGTAAACGGATCCCTTTTTCGCTCTCACAGTTTCAATTCCCATCAGCTCTACATTGGTTTGTAGGGCTTCCATCGATTCTGGTTCACCGTGCACCAAAAATACTTTTTTTAATCGACTTCCTTTTGCTGCTTTAATATAATTTATCAATCCCTCGTGGTCGGCATGTGCACTAAACAGGTCTGTTTGCTTAATTCCTGCGAATACAGAGAGTTCTCGCCCATTTATTTTCACAATAGGAGCACCATCTAAAAGTCTTCTACCTAAGGTGCCTTTCGCACAATATCCAATGAATAGGATGTTGGCGTAATAGTTTTGAATATTATGGTATAAGTGATCTTGAATTCTTCCGCCTTCCAACATTCCTGCTGAAGAAATGATAATACATGGCTCAAAGAAATTCGAAATTTGCTTACTCTCTTTTAAAGTTTCTACATATTTCAATCCATCAAACTCAAATTCATCTCCAAATTTCTGAAAGAATTCTTGCGCTTCTTCGTTTAATAAAGCATGATGTTTTCGGTAAACTTCTGTACCTGCCATGCCCAATGGACTATCGACAAATACGTTAATTTTTGGAAGTTTTTTATCTTTGAAAATCTTATGCAGGGAATAGACTAGAGCTTGGGTACGACCGATGGAGAATGCTGGAATTATAAGCCTTCCGGGGTTTTTAATACAAGTATCCTGAATGGTTTCTATCAATACTTCTTCAATAGTTCTATCCGTTGTATGTAATCGTCCACCGTAGGTAGATTCGCATACTAAGTAATCGCAATCGCTTACAAATTTAGGGTCGCTCAGAATAGGATAATTTTTTCTGCCGATATCACCACTGAAAACAATTTTCTTCTCAACATCATTTTCTTTTACAGTAATTTCAATTGCAGCAGCACCGAGTAAATGTCCTGTAGGAATAAATTTTATATTGATGTTTGAATTGATTTCAAAATCCTTTTCAAAAGGGATGGTCACGAAACGATCCATTGTATCCATCACATGTTTATGAAGATATAATGGGCGATTATTAAACTCCTGAAAACTTTTCTTTTTACGATTGTGATGTTTCTTCTTTTTCGATTTTTCTACAAATACATTTACAGAATCGCTCAGTAAAAGTTCAGCTAAATCGCGAGTTGCTGAAGTACATAGAATTTGACCCGAATACCCATGTTTTACAATAGTTGGCAGGTTTCCACTATGGTCTATATGAGCATGTGTAAGAAGGATAACATCAATGTCTTCAACATCAAAAGGGAAAGAATCATTGTCGTACGATTTTTTATTGTTATCGTAATCCAATCCACAATCGATTAAAATTTTATACCCATTTTGGAGTTCCAGTAGATGCATACTACCGGTTACTTGTTCTGCAGCTCCCCAACTTATTAATTTCATATTAACTTTCTTGAAGCTGTAATTGATTTAAATATCTATATAAACCTGTTGTGTTATTCATAAGTTCCTGATGCGTTCCGGCTTCTTGAACTTTACCTTCGTCGATAACAATAATTTGATCAGCTTCGCGAATAGTAGATAAACGATGTGCAATGATGATAGAAGTTCTATCCTTCATCAACACTTGTAAAGCTTCTTGAACCAAACGTTCCGATTCAGAATCCAAGCTACTAGTAGCTTCATCAAGAATTAATATTGAAGGATTTTTAAGCAATGCACGAGCAATAGCAATACGTTGACGTTGACCGCCAGAAAGTTTAATACCACGCTCACCTACTAATGTATCATAGCCTTCTGGGAATGATGAAATAAAATCGTGTGCATTAGCCTGACGAGCAGCATTGATAATTTCTTCTTCAGAGGCATCAATTTTTCCGTAAGAAATGTTTTCGCGAATGCTACCGCCAAATAATAATACATCTTGAGGAACGATTGCTATTTGATTACGAATATCCGATAAAGTATAGTCGTTTGCATTACGATTATCGAATAATAATTCACCCTTATCAGGAGCATAAAAACGAAGTAGGAGAGAAGCGATGGTCGATTTACCAGCACCGCTAGGTCCAACAATAGCAACCTTTTCACCTTTATTAGCAAGGAAACTTAATCCTTTTAAAACTTCAACTTCTTTACGAGAAGGGTAAGCAAATTCTATGTTCTTAAATTCGATTACACCTTCAATTTTTTGAGAAATAATTCCTTGTTTAACATCAATACTGATGTCTTCATTTTTCTCATCTAATAATTCAATCACACGCTCTGTAGCGCCAAGAGTTTTTTGTAATTGAGAATATAAATCTGCGAAACTACCCATAGCAGCACCAACGTAGGTTGCATATAAAATGAAAGTTGTTAAATCGCCTACTGTAATATCGCCCTTTTGAACTAAGCTAGCTCCAAACCAAACAACTGTTACAATAGCACCAAACAAACAGAAGATAATAAAGGCCGAAAAAGCACCTCTAAATTTCGCACCTTTAAGCGCGTATTTAATTACACCTTGCATTGCTTTTTTATAACGCAAAGTCTCGTATGCCTCGTTTACAAAAGCTTTTACGTTGCTAATACCTTGAAGAGTTTCTTCAACAATAACATTCGACTCAGCCATTTGATCTTGAGATTGGCGAGCAATGTTTCGGATATATCGACCAAAGAAAACGGCAACAGCAATTAGCACGGGGAAGATGGCTAGCATCATCAAGGTTAATTTCACAGAAACTAAACTTAGCGCGATAACACCACCAATAAGTGTAATTATCTGACGAAGTAATTCTGCTATGGTAATGGTAATACTATCTTGAATTTGCGAAAGGTCGGCCGAAATTCTCGAATTTAATTCACCCACTCTACGTTGAGAGAAAAACGACATTGGTAAAGTAACCAATTTGAAATAAGTATCTTTTCTTAAGTCGGCTAATGAACGTTCAGCCACTTCTACGAACCAAATTACTTTTAAGAAAGTAGTAATTGCTTGGAATAAGAGTATTCCCATTAAAACTAGAGCAACGATATTGATATTCGAGTAGCCCTTAGCAAGTGTAGCAGCATCAATTAAACTACCCATAGCCTTCGGAAAAGCTAAAGAAGATAATGTTGTTACAACTAAGAAAAATAAACCTAAATAAAATTTAGTTTGATACGGCTTTAGGTATTTCACCAACATTAAAGCCTTCTTTATGCTTTGTTTATTAATTTTTGCTTTGGGTAATTCTGTTTCTTGCTTACTGCCACTATTGAGCTGAGCTCTTCCTTTTGCCATTATTAATTTATTATGTAAATGTACTTTGTAAAATGTACAATGTATTATGTAATTAGTACAAAGATAGGTTGGAATTGTTTATCACAAAATTAATACATTTTATTGATATCGGTCGTTAGTCCTTGGTCATTGGTCGTTCGAAGTAGTGTCCCTGTCTGCCAACAGGCAGGCTCACTCCGACATTTATAGATTCTGTCGGAGTGGGGACACTCCGACGAACATCTAACATCTAACATCTCATATCTCACATCTCAAATCTATATATTATGATTCGAATCATCGTTTTTGGTATGATTTTAGCTTACTTTTGGATATGAGATATGCGTTTGTATACATTTTAATGCTCGTGGCTATATCGGCTTGTAATGAGAAGGAGACTGTCAAATTGGATAAGCCTGCTATCAATTTTCATTTTAAGCATTTGTATAAAACGAATGCTATAGATGTAAGAACAGACAATTCTCTAATTTATACCAACGAAGCTGGAAATACTTGGAATATTAAATCGATAAAATACTACATATCGAAATTAATTATTTACAAAGATGATAGTATAGCTTACGATGTGAACATGGTGAAATTGGTAAACCCTGCGGAAACGAATTCTACATATCAAGAATATACTTTGGGAGATATTCCTGCTGGGCATTACACAAAAATGAGTTTCATTTTTGGAGTAGATACTACTCGAAATAAATTTCTAGGATTAGGAAATAATTCGGAGGCTAATTCAATGGAATGGCCGGATCCATTGGGTGGTGGATATCATTTTATGATGATGGAAGGTGTATACTTAAATAGCAATAATGTTTTAACTGGCTATGCTATTCACTTGGGCAAAAATAATAATCAATATACTGCGGAGTTCCCTATAGATTTTACGGCAAAAGATGGAGCGAAAGCAAACATAAATATTACCATGAATGTTGATCAATGGTTCGACGGTATGAACAAGATTAACCTTAACGATGGTTATGGTTATATGATGGATGATGATGCTAAGCAATTACTGTTTAAACAAAATGCTAGCAGTGTGTTTTCAATACAACAATTATGAAAAGAGTAGCAAGTATTTCTATAATATTTTCTTTTATTATTATTCTGATTGCATCTTGTAAAGATGATGATCCGAAACCTACTGTTGTAGATGCTATTCCAGATACCGTAATAAATTTTGTTAGTCCTCCATATTTCCCTGCTTTTATTCAACCTTCTTCTAACCCTTTAACGAAAAGAGGATTAGAGCTTGGTCGAATGTTGTTTTACGACCCAATTTTATCGAGCGATAGTACAATTGCATGTGCTAGTTGCCATAATCCTTCTTATTCTTTTGCTGATAATAAAAAATACAGCTTAGGAGTAGATGGAGCTGTAGGTGATATTCAATCGATGGCTTTGATAAATTTAGCATGGCAGAAAAAATTCTTTTGGAATGGAAGAGCAAGTAGTTTAGAGGAGCAAGCATTAGGTCCGATTAACAATCCGATTGAAATGCATGAGACTTCAGAAAATGTAGTGAAGAAACTTAAAGCACATAAAGACTATCCGAAAAGATTCCGTTCTGCGTTTGGTACAGATAATATTACTCCAGAATTAATTGCACGAGCAATAGCTCAATTTGAAAGAACATTAATTTCTAATGGATCTAAATTTGACGAATACCCTGCGAAGCAAACACAAGTGTTTACGGATGTTTTAGAGTTTGAGGGATTTCAGATATTTTTTAATGAGCGTGGACAATGTTTTCATTGCCATGGGGGAGGTGGAACCTTTTTAGCTCATAACTTAGATACTATTTTCAGAAACAATGGTTTGCTTAGCGATGCACAAATGCAAGGCAAAGGCTTGTACCAGGTAACCGGACATACATACGATCAAGGGAAGTTTAAAGTGCCAACACTTAGGAATGTGGAACTAACGCCGCCCTATATGCACGATGGCAGATTTAGTACACTTGAAGAAGTGGTAGAATTTTATAGTTCAGGTATACAACAAAACCAAAATCTAGATATCAATTTCACAAAGAACCAAGATCGATTGGATCAATATGGCGGATTAGGTTTAACCACACGTGAGAAACAGGCACTTGTAAAGTTTATGAAAACTTTTACTGATACTAGCTATATCAACAACCCTAATTTCAAAAACCCATTCCATTAATCGGAGCATCACATTTCAGTGTTTAAACTTTAAAATGTGAATTTGTGCATAAAAATTAAATCATATTAAAATCTACTAATTTCTTCATTTCTAGTTCAAAAACTTCGTTTAACCGAAACATAATAGTTTTTTAACTTGCAGATGTAGAATATTATATTCATATTTACTAAAATTAGTAATACTAGAGTTAGTAACATTCCCCTTTTGTTTTACCCGCTAACTGTATTCCTAATAGGAGGGGTTCCAGAAATTATTTTAAAAAAAATGTGAGTTCGACTTACCTGGGATAGGTATGTCTGGACGAATTTAAACTGAATTACAATTTACTTAAACAATAAACCAAAAAAACAATGAAAATCAATCAAACAAACGCAATGCTCTCAAGGCATTCCAGTTTACCTCCTGGTAAGGGGCTTCTAGGAAAGAAGCTACTGGCATTTCTTTTTGTAGCGTTATCAACGATGTTTTTTACATCGGAGATTTTCGCTCAGGCTCCGTCTGAAACAGTTTACAAAGACTGGTTACGAGTAGGAGAAAGTACTACCCATGTAGATGTATCTGCAAGAATTGTAAAATGTTCTGCTACATCTCCAAATGAGGTTCAGATGCACATCTTCAATGAAGGCTCTGAAAGTAGTACTATTAGTTTCGTGGTTACGGTTGTAAACAACGATTCTAATGAATCATTTAACACAACTGTTAGTCATAGTGTTAGTAGAGCAACTATGGTAAAAGCAACTTGTGACAATGATGAAACTTTAAACGGTTTAAAATTTGCATTACCTGCATCTTATAATCCAAGCAACTTAACTATAAGTGTCACATTTAACTAACATACGATATGAGAAAGATATTCTTATTAGCAATCATATCGATGTTTATGTCGAATGTGATTCTAGCGCAAACGTGTAATGCGCCAATTATCAATTCATTTAGTCCGAACACTGGTTTCATTGGAAGTACTGTAACAATTACAGGTGCTAACTTTGATCCAATTCCGGCAAACAACCAAGTTTACTTTGGTTCAGTTCAAGCAAATATTATTTCATCATCTTTTGGAACATTAGTAGTTGCAGTACCTACAGGTGCTAACACTGCTCCAATTGCTGTAAAAAATGCATGTAATAAAATTGGTTACTCTAGAGTAGCATTCAATGGTATATTCTGTCCTACTCCGGTAACAGCAACTACATACCAAAATAGTGCATTCATCTTATCAGGAGTTGTTGGTGCTTACAACATGTTGGCTCAAGACTTAGACTTAGATGGAAAACCTGATGTAATTACAATGACTTATGGAGGTATCACTGTAGCTAGAAATACAAGTACACCAGGTAACTTAAGTTTTGTTGCACATAACTTTGGTTTTGGTGGTTCTAGTATTGCAACTGCTGACTTCGACGGTGATGGTAAAAGAGATTTAATGTACCCAGGTGCTGTAGCAAGAAATACTTCTACTGGTCCGGGTAACTTAAGTTTTGCTCCCGTTGTAGCTGCAGGTTCTGGTGGATACCAAACTGCAAATGGCGACTTTAACAATGATGGTAAAGTTGACGTAGTAGTAGAAAGTGGAGGTTCAATGATTGTTACCTTTAACACTTCTACTGGTCCAGGTAATATCAGCTTTGGTTCTTCTATGAATGTTGGATACGTTGGTACTACATGTACTGGTATTCAAGTAGCAGATATTGATGGCGACGGAAAAGTAGACATCATGGCATCTCAAGGTAATCTTAACCGTTCAGTTTCATTAAGAAATACAACTACACCTGGTGCAACTTCTGCATCTTTTGAAGCTCCAGAATTCTGGGCATCTAACGGTAACTATCCATACCGTGCAATGATTGCTGACTTTAATAAAGATGGTAAAATTGACTTTACTACATGTAACTTCAATGCTCCAGCAAATACAGCAATTTATACAAACATTTCTACTGTAGGTGATATCAATTTCGCACCAACAGTAAATCTTCCAGCTCCAAATGGTAACTACCGTATTGGTGTGGGAGATATCAACGGAGATGGTTTTACAGATATCGTAACAAAAGCAACAGCATCTAACACTTTCTCAGTGTATCCTAACACTAGTACAGCAGGTGGATCTGTTACATTTAGTTCAAGATTCGATTATACTTCTTCTGCAGCTGCAGAGGTAAGTGGTATCGTTATTGGTGACTTAGATGGTGACTTTGTACCGGATATCGCTACAAGTGGTACTTCAAGTGGTGCAATTCGTTTCCACAGAAATACAAGTTCTCAAGTAGACAATTTGCCACCAAATGCTGTTTGTAAAAACATCACTGTGGCTTTAAGTCCAACAGGAACTGCAGTCGTTACTGCTGCGATGATTGACAATGGTTCAGGTGATGCTTGCGGATTAGGTTCTATTAAAATTGATGGAGCTGCATCTAAAACATTTACTTGTGCTAATATCGGACAAAACACAGTTACTTTAACTGCTACAGATATTGCAGGTAACTCAACTAATTGTACTGCAATTGTAACTGTTGCTCCTGCAGCAATTATCGTTGCTGGTCAAACTACAGTTTGTCAAGGTCAAACTATTCCTATGGTTGCTAACCTTGGTGATTCATACCAATGGTATAAAAACGGAGTGTTATTAGCTGGAGAAACTAACCAACAATACATTGCTACTACTTCTGGTGATTACACTGTTGCAGTAACAAACGCTGGTGGTTGTTCAGGTACTTCATCAGCAACTACAGTTGTTGTTAATAATAACCCTACAGTTTCTACTTTCCCTACAGGTGCTGCTTCATTATGCCCTCCAAGTGGAAGCTTAACTATTACTGCTAGTTTATCTAGTATTTACCAATGGCAAAAGAATGGTGTAAACATTCCTAATGCTACACAACAAACATTAACTGTTAATTCAGTTGGAACTTACACTGTAAGTGTAATCGACTTATTCGGTTGTTCTGCAACTTCTGCACCAATCGTAGTAGGTTCTGTTGATAATGTAAATCCAATTTTAGTAACGAACGACTTTACTGTTGCTTTAGATGCTAACGAATCAGCTTCTGTAACTTTAGCTGACATTGTAAGTGCATATAGCGACAACTGTTCAAATGTTTCTGTTACCTACTCAGGTCATATTTTCTATTCATGTGCAGATATTGGACAAACTTTTCCAATAACTGTAACTGCAACAGACGGTGTTGGAAATCAAACTGTAAATATTGCTAACGTAACTGTAACTGACCCTAATTCTTATTGTAATGCAGCGCCAGTTGCAGTTTGTCAGAACCTTACTGTTGATGCAGTTGGTGTAACAGCTAACGTTGATGCTTCGGCATTTAACAATGGTTCAACAGATCCAGATGGAGATGTTATGACTTACACAGTTTCTCCAGCAGGTCCGTATGCTTTAGGTACAACAGAAGTTGTATTAACAGTTGCTGATCCAGCAGGTTTAACTAGTACTTGTACTGCAACAATTACTGTTGTAGATAATACAAACCCTACAGTTGTAGCTCAAAATGTTACTATCGCTGTAGATAACAATGGTTCAGCTAGCACTACTGCTGCTGCTGTAAACAATGGTTCTTCAGATAACGTAGGAATCGTTTCTTTAACTTTATCTAATACTGCATTTACATGCGCTAATTTAGGTCCGAACACAGTTACATTATATGCTACTGATGCTGCAGGTAACACTGACAGTGCAACAGCTACAGTTACTGTAGTAGATCTAATCTCACCAACATTTGTTACTTACGCTAACCAAACTTATTGCCAAGAAGCTTCTGGAAGCTATGCAATTCCTGCGGTTGTTGCGAATGATAACTGTGCTGTAGTTTCTTATACTTATTCAATTACTGGTGCAACAGTTAGATCTGGTGCAGGTGCTGATGCAAGTGGTAACTTATCAGTAGGTGTGAATACAATTCTTTATACTGCATTTGATGCTTCAGGAAATTCAGGAATAGCAACAGTTACTGTTACTGTTAACCCTGCTCCAGTTGGAAGTATTACTACTTCTACTGCTGATGCATTATGTAATGAAATTACATTAACTGCTAATTCAACTAACGCTGGTCCATACAACTATGCTTGGAGCACAGGTGAAACTACTCAAAGTATCACTTTAGGCTTAGCTGATGCTGATGGTATCTATACAGTTTATGTAACAGATGCTAACGGTTGCAACAGTTTAACTCCTGCTTCTTACAACTACCAAAAACAAACTTTAGCTAGCAGTTATGCTATCTTAGCTGTTAAGGAAGTTGAATTAGAAGGTAAAAACACAGTTCAATCAGGTAGTGTGGGTGTAATGTCTGCAAGTGGCGAAGCTGAGTTTGAAAATGGTGTATCTGTAGTAAGTGCTGGTTCATTTACAAAATCACCTAAATACAAAACGAAAGGTACTGTTACAATTACAAACAAAATTACTGGTGTAGCTTCAGTTGCTTTACCTACTATGCAAGCTTATGCAGGTAGCACAAACAATTTACCTAGCTATACTGTAAACAAAAACACTACAGTAACTTTAAATTCTAACTACAAAGATTTAACTGTTAAGAAAGGTGCTAATGCAACTATCGGCGGTTCTGTATTTAGAAAAGTAACTATCGAAGAAGGTGCAACTGTTAAGTTCACTTCTGCTGTAGTTAATATCGAAGATTTATCAGTTGGTAAAGGAAGCTCTTCATTAACTCGCGTTCGTTTTGGTGGTAATACTAGCATCAGAATTAAAGACAGAGTTAGAATTGAAGGTAATGCTATCATCAACCAAGATAACTACCAAGTTACATTCTACTTCTCAGCTGCTAGTGGCTGTGGTGAAGGTGACGAAGATAAATTCTCAGTTAAAGGTGGTAACACTACAGTTGTTGCTAACGTGTTAATTCCAAATGGTAAAATCAAAGTTGAAAACGAAGGTGATGATGATGATGATTGCCATGGAAATAACAACGGTGGTACTTCAGTTTACATGACTGGTTTATACGTAGGTAATACAGTTAAAGGTGACGGTAAAAATATCTACTGGAATACTTATAGCTGTACAGCTACTGCAAGCAGAGACATCTTAGCTGAAATTACTCCATCTTCTGCTGAAGCAGGTTTATTAAACTTAGTAGTTTATCCAAACCCTGCTACTACAAGCTTCAACTTCAAATTAGAAACAATGAGCGAAGAGAAAGTTTCATTTAGAATTTTCGATATGGCTGGTCGTTTAGTATTTGAAAATAACGAAGCTAATGCTAATGAAATATATAATGTTGGTGATAACTTAACACCAGGAGTATATATGATTCAAGCTGCTCAAGGTTCTGAAACAAAAATGTTGAGAGTAGTTAAAACAAACTAATAGGGTACTAATTACAATCGCTCTATAATTTAAAAACCCGGGTGTAATGCCCGGGTTTTTTATTTTTAAAGAGTAATGTTTGTAGTTCAGTTTATTTACTGATAATTACTTTTTCGTTTCTTACTGCTTCATTCCCTAATACTCTTAATACATACATTCCGTTAGGAATTTCCTTAGTATCTATATTTAAAAATGTATTAGAATCATTTGTTTCGAATACTTTCTTGCCATTTAAATCGAATAATTCAACACTGATAAATTTTTCAGTAGAATTCATTTGCACAAATAAGTAATTCGATGCCGGATTAGGGTAAATGTTTAAGGCTAAATCTTTTTTAGTTTGGTTTACACCAACAGTAGTACTAGTATTTCTGAATAAAAATATGCCTCCTTGTGGTGTACCAGCAACTAATTCTGGCTTACCATCATTATTGATGTCAGCCATTGAAATGTTAAACCCTCCATTAGAATTTGAAAATGAACCGGCGTATAAATCAATAGAATCAACAGCAATATCTATTCTTTTGTTATAATCTGAATCAAATTTCCCTAAAATATATACTCTACTATTCCCATTACTCACTAATACGTTTGGCGTATCATTTGGTCTAAGCGATTGAATAATTAATTTTGATCTTCCACTTGGATACAAACCAAATCTCTTCATGTTTATTTTATACAATGAATCAGTTATAATGCTATAAACCGGATTGGTTAATGTTCCTGTATTTCCAATTAAATTGATGTTGTCTAATCGTTCCCCTACAGCAATATCTTTTTTACCATCGCCATCAAAATCATATACAAACGGTGTAGAAAAATTCCCTACATCTATTCCTGCAAAATAATTAGGTACATAAATCAACGACATTTCTGCATTGTTTACTGCATTGTTTTGGAAATAGTGTAATGTGCCATCATTCGAACCACAAACCATGTCTAAATCTCCATCATTATCTAAATCTCCAAAACTCGGAGCCATATTTGCAATGTTGTATGTCGAAAATCCAAACCAATCTCTAGTCTGCAATTCATATTTAGCTAAACTTGCAGTACCAGTATTTTTATAAAGTGCTAAGCCTGTTTTATAAACTCCAGCACCTTGCCAATAGCCTGTATTCGAAATAACTAAATCCATTAGTCCATCGTTATTGTAATCTACAAAACTCGGTGATGATCCTTCCGCAACATCTATGATATCGGATAATAAAAAATTATCAGTTTGAAAATCGAATTGGTTGATATTATTCGCGCCATTGTTTGTGTAAAGTTGAATATGATTAGTATTCGATGCAGCACTTGAAATATTGGTTGTCGCAATTAAATCTTTCTTCCCATCATTATTTATATCTAAATGATATGCTGCAGGGAATACTTCAATGTTTACTGGGTGTGCAGGAGGGTAGTCATAAATTACAGAGGTCATAATCGGACTAGTATTATTCGTGCCGTTTACTACCAGATATAAATTATTGCAGGATACATCTCCAATTAACATATCGTAATTTCCATCTCCATTAGCATCAAATACTGTAGTAGTAGAACCACTGTGTTTACCTCCTCCATTAATTCTTGCATTCATATTTCTGATGAATTCCTCTTTGCTAACATTCGGTGTAAACCTTCCATTTGCTCCGCAAATACCAACTGGGTAATTCAAATTGATATGACAGTTAGTGTATGATTCTCTAAACTTTCCCCAGCAATATTTCCCAACAACAAAGTCCATAGAATCTTTATTATTATACCTTTCCATGCTCATGTTTTTATACCAATAGATACTTTCACCAGAAGAATCTATACTTTGGTAATAAGTTAATATATCGATATCTCCATCATTATCAACATCTAATATTGCAGGAATATCATTCGCGGCTATATATAACCTTGTTATAAATGAAGTGTAATCGCAATTGATTTCAGGAAAAGTATTTTCAAATTTAATTTCAGAGCCGGTGCTAATGTTTTTGTAAATTCTAAATCCACCAGGTATCGCAGTGAAAATATCTTCTTTACCATCATTATTATAATCTACCATAAACAACCAATCATAAATTGGCTTAGGGAAATACTTTATATATTGAGGAGCATACTCATACTTAATAGTATTTGCACCACCCATATTTAAAAATGTAGACAATCTATATCCTTCACGATCAAAAACAACTATGTCTTTTTTCCCGTCGTTGTTTAAATCCATTTGAGAAAATTGAGCAACATCGAATCCGCCAGAAAATGGCATCTGTAGTGTTTTATTGTTCTCAATTACTTTAATAGTGTCGATACCTTGGTTGTAATGCTCAAAAGAGAATTGAGCCTGAACTTGTAGAATAAACAAACAAAGACTTGTAGATAGAAGGATTTTTTTCATTTTTGTAATATGAATAGAAAGATTTTTGCCCTGATTATATCAATAATTATACCACTAATATATAGTTTTAATGCGATCGGACAGTCATTAGAGTATAGTTTCAACCTTTCGGAAATGTTTCCTATTGTCGATTTTAAACTCGAAAATTCTAATGGTTTAACGCTTACTGCTGTAAATGCCGAAGGTAACATCGATCCTCAAATTGAAGGTAATTACACCTTCGTTATTAATGGTTTTATTGAAAAAGTAAACTTTAAGAATGGTGTTGGTAAACTTAATTCGAACTTCTCTTCGTCTGAAGTTTTCTATATTAAACACGATTTAAAGGCAAATACGATTCGTCATTTGTATTATGCTGTAAATGGCTGGGCAATCCCAATTCCTTTTTGGGTATTATTAATTATTCCGGTGCTATTTATCGTTTTAGCGATGTTTGTTAAACGAATTCTGTTTTTGTTGATGTTGGTAGGCTTCGTGCTATTCTTCGTGTTACAGGGCTTAGATTTCGGCTCTTTCTTGAATTTATTGAAAGAAGCATTTACCCATTTTATTGCTTAGAACGGATATCCAATACCAAAGTTGAAGTTCCAGAAATTATACTGATTAGCATCTGTCCAAGTTTTGTTGCTAATCTTTTGAATGACCCATTGATCACTTCCTGTGAAACGTGGGTCTCTTAGTTTTAAACCCACATCAAATCGGAACAATAAGAAACTATAATCCAATCGTAAGCCGAAACCCGTTCCAACGGCTAATTGATTATAAAATTTATCCCAATAAAATTTACCAGCGTCATTCGTATTCTCGCTAGAGATAGTCCACACATTACCCATATCTAAAAAGGTAGCGCCTTTTAATTTCGAACCTAAGAAATTATCCGTTACATCAAATCTGTATTCAACGTTCGCTTCTATTTTCATTTCTCCAGTTTGATCTAAGTTTAATGTTGATGCAGCAACGTCGGAGAATTTACCAGGCCCAACAGATCTAGCTCTAAAGGCACGAATGCTATTCGATCCGCCTGTAAAAAACTGACGTTCGAAGGGTAATACTTTTGAATTCCAATAGGCATAACCTGCTCCAGCATTGAATCTATATACAAGCAAAGATTTATTATGAACGAAATTGAAATATCGAACATCAATTTCTGGTCTTGTGAAATTATAATATGGCAAATTGAAATACTCATATGCCCCCGAGCTATTGGTAGGGTTGTTTAATAATTTACTACTCATATATAACCCCGTACCCATTACTTCTAAGTTGAACCTTAAGTAGAAATAGTCTTTACGAAGATTAATAATCTGATTGCTATATACTAAAGCATAACGTAAACCTAAGGTAATATGTGGGTCGAAACTTTCCTTAATATATTTGTTATTCAAATTATTCAAAAGATCTAAAGCTTCTGATGATAATGTAGAACGCACAAAATTAATACTCATAGGAGAGAAGGAGTGCGTAATGTATTGGTTTTGTTTCCAATCATAGGTCATTGATCCTACAAATGTATTTCTGTTGTACTCTGGTCTTTTTTCGGTAATGTAATTTATTCCTAAGCGGGTTTTCGGACTTGCATACAATCCATAAATTTTCTTGTCTCTAAATAATAAGAAACCTGGGAAAGTAATACTAGCTGAAGTATTCGATTCTCTACTGTTGAATATTAATCCTGAACTCTGATTTTCGTCAATAAACGCTTGGGTTTCCAAACCTGCTTTAATTCGGAATTCAAAGATTTCTGCACCTCTAAAAATGTTTTTATTGGTATAAATGAAGTTTGCTGAAGATCCTAAATTGGCCGATGCCACATAGCCCTCTATCTCTGTTTGCGTTCCTTGTTTTTTACCTGCCGATAAGGTGATGATGGAATTGATTTTTGTACTATCCAAACTATCTATTGCAAAATCTATATTTACAAATTTGAATATTCTTAAATCGCCCAATCGATTATAAGTAAGCTCTACATTTTCATCAGCATATTTTTTATCTTTTTCGATAAATATTAATCGCTTAATAATTTTCGATTTAATAAGATTTTTAGGGTCGTTGATTCTAATGCTTGGATCTTCTACTTTTTTTCTTGATGAAAAAGCACGATAAGTTTCATCACTCTGGATGTTTACATCGATAGTATTAATGGTATATGCCTGATGATTTTTCTTGCCAGTAGGATTTTCGATAACAACATATAAATCGATTAGATTTCCCTTAATGCTACTATCAATATCAAAATGTATATATTCTCTATTGAAAAAATAATAACCTAAGTTTTTGATGTCGGAAGTAATGCGCTCTCGCTCCTCCGCGATTTTATCCTGATCAAAATAATCTCCAATTTTAATTACAGATTTATCAAGATTTAAGAAATATATCGAACGAATGATAGTGTCCGTAATTTTATATTGAATATTTCTGATTTTGTAATGATCGCCTTTGTTTATTTGATAAGTAACATAAGCTTTTTTCTTTTTGATATAAGATTGCTGTGCAGTTTTAGCTTCGAAATAGCCTTTATTGTATAAATACAATTGCATTTGTTGAGCAGAGAAAGTAGCTAAAGTAGTGTCGAAAATTACAGGAGGTTCTCCGAAAGTATTTCTTAAAGCACGAACTACTTTGTTATCACGTTTCCAGTTTAAAGCATTATATATACTCAGATTTGTTTTTAAAAATCCAATGCCTAATAGTTTTTTATTTGGTTTCTGCTTGTAAAACGATTCAAGGTTTTCCTTCTCAATTCCGGTTACACCTATGATATTGTTTTTATGAAGTAAGGCTTGGTTTTCAGACAATTTACGAGTCGAGGAGCACGCACTAAAGAAGATAACAGTAGAAATGATTATAATTGTACGAAAAGAAGTTCTATATACAGATGATTTCAAAATCACAAATAAGCTATATTAAATCATTACATCAAAAAAAGTTCCGTAAAGAACATCAACAATTTATCGTTGAAGGGGATAAACTATGTGATGAGTTTCTTGAATCGGGTTTTAAAGTTCAAGCTATTTACGTTCTTGAACAGAAACGTGAAAAGTACGAACTTCTTTTATCAAAAATATCGAAAAAAATAGAATTACTGGTATTAAGGGCTGAGGAAATGGATAAGTTGAGTAATATGTCGACTTCCCCAGATGTATTATGTTTGGTTGATATTCCAGCAGAAGTACCTGTAAGCAATATTACTATGGAGGAGTTGAGCAATTCCTTAGTGTTAGTATTAGATGGAGTAAAAGACCCTGGGAATATGGGTACGATTATACGAATTGCCGATTGGTTTGGGGTAAAGCATATCGTTTGCTCAAACGATTGTGTAGAGCTATACAACCCTAAAGTAGTTCAATCGACTATGGGTTCTATCCTCAGAACGACAGTTTATTATACAGAGTTAGATTCATTTTTGAAAAACAACGATGATCAGAATATTTATGGGGCTTTGTTGAAGGGTGAGAATGTATATTCTTTAACAGGGAAAATGAGAGGTGTTTTAGTGATGGGAAGTGAATCGCATGGTATTTCTCAGGAGATATTACCGCTGATAAACAAGCCAATAACGATTCCGAGCTTCGGAGAAGCAGAATCTTTAAATGTGGCAATGGCTACAGGAATATTATGTTCTGAGGCAAAAAGAAGGGAAATTTAAGGCTTTTTTAGATTTTCGCTTGTGCTGAAACATTATTTTAGTACATTTGCAAACTCTAAAAAGAGGGTCGAGTGGCCGAGTGGCTAGGCAGAGGTCTGCAAAACCTTGTACAGCGGTTCGAATCCGCTCTCGACCTCAAAAAAATATAGATTGAACAAAAATTTTTAAGAAAATGGGAGTTACAAGACTTAAAAGAAAAGACAGAAAGAATAAAACTGTTTCTAGATTGAAAAAACAACGCTTGAAAATGGCGACTGATAAATCAATCAAGAAGCCAGTAGCTCGTCCGTCGACTGAAGAAACAGCAGCGTAATTGTTGATTTCTCCGAAAAGATATTAAATCCTGAGTGATGAACTCGGGATTTTTTCGTTTATAGAGAGTTTTTAGTAGCTAATAACTTGTAACTAGTTTTTATTAGACACTGGACACTGGATATGGTACACTGGACATGGGACGCTGGACATGGGACACTGGACATGGGACGCTGGACATGGGATACTGGACATGGGATACTGGACACTGGACATGGGATACTGGACACTGGACATGGGATACTGGACACTGGACATGGGATACTGGACACTGGACAAAAGTTAAGAATCGAGTATCAAGTATCAAGAAGTCAATTAATCAAGCATCAATTGCTCATTAATTCTACCAACCAATCCCGGACCTTCATAAATAAACCCAGTATAAAGTTGAACAAGGCTAGCTCCGGCGTTTATCTTTTCAATAGCGTCTTGCTCGCTGTGGATTCCGCCAACTCCGATAATAGGGAAACTTCTGTTCGATTTATCGGCTAGGTATTTGATTACTTCAGTAGATCTTTTGGTTAAGGGTTTACCGCTTAACCCTCCAGCACCAATGCTATCGATATATGAATTTGCAGTAGTTAACCCTTCTCTAGAGATTGTAGTATTTGTAGCAATTACACCTGCAATTTTGGTTTCATTAACAATATCAATTATATCATCTAATTGCTCGTTCGTAAGATCGGGTGCAATCTTTAAAAGGATAGGCTTTGATGTTGGCTTCTTTTTATTAAGTGTTTGCAAGTGATTTAGCAATTCCATTAAAGGAGCTTTCTCTTGTAAGGCTCTTAAGTTTGGGGTGTTCGGAGAGCTTACATTCACTACGAAATAATCTACATAAGGAAATAAGCCTTCGAAGCATTTCTCGTAATCTGAACTCGCTTCTTCGTTTGGAGTGACTTTGTTTTTGCCGATGTTACCACCGATAATAATATCTTTTGGTCGGTTTTTTAATCGTTCGATAGCACCTTCTAATCCTCTATTATTAAACCCCATACGGTTAATTAATCCAGAATCTTTAGGTAGGCGAAACATTCTAGGTAATGGATTTCCGTCTTGAGCTAAGGGAGTGATAGTACCAATTTCGATGAAGCCAAAACCGAAGTTCGAAAGCTCTTTGTATAGTTTCGCATCTTTATCGAAACCTGCAGCTAAACCAACAGGATTAGGAAATTTAATACCGAATACTACTCTCTCCAACTTCTCATTTTTCACTACAAACATTTTGCGAGTAATAAATTTAGCGCCTGGAATTGCTTGTGAAAATTTGATCAGTTTAAATACAAGATGATGAATTTTCTCTGGATCAATTAAAAAGAAAAGTGGTCGAAGTAGGTTTTTATAAATCATTTTGTTCGATAAGTGTAGCTCGCATCATTTCGCGTTTGCCTGCAGCTCCTTGTGGGCGCTCTATTGTAAAGCCTAAGCTTTTTAAAGCCCGTTTCAGATCTCCAGTAACGCTATACGTTACAAATATACCCTTATCTTTTAAAAAGGAACAAGCCTTCGCAATAGATTCTTCTGTCCACATACTTGGTTGATGTGATTTAGCAAATGCATCAAAATAAATGATATCAAATTTTTTATCAGTATCGAATTTTAACAACTCATTTTCAATTATTTCTAATTGAACTGAATTGTTGATCTGCTGTTTTTGCTGAAAAGCATCATCATACTTAGCTAAAAAATTATTCCACAAGTCTTCTGAATTTAAGTATTGATGATAAGAAGTATTACCTACAATCGACTTTGGAAGTGGATAAGCTTCAATGCCTGTATAATTAATATTTAGCTGATGTTGCTGAGCATGCTCCGCAGTTAATAAAAAATTTAAACCTGTACCAAATCCAATTTCCAGAATAGAAATAGATGAAACTTGATGTAAGTTTTGATAATAGGCTAACCCACTTTTTACAAAAACATGTAAGGATTCTTGATGTGCCCCATGAATAGAGTGATAATTCTCACCGATAATCGGATGGAATAAGGTACTCGATCCGTCGTTAGTGGTAATAAATGAAAGCTCTGGAGCCGACATTATTTAACGTTTTTAAATCCTACTTTAATTAGATCTGTATAGCCACCATCTAAATCGAATACGTGCTTGAAGCCTTTTTTACGTAGAATGTTTGCAGCTTTAGTGCTTCTAACTCCAATAGCACAATACACAAATACGGTTTGTTCTTTGTCGAGTTTATCGACTTCCAATTCGAAATTGGTATTGCTGATGTCGATATTCTTAGCGTTTTCGATATGCCCTTCGTTGAATTCCATGGGCGTTCTAACGTCTAATAAGATTCCTCTATATTTAAAATAACTCGCTTTAAATTCAATGGAATTTACCTTAAGAGCCGATTGAGCATAAGTTAGCCCAGCTATTAATATCAATACCACGATAAGCGATTTATTCTTCATATATTATAATCAACGAGCATTTTCCATAAATCTATCAGCAGGGAGGTAACTTGGCATGTAATACTCTTGACTCTCGAAATTCTGATAAGTTTGAAAAGCTGTTTTACCTTTCTCTATAACAAAGTTAAACTTTTGTTCTTTAATTATTTTATTATCAAACGAACGAAGCTTAAGATTTATTTCTTGAGCACCCGGAGGTAATGATATTCTTGTGTAAGAAATGGCATAAGGTAATGTCTGCCAGTTTCTTGTATCTGCTTTTTCTGTAATAGCATTTACAATACCAACCAATGAACCCATGTTTTGGTTCTGATCACGAACGGCATATTCCGCAGCTTTTTTAGTTGCTAAGCGTAATAAGGAGTTCGTCATTTCTCTTAGTAATCGATCTTGTAAAGTTTTAAAAGCGATAGCATTGATGTCTTCAGCCACTTCTAATTGGTAATCTGTACGATTTGCTTCAATACTTGCAGAAGTATAGTAAGGCTTACGCTCTACGTATTTTGGAAATGCTACTCTAATAAATTCTAAATCACCTAAAGCAGAATTAGTGCTTTTCCCTTCTGGTAGGGGAAAAGGAATATTTAATCCCAATTCCTCATTGGCAAAAGTAACATATCCACCTTGACCTTTAACAATGCTAAAGTTGATACTATTTTCAGCTTTTACTGGCCCTAAACCATTATTCCAAAAGAAGATTAACTCTCCATTGTTTTTGTTTCGGGGTTCGTTTTTCAATTGAAATTTCTCTTCGAATATTCGACCTTCATCATCAAAACCCATTTCATAGGCTGTACGAATCACATCTTTTTTTAATTGCAAAGGAATTTCAGTTTTAAACTGTGGGGTATAAATTTTCTCGTACGATTCGATGGCATTTCTGTAAGAGATAAAAGCATCGTTTGTTTCACCAGCCGATTCATAGATAATACCCATTAAATTCAATCCAAATGCATCTTCAGAATATTTATTCTTTTTCGTGTACTTATCGTTCAGTTGTTGAATTTTTAGGTTGATACGTTTGCATTCTACAATGGCGTCTTCTTTTTGCCCAAGTTGAACATAATTCAATGCTTTGTAATAATGAATTAATACACGCTCGAAATCTTCGCCACCGTACTCGGTAGCCATAGGGTTCGATATTAAGGAAAGAGCTTGAGTACCTAATTTTTTCTGATAATCTTCAATAAGGATATCAGCTTCGTTAAAATACTCATTGCTCTTTACATAGTTTCCACTAAGCATTTCTATGGTACCTAAATTCATGAGGTACAACAATCTGTTTTTTCCTTCAGCTCCTTTTTTATCTTTCGATAATACGTCTTTTGCTTTCTCAATATCACCAGATTCTACTTTACTATTGAATTCTGCAAAGCGTTGGTAATACGTAGCACAAGAGCTCGTGAGTAGAACGAATACTACTAAAAATGGTAAATAGAAATGCTTTCTCACCTTAGTTCTGAATTGCTTTTTTTATTTTCTTGTCGCCAATCCAAACTTTCTCGTTAGTTTCTAAATTGGTTAACTCTAAATCGATTTGGTAGTATACTACTTTGTTTTTACCGTATTGGTCAACAATAGAAGTAATCACACCATTCAACATAAAGTCAGCTCCTTTTTCTAATCCCCATTTTTTCTTAGTGTCGTTAGAAGAAAATGTTTGTTGATCATTACGTTCATCGCGTAATTCTTTACGAGCATCTCCTGCTTGTACTACAGAAACTAAACCAGAATTGATGTATGCTTTTTCAATATCCTTGATGAAAGTTTCAGCTTCAATATGTTCAGTAGTTTTGTTTCTAACAGTACCTACAATTACAACTGGTTTTTTACCTTTTGCTGTAGTGAAATCAGTTCTCCATGGTTTTGCCATACAGTCGCTAATCATTTCATTAGAAACTAATCTCGAATCTGTATCATTCCATCTACCACTTAAATCTGTTTGTTGGGTAGGGTCGATACGTTCTACTTTTCTCGATTTACAGCTTGTAAAAACAATGCTTGTTACGACTATCGTAGTAATAATTAAATAAGCCTTTTTCATATTGATTTAATGTTTATATTTATGTATTAAGTTCTAAACGATTTTATTTATCAAATATATATTTATTTAAGAATTCAAAAATGAATCTTCGTTTTAAAATGAAAAGACATTGGATATTAATCCTACCCTTATTCGCTATACTTTTTTCCGCCTGCCCATATTATGTTACTGAACCTGTACAAGCAGAAACGAGTTATACGCCGATTTTCATGACTCGTGCTTCATTGGAATCTTCGATTGCTTCTACCGACCCTCAAAAGCTTCTAGAGCCAGGTAAAATGGTGGTTTTCAATAACTATATATTCTTGAATGAGAAGTTTAAAGGTATACATGTGATTGATAATTCTAACCCTCAAAGTCCCCAGAAAATCAGTTTCATTCGTATTCCTGGTTGTATAGATTTAGCAGTTAAAAACAACCGTTTATACGCAGATAATGCAGTAGATTTAGTCGCTATAAATATCAGTAATGTTACACAAGTTAGTGTAGCTTATCGATCAAAAGATGCTTTCCCAGAGCTTACCCCGCCCGACTTAGGCTATTTGCCTAGTTTATATACCCCAGAGAAAAGAAAAGAAGGTTTAATTATAGTTGGTTGGAAAAAATGAGAACATTAAAAAATATACTTTTTCAGAGTATTCTGTTAATCAGCATCGGGCTTCTGTATTCTTGTGGTATAAGTGATTCTAGTACGCCTACTACAACTAATGGAAATGGTACTGGAGTTGGTGGCTCATTAGCTCGCTTTACCATTAACGGTGATAAGCTTTATACGCTAAGTGGATCGAACATCAAAGCTTATACCATGAGCCCAAATGGTACACTCACTTTATTCAATACAACTACTACTATGAATAATGCCATTGAAACAATTTTCTGTAAGGGTAATGCATTGTTTGTGGGTACTTCTTCGGGTATGTTTATATATGAATTAACATCTAATGGTGTTCCGATGTATAAATCCTTTTATAGTCATATGTACAGTTGCGACCCTGTGGTAGCCGATGATAAATATGCTTATATCACTTTAAGAACTTCGAATGAATGGGGTTGTAATCGTGGCAGAAACGTATTGGAAATTATAGATATTCAAGATTTATCTTACCCAGATTTTATACAGAGTTATTCAATGGTTTCGCCTAAAGGACTTGGTATTGATAGTAACTTGCTCTTTATTTGCGACGATTTTCTGAAAGTATACGACAAAACAAATTTAGATTCTTTGAAATTAATTTTCAGTTCAAATGTAAAAGGTAACGATGTAATTCCTTTTGATAATAAATTAATGCTTACATCTGATGCTGGATTTTATCAATATCAATATTCAAATAATACATTAACTCTACTAAGCACTATTTTAATCGGACAATAATGAAAAAAATAATACTGTCGTTTCTACTAATTTCAATAATTGGTACAACAAAAATAAATGCTCAAATTGGTACACCAATTACAACTGCTGAAATAAATAAGCTTCCAACTTCTACATTAGTTACAGATAATTCATTTTGGTTACATGCTTCAGGATTTTTCTTTGGAGCATATCGTTTAGAATATGAGCGCGCATTGAAATCGAATAAGATGAATGGTATTGGTATTATGCCAATTTATTATTCCTTCGACTATGGATATAATACAAAAGGAAAGACAGGAATAGACAATTTCTTAATGTCCGGTGGTGGAGTAGATATTTCATTTAGAAAGTATCTTAAATTGAATGAAGATTCTAGAAGATTAGGTTATGTAAAAGCAGGACTAGGATATAGCCATATCAACTATCAATTTAAAGAATATGGTTGGATAGATTATGTTGGAAATGATGGGTTAACGTACACGAAATATTCGCTAAACGACTATACTCAAAAGACTAATCGATTTGATAGTTTTATGTATTTCGGAATGAGAGCCGACTTAAATATTGGGTTTTATTTAGATGGTTATTTTGGTATTGTTTCTAAGGCAAGCAATGTAAAATCTGAGTTTACTGAGAAAGTAGATACAAATATCGACGATATGGGACAGAGCTATAATGGCGTATTTCCTCGAATGGGTTTAGCTTTAGGCTTTTATTTCTAAGATTTAGGCCCGAAAAATCCTATATTTTTATATTTTTGTAATCCCCGCATTTCGGGGATTTTTTATTTATTATGAGCATATCGAAGACATATTTAGCCACAGAGGCAGAGAAGAGATGGTACCCGTATTGGATGGATAAAGGTTTTTTCCGTTCAGTGCCCGACGAACGTGAGCCTTATACCATAGCAATTCCACCACCAAACGTTACGGGTGTGTTGCATATGGGACATATGTTGAATAACACAATTCAGGATGTTTTAATTCGTCGTGCTCGAATGATGGGTAAAAATGCCCTTTGGGTTCCGGGTACAGACCACGCTTCGATTGCAACAGAAGCGAAAGTGGTCAACTTATTGAAGGAAAAAGGGATTGAGAAAAAATCTTTAACTCGTGTGGAGTTCTTAAACTATGCATACGATTGGAAAGATAAATACGGTGGAATCATTTTAGATCAGTTGAAAAAGCTTGGAGCTTCTTGCGATTGGGAACGTACTTCATTTACGATGGACCCTGCAATGAGCGAAGCTGTAATCGATACTTTTATTCATTTATACGAAAAAGGATTAATCTATCGTGGTATTCGTATGGTAAACTGGGATCCGAAAGGATTAACAGCAGTGTCGGATGAAGAGGTAATTCGTAAGGAAGTAAATCAGAAATTATATTACATCAAATATAAAATTACAGATGGATCTGGGCATGTAACTATTGCAACTACTCGTCCGGAAACCATTATGGCCGATGTTGCTGTATGTGTGAACCCTCTGGATGAACGATACATGCATTTGCATGGTAAAAAAATATTCGTTCCATTAATTAATCGTGAAATTCCAATTATTACTGATGAATACGTTACAATGGATTTCGGTACAGGTTGTTTGAAAGTAACGCCTGCACACGATTTGAACGATTATGAGTTAGGTATAAAACATAAACTTCCAGTTATCGATATTTTAAATGATAACGGAACTTTAAATGAAAAAGCCGAAATATTAATCAACGAAGATCGATTTATTGCGCGTAAGAAAATTGCAGTAATGCTTGAAGAAGCAGGGCAGTTGGATAAAGTAGAAGAATATAAATCGCAAGTAGGATTTTCGGAAAGAACAGATGCTGTAATAGAGCCTAAGCTTTCTATGCAATGGTTTGTGAAGATGGAAGTGTTAGCGAAACCTGCATTAGAAGCAGTGAATAATGGTGAAGTTAATCTTATTCCTGAAAAATACATCAATACGTATCGTCATTGGATGGAGAACGTAAAAGATTGGTGTATCTCTCGTCAGCTTTGGTGGGGACAACAAATTCCGGCATGGTATGCACCAAATGGTGATGTTGTTGTAGCAAAAACAGCTGATTTAGCATTAGCAAAGTTCGCAGATAAATCTGCTGAATATTCAAATTTAACTGCTGCAGATTTAACGCAAGACGAAGACGTAGTAGATACATGGTTCTCCTCATGGTTATGGCCAATTTCAATTTTCGATCCGAGTGTTTTTGGAGATAAAGAGAATAAAGGTAATGCAGATTTGAATTACTATTACCCAACGAATGATTTAGTCACAGCTCCGGAAATCTTATTCTTCTGGGTAGCAAGAATGATCATGGCAGGCAAGGAATTCAGAAATCAAGTTCCTTTCAAGAATGTATATTTAACAGGTATTGTAAGAGATAAGTTAGGCAGAAAAATGTCGAAATCTCTTGGTAATTCTCCAGATCCAATTGAATTGATGGAGAAATACGGTGCTGATGGTGTTCGTGTAGGGATGTTGTTATGCTCTCCTGCAGGAAACGATTTAATGTTTGACGAATCCTATTGTGAGCAAGGAAGAAACTTTGCAAATAAAATATGGAATGCATTCCGTTTAGTAAAAGGATGGAAAGTAGATACTTCATTAACAAATGAAAATAAAGCAGCGAATCAATGGTTCGAAGCTAGGTTTAACGAGGCTCTAACGGAGATTGAGCAATTGTTCAGTACTTATCGTTTATCGGAAGCATTGATGAGCATTTATAAACTAATTTGGGACGATTTCTGTTCATCATATTTAGAGATGATCAAGCCTACTTATCATAAATTAGAAAACGGAGATTCTTATCAAGATCCAATCGATGCAGAAACTTTTGAGTTTGTGAAAAGTAAGTTTGAAGAGATATTAAAATTGATTCACCCATTTATGCCGTTCTTATCTGAAGAATTATTTCATGATGAAGAATTATTTGGAGAAAGAGCTGAAATGGATTGCTGTATTGTAGCGAAATATCCTGTTGCACAGAAGTTTGATTCATCAATCTTATCAGAAATTTCAAATGTGTTAAATATTGTTTCTGAAATGAGAAACATTCGAAATGCAAAACAAATTGCACCGAAAGAAGCATTGAATTTATCCATCAAAAATAATTCAGGTATTGATTATAAGAAATTTGAATTAATTCTGAAAAGATTGGCGATGCTTGGTGAATTAAGCATAGTAAACGAAGTGCCAGAAAATGCTACTCAATTTATTTCGGGCAAAGATGAATGTTTCTTAGACCTTGGAGATACAGTAGATCCAGCGGTTGAAAAAGAAAGAATGCAAAAAGAATTAGAATATTTACAAGGCTTCTTGAAATCGGTAGATGCAAAATTATCGAACGAGAGATTTGTAAATAATGCAAAAGCGGATGTAGTAGATAACGAGCGAAAGAAAAAAGCAGATGCTGAGCAAAAAATAGCAATCATTACAGAGAGTCTTTCAAAAATGTAATAATGGAACTAGTTCCTCTTAACCTCCCTTCTTATCCATTTAAAATAATAGAGCGAGAAGGGAAGTATTATATTTTCGATTTCATTCGGAAAAAGGAATTAATGCTAAGTCCCGAAGAATGGGTTAGGCAACATTTTGTTCAATACCTAATATTAGAAAAAGGAATTTCGAAAAACTATATCAGTTTGGAGAAAGGCTTACAACTACACGACCTTAAAAAACGTACTGATATTTTGGTGTTCGATAAAAACACCATGCCGTATATTCTAGTGGAATGCAAAGCCCCACACATAAAAATCACTCAAGCTGTATTCGACCAAGCAGCAAGGTATAATATGATTTACAAAGTGAAATACCTAGTAATAACCAACGGCTTAGAACATTATTATTGCGAAATGGATTATGAGTGTGAGAGTTATAGGTTTATTGAAGAATTACCCAATAATTATGAATTGTAAATTATGAATTATGAATTTTTGGTCCCATGTCCTACGTCCAATATCTAATATCTCATATCTAACATCTATTTTCTATCTTTGGACATGATCGAACAAATTCTAGCCGACATAAAACAGCGAAAATTTAAGCCTGTGTATTTCTTACATGGAGAGGAAAGTTATTACATCGATTTAGTATCGGATTTACTTGAGAAAGAGGTGTTGACAGAAGGAGAGAAAGGTTTCAATCAAACTGTATTATATGGTAAAGAGGCTGATATCTTAACGATCATTAGTACTGCAAAGCGTTATCCGATGATGTCGGAATATCAGGTGGTTATTGTGAAGGAAGCACAAAACTTAAAGTTTGGTAAATCGGAAACAAAAGAAGACCCATTAGCAATTTATTTAGAGAATCCATTAAAGAGTACCATCCTTGTATTTTGTTATAAATACGGCACTTTAGATAAGCGGTTGAAAATTGCAAAGTCTATAGAAAAACATGGTGTACTATATGAATCGAAAAAACTATACGACAATCAGATTTCAGAATGGGCTAGCAAATTTGTAGAGTCGAAAGGCTTTAAAATTGAAGGAAAAGCAGCAGCAATGATTGCTGAGTTTTTAGGAAACGATTTAGGGAAAGTAGCAAATGAAATAGAGAAAGTATTGATCAATATGGGCGACCGTAAAACGATCAGTATGGACGATATTGAAAAGAATATTGGAGTTAGCAAAGAGTTTAATAGTTTCGAGTTGAATTCAGCTATTGTGAAAAGAGATGTGTTGAAAGCCAATAGAATAATCGATTATTTCGCAGCAAATAAAAAAGAGAATCCAATAGTATTGATTATTGGTAACATGAATAGTTTCTTCAGTAAATTATTCACTTATCATTTTCTTCAAGATAAATCTAAAGGAAATGTAGCTAAGGAACTCAAAGTGAATCCGTTTTTTGTTGCTGAATACGAATCTGCTGCAAGAAATTTCAATTTCGATAAAACTTGTCAGGTGATAAGTTTGTTAAGGGAATATGATTTAAAGTCTAAAGGCGTCGACAATACCGGAAACACTGAAGAAGGCGAATTGTTGAAAGAATTAGTCTGGAAAATTTTGCACTAGTTCGTGTGCCCGTGTGCTTCCCGCAAGTGCGGGACCCGTGTGCTCATAATTAATAATTCATAATTTATAATTTTTAAAAAGGAATGAAACACTGGCTTGTTAAATCTGAACCATTCAAATATTCATGGGATCAATTTTTAAAGGATAAGAAAACGTTTTGGGATGGGGTGAGGAATTACCAAGCAAGGAACAATTTGAGAACGATGAAGAAGGGCGATTTGGTTTTGTTCTATCATAGCAACGAAGGGAAGCACGTGGTGGGCATTGCGAAGGTCGTGAAGGAAGCTTACCAAGATCCGACTACAACTGACCCAAATTGGGTAGTAGTTGATTTGTCGCCATTTAAAACGCTATCGAAGCCAGTAACACTAGAAGATATTAAAGCTGATAAAAAACTTCAAAACATTGCTTTGGTAAAGCAAGGAAGATTATCAGTAATGCCTCTAACGAATACGGAGTTCGATAGAATTTTAGAAATGAGCGAGGAATAATTTTCAAAATTATCTCACTAAATATACATGCCCTGTTCTATTGAATGGGGTATTGTCTTCACCTTTAGCCACTATATAAAACACATAAGTTCCCGGTGTACATTCATTCCCTCTATGGGTACCGTCCCATTCGAAATTAGGATCTGTTGATGTGTAAATTATTTCACCCCATCTGTTAAAGATCATTATTTTAAAATTTCTAAGATTCTTCTCGTAAATTCTAAACTTATCATTTTGTCCATCACCGTTTGGAGTGAAAATATTAGGGCTATTCAAATTGCTCAACACTTCGTACTTAAATGGTCGACTCGTATAGCTAACACATCCTGTAGTTTTATCAGTAACTTTTAAAGTGATTAAATATATTCCAGCTTTATTATAAATATGAATAGGATTAGTAGTTGTATCTTTTCCTCCATCTCCGAAATCCCATTCATATGTTGCATTAGTTTCAGATTCATTTTGGAAATTCAAGGTATCGTTCGGGAACGATAGTGAATCGAATGGTGCATTAGGGTAGAAGAAGCTAGCTAATGGATCTTTATAAACACTCACATTGCTCAGAATTGTATCTGTACAAATTCCATTGCTTATCACCAATTGAACTTGATAATTTCCTGCACTATCGAATTGGTGACTAGCATTTTTATTTTTGATGGTGTCATTTTCGATTACCCATTGATAAGTTAGTGGTTCTGGATTAAGTGTCGTGCTAATGAAATCAACATTAAGTGGAACACAACCAGCAATAAGACTTGGACTAACAGTTGTTGCTTGTAATGGACTGTATACAAAATCGAAAGTATCTTTTAACTGACAACCTAGGCTTCCGTTTTCTGTTACAATTAATCTGCCAGAGCCTGTCCATTTAACTTGAATATCATTTGTAGATTGACCGGAAATAATAGTACCATTTGTAATGCTCCAATTGTAAGTACTACCAACATTATTTGTTATAGCATAATTTTGATTGAATAGCGATGCATTACATACAGAACTTGTTCCTGTAATATTTGGCTTTGTCATTCCAACATTTGTAACGTTTAACTGAATTAGTGTGTCGCAACCTGTAGCATTACTTGCCGTTAAGAGTATTGTTCCTCCAGTATTTCCCCAAAGAACTTGTGCGAAATTTGTGTCCGTTTTTCCAATAATATTACCTCCAGTTACCGACCAGGTATATTGTTCTCCCGGTATTAAATTTGTTTGATAAATTACAGGAAGATATTTATCACAAATTATCGCAGGACCTATGATATTCGGGTTAGGTAAATTTGTAAATGCAAATCGAACAGTATCATTTACAAATGTACATCCTGTTTCGTTTGATGGAATTAAAATTAAATCCATAAAACCATTCGCTTTCTCATCTGGTGTAGGATAGTAAATAGCATTTAAAACAGAACTATCTGGAGAGAATGTTCCATCTCCTTGCCAATGTCCTTTATTGAAGCCTAACACATATCCATTTAGTTGTACACTATCAGCTTTAATACAAATAGCCGAATCGTTTCCAGCTTTAGCTTGTATTATGGTATCTACTGCATAAACTACTACCGTGTCGAATGTAGGGATACAATCAAAAATATCTTGAATTCTGATGTAATAAGTTCCCGGTCCGACTTCTATATTGGATGTTGTATCTCCTGTACTCCAGAAATATCTGAATGGATTTGCTCCGTTAGCATTTGCGAAGAGTAAGGTAGCAGTGTCGCCATAACATACATATCTATCCGGGCCAGCATTCACTGTAGCCGATTGGTATAGATTAACTGTTAGCTCATCGAATACTCCGAAACATGAATTTACAGCATGGTCGCGTGTACTTAAACGAAGAGTAATTTGTCCGCTTGTGAAATCAGCAATACTAGGAACATAACTTGCATTTAGCGTAGTATCGTTTGGTAAAAATTGTCCGGAACCTGTGCTTGTCCATATTCCCTTACTTGCACCTCCAGCAATAAATCCGGCTAAGTTGGTAACCCCACTATTCGAACAAATATTAATATCCGGACCAGCATCAACAATAGGAGATTCAAGGAATGTGATGTATAAATTAGATTCTGCAGTATCACATCCTCCATTGTCTAATGATTGAAGTTTCAATACCAAATTTGTTAAAGAAGTGTCGTTTGCTGAGAAAATATATTGTGCATTTAATGTTGTATCGTTCGGACTAAAACTTCCAGAACCATTGCTACTCCATAATCCTCTCGTGCTTCCTCCGCTTACATTTCCATTTAAGCTAATTGCGGGATTATTCTTACATACACTAATCGTATCATCATTATTTAAAAAGATTAAAGGGGTGAAAAAGATGGTGGTAGTATCTTGCTCTGCCAAACACGTACCAGCAGTATTCCCAGTTGTTATTAAAACTAATTGAGCATATCCATTTAGTTTATCTTGAGCACTAGGTAGGTAGTTAACATTTAAACTTGTATTGCTCGGTGACAAAGTACCAGAACCTAGGCTTACCCACATTCCTGTTAATGCACCTCCTGTAATTTGTGCTTGAACATTTACAGAATTATCAGTGATACATGCATAAATAGAATCTTGTAATGAGATTAATGGAGCAGGTGTAAAATTCACAATCATTGTATCACGAATTACCAAACAGTTTTGTAATCCATGATCTGCACTACTTAAAATTAATTGAATACTTCCGGCTAATACATCTGCATTACTTGGTAAATAATTAGCATTTAAGGATTGATTATTCGGACTGAATGTACCTGTTCCTGTGCTAGTCCATATGCCTATTGTAGCACCTGCAGAAACACTTCCTGTTAGATTTATTACAGAATTATTTGCGCAAATATTTTGATTACTTCCTGCTGAAACAATTGGTTGTGCAGTAATATCAACAAGAATTGTATCTCTAACAATACTACAAGTTCCTCCAGAATTTCCAGTGGAACTTAGTACAAATTGAACTTGACCTAAAGCTTTGTCAGGTGTGCTAGGTACATACTTCGCATTTAATGTTGAAGCATTAGGAATAAAAGTTCCAGTACCATTGCTAGTCCATAATCCTGAATTAGCTCCACTGCTAACTAATCCGCTTAAGAATATCGTATCGTTATTAGCGCATACCGTCATGTTATTTCCTGCATTAACAATAGGAGATGGTGTAAGAATTAAAATTGTAGAATCAATTGAATTCAAACATCCACCAGTATTCCCAATAGCTAAGTTTAATTTAATAGTACGTAAGGCAGTATCGGCACTTGATGGTATATAAATCGAATTTAATGTGGTGTTATTTGGTAAAAATGTTCCGCTCCCATTACTCGACCAAGTGATTGAACTGCTTATACCTGTTATGTTCGGACTTAATACAATAATTGAATTATTTGAACAAGCAGTAATAGTGTCGAGCATATTTATTTGAACTGCAGGTAAAATTGAAACTAAAATACTATCGTTTACTGCAATACATTTTCCATTACTATTCTTAGTTGAAGTGAGGTAAATTTTAAAAGAACCTAATAGTTTATCCGCTGAAGAGAGTTGATAAATTGCATTTAAACTAGAATCATTCGGTATAAATACTCCCGTGCCTGAAGTCGTCCAGATGCCTGTACTAGCACCTTGAGTTACACTTCCGATAAGGTTAACATTTGTTTCGTTTGCGCAAATATTTTGATTATTCCCAGCATCAACAATTGGAGATTTTATAAAATTATATTGAACAAGATCACTATCTAAAATACACGTGCCGATACTAGTTGGGAAAAGTTTGAATACCACATTTCCTGTTATTATATCATTTGCACTTGGAATATAGTTAGCATTAAGAGTAGTATTATTGGGAACAAAAGAACCGTTTCCAGAACTCGCCCATAGCCCAGTATTACTTGCACCAGATATAGTTCCAGCTAAAGTAATTACATTGTTATTTTCGCATATGTTTTGGTTATTTCCAGCATTTATTATTGGAGCAGGTGTGAAGTTTATAATAACACTATCCATTGTGTTCGAACAGGTCATTGGCCCTCCAATAGAAGTTAAATAAAGCTTTACAGTACCATTACTTGTATCTGTAGATGATGGAATATAGTTTGCATTTAAGGTAGTGTTATTCGGCATAAAACTACCTGTGCCTGTACTGCTCCATATACCATTGCTTGTTGTAACCGCAACACTTCCATTTAATAATACTGAAGAAACATCAGCACATACTGTTTGATTTATACCAGCATCTACTACGGGTACAGGAATAAATGTAACTACAAATGTATCTGCAACCATCGTACATGTTCCAGATGTATTTCCTGTACTTTCTAAAATAATATTTATCGAACCTAATAAATAGTCGGCATTACTCGGAAAGTAAGTTCCATTTAGATCGGTATTGTTTGGTGAAAAAGAACCAGAACCGTTGTCTGTTCTCCAAGTTCCAGTACTTGCTCCACCAGAAACTATACCATTTAAAACGATAGGAGTATTGTTACATACATTTCTGTTTATGCCAGCATTTACTACAGGTTTAGGCGTAATAATAATTTGCAGAGTGTCGCTAATTCCCAAACAAGAATTTATAGCATGATCAGCACTCGATAAAACAATGCTTACATTTCCATTTAAAATATCGTTCGGGCCCATTGTGTAACTCGCATTTAGTGTAGAGTCGTGAGGAGCAAATGTTCCATCGCCACCAATACTATTCCATTTTGCTTTTGTAATACTTCCAGAAATACTTCCAGAGAGTAAAATTGGGCTAATATTATTTTCGCAAATAAATTTATTAGTACCAGCATTTACTATTGGCGCAGGAATAAAATTAACTAACATCGTATCACTTACTGCGATACATGTACCATTTGTATTCCCAGTTGATGTTAATGCAATTCTTAAATTGTTAGTATTTATATCATTTATTGATGGTACATATATTGCATTTAATACGGAGTCGTTAGGTATAAACGAACCTGTGCCATTACTTGTCCATATGCCTTTTGAAGCTCCTGCACTTACAGAACCGGATAATTGTATGTTTATATTATTTGCACAAATAGTTTGGTTAGATCCAGCATTTACAATTGGTTGGGGAGTAATGTTTACTTGTAGGAAATCTGAATCGGCAGCACACGTACCAGTATTGCTTGCAACTAATCTTAGTAAAACACTTCCACTCGATTTATCATTATTGCCTGGAATATAAGTGTTTGTTAAATTGTTCGAACTTAATAGAAAAGTACCGTCGCCATTAGTTTTCCAAGTACCCGTTGTGGTAATACCCGTAATTGTTCCAGTAAGAGCAACGTTTGCATTATTCCGACAAACGGTAGTGTTAATTCCTGCACTAGCAATAGAGTTGGGGAGAATAGTTAAACTAAGAGTATCAGAAACAAATGAACAAATATTTGTAGCAACATTTGAAGATAATCGAAGATCTATGCTACTTAAGTTTTTATCAGCATTAGATAAAACATATTTTGCATTTTTAGTTGTGTTGTTTGGAACGAAGAACCCAGTTCCTGAACTCGACCATGTACCAGTTGTAACACTTCCTGTAATACTTCCACTTAAGTATACTGTATCAATATTATAACATACGTTTTGATCAGCTCCAGCTACAACATTAGGATCACTCAATAATACAAATTTTACTGAATCTTGAACTGCGTTACAAGTATTACTTGTGTTCCCTGTAGATGTTAAGTAGAATGTTACACTTCCATTACTTCGATCAACATTACTTATAAAATATTTTGCATTAAGTGTGTTATTATTTGGATTGAAAAACCCAGTTCCATTTGTCGTCCATGTACCTGTATTTGCACCCAGGCTAACCAAACCATTGAGTTGTATAAAAGAATTATTTGCACAAATGGTATCCGAGGCACCTGCATCTACAAGAGGGGAGGGAGTTATGCTGATTTGAATAGTAACTGAATCTGCATCACAAACACCCGGAGGATCGGCACTAACAAAACGAACAAATACAATACCATTTGTTTTATCATTGTTCCCTGGAATGTAAGTTGTACTTAAAAGAGAATTGTTACCAAATGTACCATCACCATTAGTTTTCCATGTACCTGTTAATACTGGTGATGTTAAATTAAATTGAGCCTGAACACTTACTACAGCATTATTAGCACAAACTGTTTTTAAGTTTTGTGTAGTGCTCAACTTTACCCAATCATTAATGGTTATCGATGTGTTAGCGTTTACACCAGGGCAAGTACCAGATGCTGGAATTGTATTTGTAATGGTATACGTTCCGGGTAATGAATTGTAAATATCAATCTCCCCAGTATTTTGGTTAATGAATTTTAAATTAGTTGAGTTAGCTGTGAAAAATCCCGCGCTTGCACCTACAGGAAAAATAGGGAATGCATTTGCATTTCCTTTACAAAAGTTTCCACTATAAGAAAAACTTGCGTTCGGACTATTCGTTAAAGTAATAGATACAGTACTACTATCAGGGCATGGTCCGTTCGTTTTAAATTTAACAGTATATGTTCCGGTTAAACTCCCATTTATTGTGATATTACCAGTACTTGTATTTAAAATTAATCCAGCTGGAGTACTCGAAAAAACACCTGATGAACCGCTTGCAAGTATTGGAATTACTGGTGTTTTACTACTAGGATCATCCACACAATAAGTTCCTGATGTATAGGTAAAACTTGGATCGTCGCTCGAACTAAATGTTACTTGCATTGTATCAACGTCTCCTAAACAATTGCCGTTATTTGTTGATGTTAAAATAAATGTTAATCCTGATAATAATGTATCTGTATTACTTACTTGATATATCGCGTTTTTTGTAGAAGCATTCGGTACAAAAATTCCATTTCCATTGGTAGTCCAAACACCTGTTGTAGTACTGCCAGACACAGTGCCATTTAATTGAATATTGGGTTGAATTTTACACACAGGTTGATCTAGTCCGGCATTAACAAATGCAATTGGTAGTATGTTTAATACAAGCGTGTCTGAAACCGCATTACATAAGTTAGTGCTATTCCCTGTTGAGTTTAAAATTAATAACACACTTCCTGCAACAGAGTCGGCTAAACTTGGAATATAGCTTGCATTTAATGATGTATTGTTGGGGCTAAAAGTTCCTGTACCTGTTGTGCTCCAAGTACCTGTATTTGCACCACCAAGTATACTAGCATTCAAATTAACAGGACCAGAATTTGCACATATAGTTTTGTTAGCACCTACATTTACGATTGGAGCAGGAATTATTGTGATGTTTTTTGTTGCTGAATCGGCAAGGCAAGGACTTAATGGACCTCCATTCGATTTCAGTTTTAAAACAACAGAACCATTTATTATATCGTTCGTGCCAACAGTATATGTTGTATTTAAATTATTAACGTTACCAAATGTTCCATCTCCAGAAGTACTCCATGTACCAGCATTTGCACCACCAGTTACACTTCCACTCAAAGCTATTGGTGATAAATTATTAGCACATACACTTACTGAAGAACCAGCATTAACAGTAGGCTTGGGAGTTATTGTTAAATTTAATGTGTCTCTAACAACTAAACAAGAACCAGAAGTATTACCTGTAGAACTTAATATAATTTGTATAGTGCCATTCGTAATATCATTTACACTTGGTACATAAGTAGTGTTTAAAGAGGTATTATTCGGACTGAAAAATCCTGATCCTGTGGTAGTCCAAACTCCTGTACTTGCACCTCCTGAAACCGTACCAGATAAATTTACCGTTCCTATATTATTCGCACATTTTACAACGTTGCTTCCTGCGTTTACAACAGGAGCTGGTGTAAATACAACAAGCATAGTGTCCTTTACAGCAGCACATATTCCACCCGTACTTGTAAGTATGAATTGTACACTTCCATTGCTAATGTCTGTTGAAGAGGGAGTGTAAGTAGTACTTAAGTTTGTTGGATTTGGTATAGCGTTAGTTCCATTAGTTGACCAAATACCTGTGCTTGCTCCACCCGAAATAATTCCTGCTAAATTTATATTCGCATTATTCGCACATAATGTTTGATTAGCTCCTGCATTAACTACGGGTAATGGTGTAATCGTAATAATCATGGTATCTTTCACAACTAAACAGCTACTCAAAGGGCCATTATTACTACTTAAAATTATCATTACCGATCCATTATTTCGATCTGCATTTGAAATCGTATATGTACTGTTTAAAGAATTAATGTTTGAAAAACTACCTGTTCCATTTGGAGTCGACCATACGCCTGCAATAGCACTCCCAGTTACAGATCCGCTTAAATTTACAACAGCATTACATGTGGTTTGATTGATACCTGCGTTAACAACTGGTGGCTGGATAATATTTAATGTGAAATTATCTGTAACAGCTGTACATGATCCAAAAGAATTTCCAGTCGAGGTAAGAGTAAACGTTATTGTGTTTAATAATTTATCGGCATTACTTAAGGTATAAGTTGTACTTAATGAATTCGCATTTACGAATGTTCCAGTTCCATTGCTTGTCCAAACTCCCGTAGAAGCTCCACCTGTAACTGATCCATTTAACAAAATACTTGTAGAATTATTTGTACAAATAGTTTGATTATTACCAGCATCAACAATAGGGGCTGGACTAATAGAAATTATCATGAAAGATGAATCCGCTCCACATCCAGTTAATGCATGATTGCTTGTTTTTAATTTTAGTGTAACCGTACCATTTAATATATCTGCCGCACTAGGTGCATAAGTTGCATTGAGGGTAGTGTTGTTCGGACTGAATGTTCCTGTTCCATTCGTGCTCCATATTCCATTACTTGCACCACCAGAAATACTACCATTTAGATTTACACCCGAACCAATATTATTTGCACAAATAGTGGTATTACTTCCAGCAGAAATTATTGGGGTTGGAGTAAAGTTTAATAACAATGTATCTGCGATAGCTATACATGTACCTGCTGAATTTCCAGTAGAGGTCAAAATTAGCCTTATAGGTGCAATAGAATTTATATCTGCATTACTTGGTACATAATTAGTGTTTAATGCAGTAGAGTTCGAAAATACTCCAGTACCAGAACTTGTCCATAATCCAGTACTCGCACCTCCAGAAACATTTCCAGAAAGAGTTATTGTTCCAATATTATTTTTACAACGAGTTATATCTACACCAGCATTTACTATAGGTGCAGGACTAATACTAACCACAATAGTATCGCTTACAGCATTACATGTACCTGCAGTATTTCCTGTAGATGTTAATATAAAACTTACCGTGCCATTAGTAATATCGTTTAAGCTCGGAGTATAACTTGCATTTAATGTAGTAGTATTCGGATTGAAAGTTCCAGTTCCGTTCGGTGTAGACCATATTCCAGTATTTGCACCAGCACTAACTGCACCACTCAAATTTATTAATGAATTATTAGCGCATACCGTAAAATTATTGCCTGCATTTACAATTGGTGAAGGACTAATATTCAGAAAAAGGGTATCTCTTGCTACATTACAATTAGATAAGGGTCCATTCGTAGAACTTAAAATTATTCTGATTGGAATTCCTGCATTGATATCTAAGATACTTGGGATGTAGGTTGCATTTAAACTCGTGTTGCTGGGATTAAACGTACCAGTACCAGAGCTAGTCCAGATGCCTGTACTTGCACCACCAGAAACAGTTCCAGTTAAACTGAAATTAATATTATTCGCACAATCAGTTTGGTCAACTCCTGCATTTACAATTGGAGAAGGGCTGAAGATAAGTTGAGTTGTGTCTTTCACAGCATTACAACTATTTCCTGTGTTGCCAGTAGAAGTTAAAATTAAATTTACTGTTCCATTCGTAATATCATTTGCAGAAGGAATATAAGTTGCATTCAAGGTAGTATTGTTCGGACTAAATGAACCTGTGCCATTAGGGGTACTCCATATTCCAGTACTTGCACCACCCGAAACAGTTCCGTTTAAGGTTATGGTTCCTATGTTATTTTTACATCGCGAAATATTCGGACCTGCATTGACAATTGGTGCAGGGGTGAAGAATACCAACATGGTATCTTGAATTGCATTACAGCTACCATTGTTTGTTGAAGTAACAACAAATTGTAATGAACCTCCTGCAATATCTGCTGATGATGGAATATATGTTGCATTTAATGTTGTAGCATTCGGAACAAAAGTTCCTGTTCCATTACTTGTCCAGATCGCTTGCATCGGCCCCGCACCTGTTAATGCACTCAATTGTATAGTGGGTTTGTTAGCACAAACAAATTGATTTACGTTTGCACCTAATAATGGTGGGTCGAAAATGACAACTGAAACATTATCTGCAGTTGGAACACAAATGCCATTGTTGGTCGACATTAATGTTAAAGTTACACCATGAGCATTTTTATCAGCAGTTGAGGGAATATAAACTGCGTTTAGTGTAGTGTTATTAGGACTAAAGGTTCCTGTTCCGTTAGTACTCCAAATGCCTGTACTAGTAATACCAGATACACTTCCAGCCAATTGAACATTTGCATTATTCGCACAAACTGTAATTTGATTTCCGGCATCTACAATTGGTGCACTTGATATTTTTATATAAACTTGATCTGTATCTGCTGGGCAAGTTCCATTACCTGTAGTTGTTAACGTTAACAATACGCTTCCAGCAGAAATTTCTGCTGCGCTTGGTAAATACGATGCAAATAATGTTGTGTTGTTTGGTGAAAATGTTCCAGTGCCTGTACTACTCCATATACCCCCAGACGCACCAGAAACAAAACCATTTAGTTGAATAGAAAATGGATTAGATAGATTACATTCTATTCTATCGCTGCCAGCATTAGCAAGGATTGTTGAAGGGAATGCTGTAACTGTTACTGTATCAAAAGCAATTGGACAGCTAGTAGCATCATCAATAATTACAGAATATGTTCCTGCTGTTGTTGCGGTAATACTTTGTGTTGTAGCTCCTGTGTTCCATAAATATGTATAAGGTGCTAAACCTCCAACTCCATTTGCAGTAAGTGTTGTGCCTACAGATCCAAAACAAATACTTCCATTTTTAGGTAAAATATTTGCAGCAAGTGTTGAAACAAAATTGACTCTAACGGTATCGCAAATTATATTACCTACACATGCTCCAATTGGTGTACCACATACTTCATAATCAACAAATGCAGGAGATCCTAAATGATAAGTAGCAACTACAGTGTCTTGCGCAGAAGTTGCAGATAAATAAGCATCGTAAACAGGATTATTGGGTACAGAACGCCATGTGATTGTACTTTCTACATAACCCGTAGCGCTTATAACTCCAGTACAACCATCACTTACTACTGTTGGGGGTGATACACTAGGTTTAGCAATAGAAGTAATTCTATATGCATTAGGATTATTACCAGGTTTACAAAATGTAATGTTATGTGGGCCAACTCCTGTTAAACAAATTGCAGTACCAACAGGTGTAGGTGAACCACAATTTACTTGATAGAATAATGCTCCAGGTGGCACAGCTCCAGTAGCTATATCAAGTCGAATGCCTTGTGCACCTGGGTCAAGTGTAACAATAAATTCTATACATCTATCAGGATTAGTAGATCCACAACAATCGTTCGCACGACTAACAGATGGGCCAGTCCAAGAACCAGATGGTTGACCTGTTAAATCGGCAATTTGAACCGGAACATTATTCGGACATACCCGTGCCTGCCCATAAGATTTATGCGTAAAAAAAGATAAAAGGAAGAGTAGCGCAAAAAAATAATTTCGCATCATAATTAAGCAAATCGTAAGTAAGTGTTGTCTCTTCTACGTTTTTCTATTCTTTTGGTTGTGTATTATTTAACAATTGTATAAAGTATAGATCATCACCACCTTTACCACCTTCGCGGTCGGAACATATAATAGATAATTGATCATTCAATGGAACAAATGAAAAGTCGTCGAATGAACTGTTAATTGGGGAACCTAAATTTTCAATATTAATTATGACATTGCTTTTAAGCGTTGCTTTGTAGATATCTAATCCTCCAAAACCTATGTGTCCTTTGGATGAAAAATAAATACATTCATTAGTTGCATAGCTTGGAAATACTTCCATTCCTGCAGTATTCAATTGTTTACCTAAATTTATAGGTGATGAAATATTTCCATCTTCATCAATATCGCAATAATAAATATCATATGAGCCATATCCTCCAGGCATATCTGAAGAAAAATATAGTCGATTGCCTTCTCTATTGATACAAGGATGCAAAATGGAGTAGTTAAACTCATTTTCTTTCTTTAGTGAGGAATCAATTACCCAACGTTTTTTTAATAAACTCGCAGTGGTAATATTCATTTTGTTCACAAACTCCGAAGCTCGAACATCATATTTACGTTTAGGGAACTCTTCAATTTTAGTGCTTGTGAAAAAGAGTTTAGTTTCATCCGTATTAAAACTTGGAAAAGCAACATGATACCCTGAATTAATAGTTGTATTGAAGTTTTTAGCCTTTTGATAAATAATTTTATTGTTTTTGATGGCGTAGGGTATACTCATTATTTTATAATACGAATTACCTGTCCAGGCATCAATCTCAGTTACATTGCTCGTTTTTCTATCTGTACTGATGTATATATTTTTTTGTCCAACATGAACACCAGATTCTGAATACTTAGTATTTAGCTCTTTTATATTTTCAACTTTATATTTAACTAAATTATTTTTAGCAAGTGAAGCGAACTTACAAGATGCAATACAATTTTCTATATAATTCAAATTAACTGGTTCGTATGTTTTGTAGAATTCATACTGCTCTCGAGCCTCTTCATATTCTCCTAGTTGCATTAATACTTCAGCATAATAAAAAACACTTGTTGCTGAATAATAAGGTATTTCTAATGCTTGTACATAATATTTTTTAGCTTCTTTATATTGATGAGTTAGCCTGTAACAATCAGCTAAATTCTCTAAACTTTCTAAACTAGAATCGCTCGCTAAAGCATTTAAATAATAGGGTATAGCTAATTTGTATTCAAAGTTTTCATAGTGTTTCTTTGCTTTACTAAAATCCCCTTGCGCTAGTATTTTTTGATTTACTAACATCACTATTACAAGAATTAGAATGATATGTATTCTCGCTCTCATAAGTATCGTGGATTTAACATTCTATTGCTTTTCTTTCCTAGGAAATAATACGACAGACTTATTTCATGAGAACCCTTATCGATCTGTTGTAATGTTGAAATACTATAATCGAAATTATATCCTAGTCTGTATAAATCGTTCAATTCTAAATCTATAATGATTCCTAAAACTCTAGAGCTCGATTTTGATTTTTCTAAATTAGAAAATGTGCCGAATCCTGTTTTATAACTTAAGCCTGCCCATACAGTCGATTTGAATCCCAATAAGCCTGTAAAATTGAAGTAAGCATTTTTATTGAAATCATCTTTATATAAAAATGATGGATAGAATACCGTTTGATCTGATAGTTTTAAGTGATATCCACTAGTTAAGTAATAATTCCGCTCAGGTACATTAATCGTACTGAAGTATGCTGAATTCGGATTTAAATTGGTACTAGAAATTCCTATGTAAAAATTACTTCTACTATAGTAAACACCAGCTCTTAAATTAAATGAATTTAAATCAAAATTAATATCACCCAACACAGGGTCTATTGTCCCATTATGATTATTCAATCTTCTCATATCTATGCCAGCAGCTAAGCCAAACGACATTCTACTTTCAGCATTTAATTTAATTCGATATGCAAAAGTTCCATAGGCTTTTGTAGAACTAAAATCTCCAATTTCATCATGCAATACATCTATTCCGAAGGAAGTTTTTTTATAAACTGGTGCATCTAAATTAAACTGAAGTGTACGTGGTGCACCTTCCAATCCTATCCATTGCATTCTATATGCACTTTGGGCTTGCAGAAAATCTTTATTCCCTGCATAAGCAGGATTAAAGGTGATACTGTTAAACATATAATGTGAATACACAGGCTCATCTTGCGCAATAACTCGTATTCCACAAAAACATAAAAATATGGCGATGTATACTCTCACTTTAAAACTGTAATAAATCCTTTTATTGTTTTCTTACTATCTGAAACGCTAATGTTTACTATATAATAATAAGTACCAGTAGCTACATTTAATGCATCCCAAAAATTTGTGCTTGAGTAATTTTTCGTTCTATATACTTCATTCCAATACCTATCGAAAATGATAACTTCATTGTCCGGGTAATCATCGATAAAGTCAAATGTCAAGTGCTCATTAATTCCATCGCCGTTCGGACTAATAGTCCCATTAGTTTTAACTGGGATTTCGTTCAATACTTCGATGCATATTTTTATTTCTTCAGATAGAAAATTATCATTATCGATTAATCGAATTTTGATGGAATCTAATCCAACAAAATTTTCATTCGGAATATATTTTATACTTCTACTAATTGTATTATAACTTTCTAATGTTCCATTTTTAGGTATATCAGAAATAATAATATTATTGAAGTTCAATACCGCTGTTCCTCTTCTTGCATTTTGAAAAGGATTGATTAATAAGGATTGATTAATTACTGTTTTCAACAAACATATATCACTCGAAATGGGCAGTTCATTAATCATGATAAGTATATTACCCGTATTGGATATCGAATCGATGTTGTCTTTTATATAATACTTAATCGTAAATATTCCTGTGAAATTTGATGCTGGTGTATAGCTGATAATGCTATCCGTATAATTAAAAATGCCTGTGTTTGGGATTTGATTGAAAAACACATTGCTTGTGTTAATTGAATTTGGAAGGATATCGTTTTTTAATATATTCATCGATTTCGATGAATTCATCGGAATTCTAAGAGTGTCGTTCTTAGCAATTGGCTTATCAAATACAGGTAGAATAGTAAAGTATATCCAAGAGGTATCACATAAACTTATGTTGGCTAAATCACATACTTCTACTTTGGCAGAATCTAAACCAATTGTTGAATTAGATTGATAATTAATTTGACCCTGATTGTTAAGACTTAGTGTTCCCTTATTTGCTTGAGTAATTAATCTATAATTCAAACTAGGCCCATCTATACTTGTGTCGTTAATGCTAATGTTAGCAGAAATATTTTTGTTGATATATATTTTAAAACTATCGTTTACTGCTATTGGAGGATCGTTAATTGGATTAACAGTTATGCTGATCATCGCTGTGTCGCACAAGGAACCGCTGGGATCTAAATCGCAAAATGAATAATAAACGGTGTCTAATCCTTGGTAGTTTTTAGTTGAAACATATCTAAACATTCCCTCTGCAGAAACCGACGCATTACCATGTTTAGCTGTTGTAACGATGTTGAATTCTATACCGGGCCCATCGGTATATTTATCATTGTCGAATATGTCGATACTGTCTAACTTGTCTTCGTCTACACTAAATTGATCATCCTTTGCAATAGGAGCTATGTTGAAGCAGGTTATCTCTATATAAACAGTTGCAATATTGGATAACTCTGAATTATTATCTCTTAACCGATATTTGATACTATCGAAACCACAAACATTTGTGCCTGGGGTATATTGAATTTTTTTATTTAGTACATTTACTAAACCTAGTTGAGCTGTAGAAGTGATTTGAATAATTGATAAATTAATATTTCCATCTGGGTCGGAATCATTCTTTAAAACATCTATCTCGATAGTTTGGTTCTTCCCTATTAAAACAGAATCATTTACTGCTACAGGTGGAATTTTAAAATGTTGAGTTTGAGCAATGCTTCTACCAATGCTAAAGAATAACATAATCATAGCAATGTAACTTGCTATAAGTACCTTGTAATGGAGCATATTTTGATAGAATTGATGTTGTTGTACCCAAAACTAATTATTATTATTTTATTTATTAGATAGGATATTGATTATTTTACAGATTGTATCTATCTGTAATTGAGTTGATTAGACTTTAATTTGATTGATGTTTAAACTTTTAGGATTTAAGCTCATGATAAAATAGTAAAGATTTTAGATGCATTTATATTCCAAAAATGGGAATATGTATGCCAAATTTGGTCAAATTTAGAATTACAGCGATTATATTTTTTAAAGAATACGAATAAATAATTATTAGAATTTGAATTAATGAATACTACGGAATTTGATAGCTCTCCAAAAATTATTTCCCTTTTAGATGAGGCATATCGCATTCGTGTATTTGACCTCAAGCAGAGCACTCAATTGGCTTCTCAGGCACTTCAATTAAGTAGAGATTCCAACAACAAAACCAATATCGGAAAGAGTTTAAACATGCTCTCTTTGTTTTACATGATTCAAGGTGAGCAGAAGCTTTCTATCGATCATGCAGAAGAGGCAATTAAATTCTTTGAAGAATTAAACGATGAGCAAGGAATTGCTGATGCGAAATACTCTATTGCAAGTAATTACTACAAATCCGACAATTATCATTTAGGCTTAGTGAAATTAATTGATTGTCTTGCTATTTATAAGAAGTATTTCGATTACCATAATCAAGCCAGAACTTTAAAAAGTTTAGGAACAATTTATGAGTATTTCGGTGATCAGAAAAATGCTGTAAAATCATATCAACAATCCATCGATGCTGCAAAGCAAGTAGATGATAAGAACTTAGAGTCTAACGCATACAATCCACTATCAGGTATTTATTTAAACATTGGTAGAATTGCAAAAGCTGATGAACTTATCAATAAGTCGATTGAAATGAAGTTGTCGACGAACGATACACGTGGCTTAGCTTTCGGTTATTATGGTCGTGGTAAAGTATATTTCCATAAAAAGCAATACGAACTTGCTGAGCAAGATTTTTTGGAGTCGATTCGTATTCATTTAGAAATGAATGAGCGTTTAGGAATAGGCATGTCTTATTACAAACTTGGGGCATTGTACATTACAACTGGAGAATTAGAAAAAGCAAAAGTAGCGTTAAATACAGGTATAGAAATCAGTAATAAATACAATATTCTTATTATCAAATTCAAGTGTTATTACTTGATGTATGAACTCTATAAAAAGGAAGGGAATATTGTACAATCACTTCAGTTTTTAGAAGAATATTTAGCAGTAAAAGAAAAGGTTATTAATTCTCAAACCTTGAAAATTATTGAAAACTACGATTTGATTAAACGCATGGAAACTCTTCAGCGTGAATCGGAAATTCAACAAGAAAAGGCTGAAATTTTAGAGAAAACTCATAAAGCGGAGCATGCTGCAAAAGCAAAACAAGAATTTCTTTCGATTATGAGTCATGAAATACGTACACCTCTTAACGCGGTAATAAGTATTGCTCATTTATTAGAAGAAACAGCTACTCCCGAACAAATAGAACTGATAGAGTCTCTTGGCTACGCATCGAATAACTTAATGCATATTGTAAATGATATTCTCGACTTTACAAAGTTAGATGCGAATAAAATGAAACTGGATTTGAGTAATACTCATCTCTACGATTTGATTAGAAATATTCAAAACACTTATCAGAATTTAGCCGCTGAGAAAAAATTAAGCTTGAATATTGATATTGATCCTCAAGTTAGTGCTGTTTACTTATTAGATGAAACGAAAATTACTCAGGTTTTAAATAATTTAATTTCGAATGCGATTAAATACACCAATAAGGGTAATATAGATATTCGTGTTAAATCGATTTCTATAAATACTGATTTTGATGAAATTCAATTTGCAGTAATTGATTCGGGAATTGGTATTCCTGAAAAATATTTCGAAGAGATATTCGAAACCTTCAATCAGCCTCAAGCAATTACCACTAAAACAACTTCAGGTACCGGATTAGGTTTATCAATAGTTAAAAAATTGGTAGAGCTAATGGGAGGGGAGATTAAAGTAAATAGCAAAGTAAATATTGGTTCAGAATTTTATTTCAGCTTAAAGTTGAAATCTATTTCTGGAAATAAATCTAGCATTTCATTAGAAGAAAATATTTTAGCAGGGAAATCAGTATTGATCGTAGATGATAACATGATCAATGCTTTGGTAGCATCTAAATTATTATTGAAATGGGGTATTTATTCGGAGCATGCTCAAAATGGTAAAGATGCCATCTTGAAAACGAACAAGACTAAATACGATTATATTTTGATGGACATTCATATGCCTATGATGGATGGATATGAATCTTGTGCACAGATTAGAAAATCGAAGGGATTGAATAGTACAACACCTATTTTTGCTCTGACGGCAGATGTAACTGCCGCCCAGCATCAAGATTTTAATAAGGACTTTAATGGCATTCTTACGAAGCCAATTAATGTTGTAAAACTATACGAAACTTTATCAGCTTATTAGTGCCCAGAAGAAACATTCGCATCGTAATTGATGCCCTGATTCTCCAGTACTTTTTTCACAATTAATGCAAAAGCAATTAGGTAAGCAAAGCACATAACGGCTACCCAATACGATTGATGGATTCCGATTAAATCGGCTAGTTTACCTTGTAATGGTGGAATAATTCCTCCACCCATAATCATCATTACTAAAAATGCAGAACCTTGAGTTGTGTATTTACCTAAGCCTGCGATTCCTAATGAGAATATGCTAGGCCACATAATACTGCACCATAATCCTCCGCTTAAGAAAGCATATACTGCAATTTGACCGGTTGAGAATAATCCAATTAACATAGCAATTGCACCTAGTGTTCCGAATATTAACATTGTTCTTGCTGGTTTATCTTGGCTAACAAAAAATGCTAAGATTAAAACGAATACACACAATACGTATGCATATAATGGCGACATGTCTTTTTGTGCAATAGTGTTTACTCCTACAATTACTCCGAATGCAAGTAGGGGAACGATTAAAAGTAGCAATCGTTTCATAGCATTACTTAAGTTGAAAACACTAATACTTCCTGCCCATCTTCCGATCATCAAACTTCCCCAATACATACTGATGTAAGGAGCAATTTGCGATGATGCCAAGCCTCCCATATCTGCCTGTTTTAATAATTCACCTAAGTTACTTTGAATAGTTACTTCTACACCTACATAGGCAAGGATTGCCAACATTCCTAAAATCAATTGAGGATATTGCATTGCACCCCATCCTGTTTTATCTTTCTTAGAACTTTGGTTAGCATAAATTAATCCGAATACGATAACCAATAAAGAACCGATTAACCATTTCATTCTGTACATCTCTAGGGCCATCTTCTCGTCGTGCGACATAGATTCTGGTAAGCCGATATAACTTTTGAAAACTGGAATGAACATGAAGATTAATAATCCTGTGATTACTAATAAGGTTTTAAGAGCTTTATTTGCTGGTTCAACTGCTTCGTTGTTTACACCTGCAGGAATCTTTTTACTAGTGGCAAATAAAACAGCAGCTGCTATAAATAGTATTCCGACACCTGCATATAGAAAACTCACATTGTCTAATCCTAAACTTTTAGTTTGCTCTTCTGTTGCGGCAACTGTACCAAATAGGAGTAGGGAAACTACTATCGGTCCGATCATCGTACCAAAACTATTGATACCACCACCTAAATTAACTCGACTAGCGCCCGTTCTAGGGTCGCCTAAGCTAATGGCTAAGGGTTGTGCTGCAGTTTGCTGTAAACTGAATCCTAGGGCCACTATAAACAATCCTACAAGCATTCCAGAGAATGTATTCGCATTAACTGCAATGATCATGGCAACGGCTCCTATTGCGCTAAACAACAATCCGTATACAATACTCTTTTTATATCCCCAAGAACCTACTAAATCTTTTCCCTGTGAACTGCCCAATATGAACAATAGCAAAGCACCAATATAGTATGCAATGTAAAATGCATAATCTACGAGTTGGCTTTGAAACTGGTCTAAATGGAAGTAATCTTTACAGAAAGGAATAAAAACCCCGTTACCGGCAGCTATAAATCCCCAGAAAAAGAAAACAGTTACCAAGGTGCTCAGGGCACCATAATTATTCTTTTGTTCGGTTTGGTTTAAATTGGGTGTTTCTGAATGCATAATTTTTGATTAGTTGGTTTATACGCAAAAAACGTAGCTGTTCAAATTTATAAATTAATTTCAGATTACCATTTAGCCCCTTTTCTGGGATTTCTTACATTTAATTTCAAAAATTTCATAATTTCATAAACTTATGGTAATTTGTACCATAATTAATTTATTGTTACCCAGTAATTCAGTATCTATTAATCTTATTAATTCCATTAATACTAAATTTTATGCACAATAAAAACCTAATAAAAAAACTCCTAATCCCCTTTATTTTATTACTCATTCCTATACTTTCACAAGCTCAAAAAAGCGAAGTGATGGTTGTTAAATCTGAGAATGGTTTTAAGCTTTCTGTAAACGGAAAAGAGACGTTCATTAATGGTATGAACTGGGATTATTTGCCAATTGGTACCAACTATAATTACAGTTTGTGGAAGCAATCTGATGATGTTATTAGAATGGCACTAGATAATGAAATGCCATTGCTTAAAAACATGGGAGTGAATGTAATTAGGCAATACACGGGAGTTCCTGCGAAATGGATTCAATACATTTATGAGAAATATGGAATCTATACCATGTTGAATCATTCTTTCGGTAGATATGGTTTAACAATACAAGGTAAATGGGAGCCAAACACAGATTATGCTAATCCAGCTGTTCGTGAAATAATTTTAGCTGAAACAAAGGCTATGGTAAATGAATATAAAGAAACACCTGGAGTGCTTCTTTTTTTATTAGGGAATGAAAATAACTACGGATTATTTTGGAGAGGTGCGGAAACAGAAGATGTTCCATTTGCTGATAGAAATTCTACAAAATCTGCTTATTTCTTGTACAAGCTTTTTAATGATGCTGCAATAGAATTAAAACAAATTGATAAGAGTCACCCTATCGCTATTTGTAATGGGGATTTATTGTTTTCTGATATCATAGCTAAAGAATGTAAGAACATCGACATCTTAGGTATTAACTGTTATAGAGGGATCACTTTTACCGATTTATATGATCGTGCTAAAAAGGAATTGAATATGCCAATACTTCTTACGGAATTTGGTTCTGATGCTTATAATACTGTAGCGAATCAAGAAGATCAAGATTATCAAGCTAAAGTATTACTTAGCAATTGGAAAGTAATATATAACAATGCTGATGGTTTAGGAAGAAATAATAATAGCCTTGGTGGATTTACATTTCAGTTTAGCGATGGATGGTGGAAAACAGGGCAAACAATAAATTTAGAAGAACATGATGTAACTGCATCATGGTCGAATGGTGGATATACTAACGATTATATCGTTGGAGAAAATAACATGAATGAAGAGTGGTTTGGTATCTGTGCAAAAGGCCAAACTAATGAGCGTGGTGTTTACGACTTATATCCTCGTGCTGCATATTATGCATTACAGTCGGCACATAAGTTTAATCCGTATTCAGGAACTTCAGAATCTTTAAACAATACCTTTAATTCAATTTCGGTAGCTGATGCTAATTTAAGAGCTCGTGGAGATAAAGCTGCATTAGCAGCGAAGGATCGTGGTAAACTTTACTTAAGTAATTTACAAGCTAACTTCAATACATACGTAACTGGGGGCAGTTTAACTTCTACACCTGCAAGTACTGCAGCATCTACTACATCTTATCCAAGTTCAAAAGGATTCGACAATATGGAATCATTCAATATCGGTGTTACTGCAAGGCCTGCTCCGAATATGAAAGCTAATGTTCAGTTTAATGTTTTAGGAAATGTTGCTACGAAACCTATCGATGAAATTTTTTATGAAAATAGAGGTAGAGCAGTTACAGTTTCAACAACAAATGGTCTTCAACAAATAAATGATAACAATAGAGTACAATTATATAAAGCTGATTATAGTTGGGATGCTAAGGAATTCAAACTAACTGGATTCTATAGAACAGGCCATTATCACTGGGGTTATGAAGGTGATTTTTTCGGTCTTTATCCAGAAGCGAATTATGGTCCGAACATCGATATCTACAATGGTAGTGCACCATTCGGTTTTGAGTTTGAAGGTAAAAAGAAAATCAAAGGATTGAAAGTTGCTTACGGACCTGAATTATGGTGGGGAGCCAACCCTGCTTACCTTATAAAGTACAGCCGAACTGTAATGGGATTAAATGTTACAGGTATTTTCCATGAAGATGTTGTGCAAAGAACAAATCTTCAAAGTTCATTCGCTGTTCCAGTTCCTAAAACCCGTAGGTTAGCTTTAGCAATTAGTAAGAAAATGGATAAGCTTACTTTTGATATAGGTGGACTTTGGGCTGGTCAACCTCTGAATGGTAGAACATTTGAAATTGTACAAGACAATGTTGTTTATGTAGATAAAATAAAAAGTTCTGATAACTTCGGAGGAAAAATAAAATTAACATACTCTACTGGTCCGATTCGTTGGTATGGGTTAAGTTCATACATGGGACTAGTTGCTAATGGTGGTGTTGATCAAACGAAAACCTTTACAGGATGGGTTCTTAAAGATATTGGAAGTGGAAATATGTATAACTTCCTCTCTGGGTTTACCTATAACATAGGCAATTTCCAAATAGCTCCAAACTTCTTATTCCAAAAACCATTAGCTGGTCCGATAGGTCCAGAATTTGCCGCTCCAGCTCGCCCGAGAAATATTCTTGATGATCCTTTTTCTGTGCGCGGAAATAGAGAAACAATGGCGGGAGAAATTTTATTAACCTTCGATCCAACTCCAGCAACATGGATGTATGAATGGGATAACGATAGAATGGAAGATGCTAAATTTGCAATGAGCACAGGATTTGTTTACAGACATCTTCCAACTGTTCAAGATGCAGCAATTGGTATATTAGGAAACGGTCGTACAACATTTGTATTTCCTGGTTCTGCACCTGCTCAAGATCTTTGGGAAGGAAATGTTAGAATGGTATCAAAAATAAATGCCGACTTCGGAGTTATAGCAAATGTTTACTTCGGAAATGGTCAAGCAAACGGAAGCGATACTCGTACAATACAGCGATATGGTATAGATATTAGAACTATCTATAAGAGATTGAAACTTGCAACGATTGTAAAAATTGATGATTGGGGACCGTATGATTATCATAGAGATTTCAACCAAACATTCCCATTACAACTTATTGGCGATCTATCTCATGAAATTGGTAAACCTGATTGGTTCTTATTACCAGGAACAAAAGTAGGATTGCGTACTACATACCGTACCCTCGATAAATATTCAAACAGATATTCACCAACTATGACATTAAACAATCTCGGTGTATTTGTTCCAGATCCTAATGCTATAGGATTCCCGAATGGTAACGAATGGGAGTTCCGCACATACGTGCAAATCAATATCAATAATTAATAAAATTCATTCAGATTAAATATAGAAAAGATGAATATTTTAGATAAAAAAACGATACTAATTTGCCTCGCTTCAGCAATTATTGCAATTCCTACAGGATGCAAAAGAGAAATATCTGACGATGCAGTATTACCTACATATCCTAAAACTGGCGAAATTTTTACTGATAACTTTATCGGTTTAGGTTCCGATTTTTATTTACCCTTTGGTGATGCAAAACCAGATGTGTTTTCAGTCGACATGAATGAAGGTTATGAAAGTAATTCTTCTGTAAGAATAGATGTTCCAAATGTTACAGATCCCTCTGGAACCTATGCAGGAGCTATCTTTAGAGTTGATGGAGTTGGAAGAGATTTGTCGGGTTTTGATGCCCTAACTTTTTATGTGAAGGCTTCTACAGGTACTATACTTGGTGAAGTTGGATTTGGTATAGATTACCTTGGCGATAAATACAAAGTTTCTGTAAGCAATGTTAATGTTAGTACAAATTGGAATAAAGTAATTGTTCCAATTCCCGATGCTTCGAAACTTATTAATGAAAGAGGAGTGTTTTGGTTCGCTGCCGGAACCCAATCAACAAACGGACAAGGTTATGCGCTTTGGTTTGATGAAATTAAATTTGAAAAACTGGGTACAGTTGGTCGCCCTACTTCGAATATTCAATCTGGGCAAACAAGTACTGTAGGTTCATTCGTTGGTGCTTCTGTTAATGTTACTGGTATCAACCATGTTTTTAATTTAGTAAACGGACAAGATGTACTTGTAAATTCTACAGCTGCCTATTGTAATTTTTTCAGTTCTGATACAAATGTTGCTAAGGTAAATAATCAAGGAGTTGTAACGGTTTTAGCTTCTGGTAATGCAGATATTACTGCTAAGGTGAATAACGTTTTAGCAAATGGAAAGTTAAGAATTGCTTCAAAAGGAAATTTACCTGCTGCTCCAGTTCCAACTCGTCCACAAGTTGATGTTAAATCTATTTTTAGCGATACTTATGTAGATGCTACTACTAGTAATTTCACTCCTGGTTTTGGTGGATCTACCACAGTTACGGAAGTGCTAACCACTAGTGCTGGTAAGGTTCTTCAGTATAGTACTAATAATTACACAGGTATTATGTATACTGAAAATCCAATCAACGGTTCTACCTTAGGATTTTTACATATCGATGCTTATGTTGAAAATGCAAACGCTTCGATCGGAATTCAAATTAGAGATTTAGGTGCTAATAAAATTATCGAAACAGATGTAAATACTGGAAACGCTATCGGCGACGATAAAGATTATAGAACAACATTAGCTGGATTTCAAGCTGGTGTTTGGAAATCATTCGATATTCCATTGAGCGGAAATATTCTTAATCAGAAAACTAATTTGGGTGCAATCATCGTAACAGGTGGTCCAAATTTCATTCTCGATAATATTTATTTCTATCGTTAAAAAATTAAAACGAATAATCTATTAAATAACTAGATATATGAAGCATTTAAAAAATACTATATTAATATTATCAGTGTTTGTAACGGTTGCAGGTTGTGAAGTAGAACCTATACAAACTCTGCCTGAGAGAAATTTCGAATTATTTTGGAGTGATAATTTTGATGGCGATTCTGGTACTATACCTGATGCAAGTAAATGGACATTCGACTTAGGTAATGGAACAAATGGTTGGGGGAATAATGAACTTCAAACCTATACTCAAAGTCCACAAAATGTTTCCTTAGATGGTTCAGGTAATTTAGTGATTATAGCTAGAAAAGATTTAGCAGGTAATTACACATCTGCAAGAGTAAAAACTCAAGGGATATTCAAACAACAATATGGTAGAATAGAAGCTAGAATAAAAACTCCAACAGGTTCGGGCATCTGGCCAGCTTTTTGGATGTTGGGAAGTAATATTGATAGTGTTACATGGCCTAATTGTGGCGAGATCGATATCATGGAACAAAAAGGAAAAAATTCCAATATTACTTATGGTTCTATCCACGGACCAGGCTACTCTGGTGGTCAAGCAATAACTACCCCTTATGCACTTCAGAACGATAGATTCGATGCTAATTTTAATATTTATGCAATAGAGTGGAGCGAAAATAGAATTGATTTCTTTGTGAACAATTATCTATACAAAAGAATTACCTCTGCTGATGTTCCTGGTGAATGGGTTTATAATCAACCTTTTTTCCTCATTATGAATGTTGCAGTGGGTGGAAATTTTGGTGGTTCTCCGAATGCCAATACTCCTTTCCCTGGAAAAATGACAATAGATTATGTAAAAGTTTACAAGGAATTATAATCTAGATTTAAATTTATATTAACGAACAACAAGGAAATATTACAGTATAATGTCAGCTAAAGAGCAAGTCAAAGAAGAGTCTTTAATTAGTATAAAGCGTTTAAAAGTAGAAGGGGAAAATTTCTTTTGCATTTCGAATCACGATGAAATGAGAGCATTTTTCATGAGCGTGGTGAGTGATTCTAATCATTGGATGTTTATTTCTAGCAATGGTGGAATTTCGGCTGGAAGAAAAAGTGCTGAGTATGCATTATTTCCATACTATACCGCAGATAAAATTACCGAATCGTATGATGTTACTGGTTCGAAATCCATATTCCAAATTCACCTCAACGATTCAATTCAAATTTGGGAACCTTTTTCGGAACGAAATAATAGCTCTTATAAAATCTCTAGAAATATCTATAAAAATGCAATTGGGAATAAAATTATTTTCGAAGAGATAAACCATACTTTCGAATTAACTTTTAGGTATGAGTGGAACAATAGTAATATTTATGGATTTATAAAAAAATCTTCTTTAGAATATAAGGGTGATAAAGATTTAAGAATAAATATTCTTGATGGTATACAGAACATAATGCCTGATGGTGTTGGCAGTGATTTGCAGAACTCAACAAGTATCCTAGTTGATGCTTATAAGCGTAACGAATTAGATCTAAATTCCGGCATGGGCATTTTTGCATTAAGTGCAATAATTGTTGATAGAGCAGAACCTAGTGAAGCTTTAAAAGCCAATATCGCATGGTCTCTTGGATTAGATAAACCAACATATTTGCTTTCATCACTTCAATTAAAAGCATTTAGAAAAGGTTTGCCTATCATTCAAGAAGAAGATGTGAAAGCAGAAAGAGGAGCTTATTTTGTAAATAAGGAAATCACTTTTTCTTCAGGAGATATAAAGAAATGGATGATCGTATCCGATGTAAATCAAAGTCAGTCGGATGTTGTAGCCATTATCAATTCCATCGAAACGAATAAAGAATTACAATCTATAGTAGAAGAAGACATTGCATTTGGTTCTAAAAAACTAAGAGAATTGAATGCATCGTCGGATGGTATTCAGCTTTCTACAGATGTTTACAGAGATACAAGGCATTTTTCAAATACTCTTTTCAATATTATGAGAGGTGGTGTTTTTGATTTTAATTATCAAATTGAGAAATGGGATTTGTTAAATTACTTAAGCACTGCTAATAAGAGCGTTTATTCAACTCATAAAGATTTATTAGAAAACTTAGCGGAAACTTTTACTGTATTCGATTTAGAGCTCATCTGTTCTAAAGTAGAAGATAAAAATTTCAAAAGGCTTTGTACAGAATACATGCCACTTAAGTTTAGTAGAAGACACGGAGATCCGAGTAGACCTTGGAATAAGTTTTCTATTAATACCAGAAGTGCAGTCGACCATTCTAAAATTTTAGATTACGAAGGAAACTGGAGAGATATATTTCAAAACTGGGAAGCCTTGGCTATTTCATACCCGGGCTTTACTCGTAGCATGATTCATAAGTTTTTAAATGCTACAACTTTCGAGGGTTATAATCCATACAGAGTAACAAAAGGAGGGTTCGATTGGGAAACGGTAGAACACGATAACCCTTGGTCTTATATCGGCTATTGGGGCGATCATCAAATTATTTATCTCCTCAAACTACTAGAGATAAATGAGAAATATTACCCAGGGCAATTATCAACTCAATTTAATGTTGAGCAATTCGTTTATGCGAATGTTCCTTATAAAATAAAGAGCTATTCTGAAATTCTAAAGAATGCAAAAGACACGATTGAATTTGATGAGAAACTAGATACTCATATTAAAAAGAACATCAAAAAAAATGGTTCAGACGCTGCAATTTTAGTTGATCAACATCAAAATATTTATACCGTAAACTTCATCGAAAAAATTCTAGCTACGGTATTATCTAAGCTCTCTAACTTTATTCCAGGTGCTGGAATATGGATGAATACACAACGCCCAGAATGGAACGATGCTAATAATGCATTAGTAGGGAATGGTGTTTCGATGGTTACACTTTATTATCTCCGTAGATTTTTAGTGTTTTTCGAAAAGTTAGTTGAGCAAAGTAATGAAGAGCGTATAGAATTATCGAACGAGTTAATCATATTTTTTAAAGATATACACGCAACGTTTGAAGCGAATGTAGACCTATTGAAAGCAGATATTGATGATGTACAACGAAAAGCAATTGTTGATAGCCTAGGGCAAGCAGGTAGTAATTACAGAGAGCATATCTACAAGCAATCGTTTTGGTCGGAAAAAAGAAGTATTTCTTTCAGAAGATTAAAAGAGTTTATTAAACTAAGCTTAGCATATACCGAACATACCATTAATTCCAATAAACGTGAGGATAATATGTATCATTCTTACAATTTAATGAGCGTTAAAAATGACAAGGAAATAAGTATTTCTACACTCAGTGAAATGTTAGAAGGACAAGTATCCGTTTTAAGTTCTGGATACCTTTCTCCTAAAAATGCCCTGTTATTATTGGATAGCATGAAAAACAGTGGTCTGTTCAGACATGATCAGTACAGCTATTTACTTTACCCGAATAAAGAACTCCCTAAATTTCTAAAGAAGAATAAAGTTACGAACGAGGCTATACAAAAATTGACAATCGTAGATCAATTACTAGCAGTAGGAGATAAGTCGATTATCGAAAAAGATGTTAAGGGTGAATATCATTTCAATGGCAATTTGAAAAACGCCGATGACTTGAGTAAAGCATTAGATGCATTAGATAAAGCAAAATATTCTGAAATAGTACATAAAGAAAAGGCTGAGCTTCTAGAAATCTATGAGGCCGTATTCGATCATAAATCATTTACTGGTCGCTCGGGAACATTCTATGGTTACGAAGGCTTAGGTTCGATTTATTGGCATATGGTTTCTAAATTGCAATTAGCAGTTCAGGAAGTTTGTTTGCAAGCGATTGAAAATAATGAATCGGAAACAATAATTGGTAAACTATTAGAGCATTATTATGAAATTAATGCTGGCGTGGGAGTTCATAAATCACCAGAATTGTATGGTGCTTTTCCAACAGATCCTTACTCGCATACCCCAAGCAATAAAGGCGCTCAGCAACCAGGCATGACTGGCCAAGTGAAAGAAGATATACTCAGTAGATTTGGAGAACTTGGAGTATTTGTAGTTGATGGTATATTATATTTCAACCCCTGTTTATTGTTGAAAGATGAGTTTACGAAAGAAAATCGTGTGTTTAATTATGTAACTATTTATAGAGAACATAAAACGTATGCTCCTCCTATTGGCTCACTATGTTTTACATTTTGCCAAGTACCAATTATTTATCGCCTTTCAGATAAAAATCAATTGGAAATTGAAAAGAATGATGGAACGATCCTTACAAACGATTCTCTGCATTTAGATTCCAATACAAGTTTGGGGATATTTAATAGAACAGGCGAGGTAAGTAAAATTACAGTATACGTTAAAGAATCTATTTTAAAATAATAGGATGCGAAAGAGCAAATTGATATTACAGTTTCTGACGCTATGCTTAGCGATGCTAATATCATTTGGAGCTTTAGCAAACATCAATATTAAATTAAATAAATCTGAAAGTATTAAAACAGCAGCTCAAATTTTAGGTGATTCTAAATACCAAGCTATTTGTTATGGCGGGTATAGAAGTGTTACACGTGAAGTACAACCAAGTATTGCTCAGATCAAAGAAGATTTGAATATTATGAGTGCAATGAATATTAAAATATTGCGAACTTATAATACCAAGCTTGATGAAATAAGGAATCTATTAAAAGCGATTACTGAACTTAAGGCTGAAAATCCAAGCTTTGAAATGTATGTAATGTTGGGTGTTTGGATTGATTGCGAAAATGCCTGGACTAAGTTACCTCCAAATCACGACAAAGAAAATTTACAGGCGAATACAGAAGAAATAAACAGAGCGGTTGAGTTAGCGAATGCCTATCCGGATATTATCAAAATAATTTCAGTAGGTAATGAAGCTATGGTTCACTGGGCTACATCGTATTATGTAAAACCAAATGTGATTTTAAAATGGGTGAACTATTTACAAAAATTAAAAGCAAAGAATAAACTTAGCCCTTCAATTTGGATTACTTCCTCCGATAATTATGCTTCTTGGGGTGGTGCAGATTCTTCTTATCATGTTGATGATTTGAAGAAACTTTATAATGCTGTTGATTATGTTTCTATACATACTTACCCAATGCACGACACGCATTACAATCCAGTTTTTTGGGGATTAAAGAGTACTGATAAAAATTTATTGAAGTCTGAAAAGATTGATTCTCTAATGTTTCGTTCTATAAACTATGCGAAAGCTCAATATAGAAGTGTTCAATCGTATATGAAATCTCTTGGTGTAAATAAGCCAATACATATTGGAGAAACAGGTTGGGCAAGTTCTGATAATGAACTTTACGGAAAACTTGGTTCATCTGCTTGTGATGAATATAAATCGGCAAAATATTACCAATTAATGCGAGAATGGACAGATAAAGAAAACATCACATGTTTTTATTTTGAAGCTTTTGATGAACGATGGAAAGATGCAGAAAATATTGAGGGTTCAGAAAATCATTTCGGTTTATTTACCATCGATGGGAAAGCTAAATACGCATTATGGAAAGCTGTAGATCAAGGTTTATTTAATGGATTGAAAAGGGATGGAAACCCAATCGTTAAAACATTTAATGGAAAGGAAGAGTATTTGTTGAATATAGTAGAACTACCTAAAAATATGACTATGGAAGTTTATGAAACTTCAGAAAAAGGAAATGCATTAACCTTATTAACTGCTTTTGAACCCACAGCACAATCATTAGTTGTAAGTATTAATCCCGAAGAAAAATTTCAGAAAATAGAAGGATTTGGAGGTTCATTTACAGAAGCCTCTGCTTATTTACTCAATAAATTAAGCAAAGAAAATCGTAATAAAATTTTACAAGCATATTTTGGAGAAGATGGTGCAAGGTATTCCATGACTAGAACTCATATGGCATCTTGCGATTTTTCATTAAGTAATTATACTTATGCGAAAAAAGAAGGCGATAAAGAGCTGAAACATTTTAGTATAGAAGATGATAAAGCTGATTTAATTCCAATGATTTTAGATGCTAAGAAAATATCTAAAGAAGGCTTTAAAATAATATCATCGCCATGGACAGCCCCACCATGGATGAAAGACAATAAAAGTTATGTAGGCGGAAAATTATTACCAGAATACAACAAAGCCTTTGCCTTATATTTTTCTAAATATCTAACTGCTTATGAAAATGAAGGAATTGATATTTGGGGTGTCACAGTTATAAATGAGCCACATGGCAATGGAAATAACTGGGAGAGTACCTTGTTTTCTCCAAAGGAGATGACAGACTTTGTTCAGAATTATTTAGGTCCACAATTAGAGAAAGATGGATGGTCGAGTTTAAACGTTTTAGGATACGATCAGAATAGAGCAGGTTTAAAAGAGTGGGTTGATGAAATGTATAGAGATAAACTATCATCTAAATATTTTGCAGGTACAGCTATACATTGGTACGAAAGTACTTACGATTACTTCCCTGAGGATTTACAATATGCGCATAAAAAAGCACCTCATAAATTGCTAATTGAAACTGAGGGATGCGTTGATTCTGAAATTCCTAAATGGAATGATGATGCATGGTATTGGAAAAAAGAAGCTACAGATTGGGGTTGGGATTGGGCAAGCGAAAAAGATAAACACTTACATCCTAAGTATGCACCAGTCAATAGATATGCTACTGATATCATTGGCTGTTTGAATAATTATGTAAATGGCTGGATCGATTGGAATATGGTATTAGATACCCAAGGCGGACCGAATTGGTTTAAGAATTGGTGTGTTGCTCCAGTTATTGTGGATCCAAATAAAGACGAGGTTTACTTTACCCCTCTATACTACGTAATGGCCCACTTCAGCAAATTTATGCGACCAGGAGCCCTTAAAATAGGCTGTACGATTAATCATAATGAAGTAATGGCAACAGCTGTTCAAAATACAGATGGAAGTATTGTAATCGCCCTGTTCAACCCAACAGAAGAGAAGTACAGTATCAAAATAAATGTAAACAAGGAAGTAAAGAATATAACTATAGATGCTAAAGCATTACAAACTATAATACTAAACTAAAATTTGCTTATGTCTGCACATCATTCAACAACAAAAGTTCCTATCGGGCAAAAAATAGCCTTCGGACTGGGTATGCTTTCCAATCAAATGTTTCCTGCAGCATTAGGAATCTTTATGGTTGTGTTAGTCGAGAATTTAGGCATGCCATCTTGGATGTGGGGTGTTTTGTTTTTTGTACCAAGAATTGTAGATGCATTTTTTGATCCAGTGATGGGATTTATTTCGGATAATACGAAATCTGTTTGGGGTCGAAGAAGACAATATGTGTTTGTAGGCTCGATCATCATGGGAATTGCTTTTATGATTATGTGGCAATTGCATAGAGAAGATAGTGTGATATATAATTTCACTTTCTTTTTAATTTTCTCTCTCATATTCCATATTGGTCTTTCAATATTCAGTGTACCCTTTGTAGCTATAGGATATGAAATGAGCGACGACTTCCATGAAAGAACAAGCATTATGGCAATTTCTCAGTGGATCGGACAATTTGCTTGGGTAATTGCACCATGGTTTTGGGTAATTATGTACGATCCTAAATGGTTCCCTAATGCAGATACTGCTACAAGAACCTTAGCTGTTTGGGTTGGATCTGTATTCATGCTGCTAGCAATGGTGCCAGCGATTTTTATCAAAAGCACTTCCACTAAATTTGACGATTCCTTACAACCACTTACCTATAAAACAATTGGTGGTAGCTTAAAAGAAATATTAATAAGTTTTAAAGAAGCCTTTGCAAATAAACCATTCAGAAAACTTTGCATTGCAACCTTCTTTATTTTTAATGCTTTCAATACAGTTGCAGGTTTTACTTTTTTCATCATAGTTTATTATTTGTTTAATGGAGATACAGCAGCAGCTGGTATTTGGCCAACACTATTTGGTTGTGGAGGTGCATTAGCAACAACATTTATTGTAATTCCTATTGTAGCTTGGATTGCCAAAAAAATAGAGAAGAAAAAAGCATTTTTAATTTGCCAAGGTATATCGGTATTCGGTTATATTTTGTTGTGGTTCTTGTTCATTCCTGGTAAACCATATTTATTTCTTTTTGCATTACCATTTTTCTCTTTCGGTATAGGTAGTTTATTCACCTTAATGATGTCGATGACTGCAGATGTATGCGATATGGACGAATTAGATTCAGGCAAAAGAAGAGAGGGTGTATTTGGAGCAATCTATTGGTGGATGGTGAAGTTCGGGTTTGCTATTGCAGGTTTGTTAACAGGAATAATTATGTCGGCTGTTGCTTTTAAAGCAGGTGCAGCTACTCAACCTGAAGGAGCTGTTACTGGTCTTCGTATATTCTTCTCTGGTGTTCCTATTGTGGGTACATTAATTGCCATGTGGGTAATGTGGAATTACGATTTAACAGAACAAAAAGCTCGAGAAATAAAAAAAGAATTAGATGCTAGAAAAGGAAAAGGTTCTATTCAATCATCAGCATACTTATTAGGAAAGTTAAATTCAATCATTAAAAAAGATAATATCAATAATATTATTGGTTCAGATTATTCTCAAAAAACAGAAGCTGAAATAGAAACAATTTTCGCTTCTCAATTTAATTTGGGATTAGATGGATTGTGTTTTAGTCCTTACGTTGAGGGGCAAAACATAGGCGATATTTTAACTGCCGAACAAATAAAAAGAAGATTAGAAATAATAGCACCTCATACCAAAAGTATTCGAACATTTTCATGTACAGAAGGGAATGAATTAATTCCAGAAATTGCCCATCAAAAAGGAATTAAAACCATAGTAGGAGCATGGATTAGCAAAGACAAAGAACGTAATGAAAGAGAAATTGAAGCATTGGTTCGTCTTGCGAATGCTGGCCTTGTAGATATTGCTGCAGTTGGCAACGAAGTATTACATAGAAATGAGATTTCTGAAGAAGAGTTAATTTCTTATATCAAAAGAGTTAAAAAAGCAATTCCCAATCATATAGAAGTAGGCTATGTAGATGCTTACTATCAGTTTTTAGATCGACCTAATTTGATTGATGCATGTGATGTAGTTCTATCTAATTTTTATCCTTTTTGGGAGGGAGCATCTATCGATTATTCGATTTCATATTTATCGAATATGTATGAGATTACTAATGGTGCTAGCAAAGGTAAAAAGATCATCATTACTGAAACCGGTTGGCCTAGTTTTGGGGAAAGCATTGATAATGCAATACCATCAAGAATTAACGCAATGAAATATTTTATTTTATCTCAGCAATGGGCTAAGAATAATACTATCGAATTATACCATTTCACTTCTTTTGATGAATCTTGGAAAGTTGTACAAGAAGGAAAGCTTGGAAGCTCTTGGGGATTATGGGATCAAAACGAAACGTTTAAGTTTAAAAAATAATTTTAGAGATTATGTCGTACAGAGAAGGTCATTATTTTACCGCTGATAACAAAAATAGTTACGCAAATTCACATCATGATTATACTCCAATAGATTATCCTAATCTATCGAGTATAGATTTAAAAAGTTTGTGGCATAAAACACTCGAAAGTGGTATGCATGGTATTTGCTTTAGTATTTATGAAGATGGACAAAAACCTGGTGACATCATTACTGAAGAACAAGTTGAGCGAAGAATAAAAATAATTAAACCATACGCTAAATGGGTACGCTCATTTTCGTGTATAGAGGGCAACGAACATATTCCAAGAATTGCTAAAAAGCATGGTATGAAAACCCTAGTAGGTGCTTGGCTTGGAGATGATTTAGAATTGAATGAAAGAGAGATTGAAAGCTTATTAGCCATGGCTAAAGAAGGTTTGGTTGATGTTGCTGCTGTAGGTAATGAAGTGATGTACAGAAAAGACTTAACAGAAGATCAATTGCTGGGCTATATACAAAGAGTTAAAGATGAATTACCGAATATACCTGTGGGTTATGTTGATGCATATTATGAGTTTTCTCATCGCCCTAGAATAACTGAAATTTGCGATTTGATATTAACGAACTGCTATCCATATTGGGAAGGTTGCCCAATTGAATATTCTTTCGAACATATGAGAAGTATGTTTGAATCTGCAAAAGCAGCGGGGCAAGGGAAACGTGTGATTATCACAGAAACTGGCTGGCCAAGTAAAGGCGGTGCATTTAAAGCATCTGTGGCTAACGAAGAAAATGCAATGCGTTATTTTATAGATTGCCAGAATTGGTATAATGCAAACGAAATTGAAAGTTTTTACTTTGCTTCTTTTGATGAGTCGTGGAAAGTAGGACCGGAAGGTGACGTTGGAGCTTATTGGGGATTGTGGGATAAAAATGAAAAACTAAAATATTAATTCTTAATGACTGATTTTTTCAATAAATATAATTTTCCATTTGCGAATGCAATTTGTTATTCTGGTTTTAGAAATGGTCAACAACCAGGTGGAATAACCCCTTCTTATGAAGAAATAAAAGAAGATTTATTAATACTTCAATCTGAATGGAAATACCTTCGTTTATACGATTGCGATGAGCATGCCTTAAGAGTTATTGAAGTTATTCAGAAAGAAAAACTAGATTTCAAATTAATGCTTGGTGCATATATTGTAGCTGAAAAGAATAACCATGCTTGCCCATGGAATGGAGGTGTTTATGAAGAAAAACAGTTAGCCGAAAATAAACTTAAAAACGACCAAAAGATTCAACAACTGATAGATTGGTCGAATAAATATCCTGATATTATTTTTACTGTTTCTTTAGGAAATGAAGCTTGTGTAGATTGGACAGATCATTTTGTTCCGGTTGAGCGTGTAATTGCTTTTGCCAAAGAAGTAAAGAAACATTGTAAGCAAGCCGTAACTTTTTGTGAAAACTATGTGCCTTGGTTAAATTATCTTAAACCATTGGTAGAGCATATCGATTTTATTTCTATACATACATATCCTGTATGGGAATACAAAAACATACATGAAGCCGTAGATTATTCTATCGCGAATTATGAAGCTGTTGCTAAAGAATATCCAAATGTACCAGTCGTTATTACTGAAGCAGGTTGGGCTACTAACTCGAATGGAAAGGGAATCAATATCGAACATGTTAACGAAGTAAATCAGAAAATCTATTACGATGAACTGATGAACTGGTCGAAAAAAAATAATACCCTTGTCTTCTTTTTTGAAGCATTTGATGAGCAATGGAAAGGCTCTGATGATCCTTTAGAACCAGAAAAACATTGGGGGATATTCAGAACTGATAGAACACCAAAGCTAGTTTATGAGCATCATAAACTAATTGCAAATAATGTTTCTTATTAAAGTTCAAACGAGAAGCCTTCTTTTTCAAGAGCTCTGTATCTTTTTTCATCAAACTCAAATAGCTTAGCCGGGCGATGAGATACATTTAGTTTCACTTCATTCAATGGTCGAAGAATATTCATTTCTAAGATTTTCTTTCTGAAGTTCGATTTGTCGAATTTATAGCCAAGTAAGGCTTCATAGAGCTTCTGGATTTCCAAAAGCGTAAACTGCTTAGGTAATAGTTCAAATCCTATAGGCTTATGTCTAACCTCATTCTTTAAGGTTTCTATGCCTCTACATAAAATATTATAATGGTCGAATGCTAACTCGGGTAAATTGTTAATGTTTATCCAAGCAGCTGATTTTGCCCAAGATGATGCAATAGGATGGTAGTTTATGCTGTTTACCAATGAAAAATAAGCAACTGTTACCACTCGACCTAAGGGATGCCTATCTACGTTTCCAAACGTGAAGAATTGCTTCATATAGATGTTTTTCAAACCTGTAAGCTTTTCAAGCACATTATTTGCAGCATCTTCAAGGTTTTTATCTGGTTCTACTAAGTCGCCAATAAGCGCCCAATGTCCATTAAATGGTTCAACCTCTCTTTGTATTAAAAGTACCTTTATTTCGCCTTCATGATAGCCAAATACTACGCAATCGATAGACAATCCGAATGAGAAGTACTCATTTAGAGGCATAGAATGATCAGATAAGTAGTACGAGCTAGGTATTTTCATTTTGCAAAATACAATTTAAGCATAACATTTAACAAAAACACTTATGGTATTTTTTACTTTAACTTATTTTTATATTATATTGCATTAACAATTGATAAAAATATAAACAATTCGATATGAAAAAAATAATTACCCTAAGCATTTCCATACTTTTTTCGAGTATTGGATTTTCGCAAAACAACCCCATAAATTTCGAGGTGGGAGGGAACGGTGCAAACTGGTCATGGACAACTTTTGAGAATGGCACAAATCCAGCTTTAGAGATGGTCGCAAATCCGAGTGCGACGGGAATAAACACTTCTAGTACGGTGGCTAAATTTACTGCATTGCAAACTGGTCAGCCTTGGGCAGGATGTGAATCATTAAACGGTTCTAGTATTGGAACGTTTAATTTAACAGCAGCAAATGCTATTGTAAAAGTGATGGTTTACAAATCAGTTATCAGCGATTTCGGGATTAAATTTGCAACGGCATCACTTGCTTCAACTGGTGAAATTAAAGTAGCGAATACCTTGATAAATCAATGGGAAGAGTTAACATTCGATTTTAGTTCTAAAATTGGCGAACCATCTTCAACAGGAATTACGCAAATTATCTTTTTCCCAGATTTTAATTTAGGAGGTAGAACATCGGATAATGTTTGTTATTTCGATAATGTTACTTTTTCAGCAGGATCAGCATTAGCAGAACCAACTGTTGCAGCATTAGCTCCTACAAAATTATCATCAGATGTAATCTCATTATTTAGTAATGCATACAACAATGTACCTGTAGATACATGGAGAACATCTTGGTCATCAGCTACGCTTATAGATATGCAAATTGCAGGTAACGATGCTAAAAAATATACTGGTTTAGATTTCGTTGGTATTGAAACCGTAAACAACCAAATCAATGTAAACAGTATGGATTTGTTTGAATTTGATTTATGGACTCCAAATTCAACATCTTTCAGATTCAAACTAGTTGATTTTGGCGCAAATGGTGCATTTGGTGGTGGAGATGATGTAGAACATGAAACAGTAATTACACCTACTTTAAATGGTTGGAATCACGTAGCTGTTCCACTTTCAAGTATGACAGGTCTAACAACTAAATCTAACATTGCACAAATCATTTTCGCAAGTTCACCAGCGGGTACTTCAGTAGTTTATTTAGATAATATTATATTTAGTAAAGGCACTGTACCACAAGTAGAGCCAACTACTGCAGCTCCAACGCCTACAAGGTTAGCAAGCGATGTAATGTCGTTATTTAGTAACGCATATAACAATGCTACAATTGATACATGGAGAACATCTTGGTCTGCAGCTACACTTACAGATATGCAAGTAGCAGGTAACGATGTTAAAAAATATTCTGATTTAGATTTCGTAGGGATAGAAATGGTTTCTAATCAATTAAACATTTCTTCTATGGACTCATTTGTTTTTGATTTATGGACTCCTAATTCTACAACATTCAAATTCAAGTTAGTTGATTTCGGAGCTGATGGTGTTTTTGGTGGTGGAAATGATGTAGAGCATGAAACTATTATTACACCTACGTTAAGTGGTTGGAATCATGTAGCGTACCCTATTTCAGGCATGACAGGCTTAACAACTAAATCAAATATTGCACAGCTTATTTTTGCTAGTGTACCAACTGGAACTTCTACTGCTTTCATCGACAACGTAATGTTTAGCAAAACATCTTTAGTAGGTGTAAACTCAACGAAAGCAGAAAAAATTAGTGTTTATCCTAACCCAACAAATGGAGTATTAAACATCACTTCTGAAAAAGATATTCAAAGTGTTGTTGTATTTAATTCTTTAGGTCAGGTTGTATATACAAATGAAGCAAGTGCTAATTTTGTAAAGATCAATGTAAATGATTTACCAAGTGGTTTATACACTTTAAGAACTTCTATAAATGGGGTTAATACCTTTAGTAAATTTATAAAAGAATAATTTTAAAATTAGTTAGTTAAAAGAAAAGGGGTGTATGAAAATACACCCCTTTTTTAGTTTATAATATTTTAGCTATTACATTTTCACTATTCTACAAACCTGATTAGCAACTTTAACAATGTAAACTCCATTGTTTAATTCGCTAAGGTTGATAGAGTGGTTTGCATTTACTTCTGTAGTCATTACTAACTGACCTTGTAAGTTGTAAATACTTGCTAATTCTGATTTTGTATTATCTAATCCTTTAATGTTTAATACATCTTTTACTGGATTAGGATAAACATTTAATACTGAATTAGACTCTTGGTTAATACCAACATTACCTGCTTTACTGAAGAAGATATTATCTAAATAAACAACACCAGCTCCTGTAGGTAAGCCTGAGAAAATGATTTGTGCAATATGAGATTTAGCAGTTAATCCTGTGAAATCTGATAACGGAATAGATAAAGTATTCCAAGTGTTTAAAGTAGGTGTGAACACTAATTCATGTTCTGTATCATCTCCACCACCGAATGCTGCATCTGCACCGAAATCAACTAATTTCACACGGAAAGCAGTCATGTTTGGAGTCCATACATCAATGTTAAATGTATCCATAGTAGAAGCATTAATTTGGTTTGCACCAACAGCTTCAACACCTACGAAATCTAAGGCTGAATATTTTTTAACATCGTTACCTGCTACTTGCATATCTGTTAATACAGCCGACGACCATACTGTTCTCCAAGTATCAATAGTAACATTTGTATATGCATTACTAAATAGAGATATAACTTTAGAAGCAGAATTACTTGGTGTTGGTGCTGCAACTGTTGGCTCTAATAAAGTAGATGGTTTACTGAAGAAAATATTATCTAAGAAAACTGTAGATGATGCAGTAGGTAATGCAGAGAATATAATTTGTGCGATATGATTCTTAGTAGTAAGGTTTACAAAGTCTGATAATAAAACTTCGTATTTATTCCATTGACCAATAGTTGGGTTGAAAACGATCTCATGTTCTTTATCATCACCACCACCGAAAGCACCATCAGCACCAAAGTCAACAAGTTTAACTCTGAATGTAGTTGCATTTGGTGTCCATAAATCAAAGTTAAATTTAGTCATGTTTCCTGCATTAATCATGTTCGGACCTGTTGCTTCAACTCCAACAAAATCTAGTGCAGAATATTTTTTAGTATCGTTACCAACAATAACGATATCCGTTAAAGTTGCGTTAGACCAGCTTGTTCTCCAAGTGTCAATGTTAACATTTGTGTACTCATTGCTATATAAAGAGATAACATCAGCAGATGGAACAGTTGGGTTAGTAGCAGGAACACTAGGCTCTTGAGCTTGTGGAACGAATTTGCTAAAGAATACGTTATCAATCCAAACTGTACCTGTTCCTGTAGGTGCACCAACTAAAATCAATTGAGCAATATGTCCTTTAGTAGTTAAGTTTGTAAAATCTGTTAATGGAATACTTAATGTTGTCCATTGATTTGGAACCGTGGTAAAGTTTAATTGATGTTCTTTATCATCACCTCCACCAAAAGCAGCATCAGCGCCAAAATCAACTAGCTTCACGCTAAATGTTGTAATATTTGCAGTCCAATAATCGATATTGAATTTACCCATACTATCAGCGTTGATTAAATTAGCACCTGTAGTTTCGATACCAACAAAATCTAAAGCTGAATATTTTTTAGCATCATTGCCTGCAATTTGTACATCCGTTAAAGTTGCATTAGACCAACTTGTTCTCCAAGTGTCGACAGTTCTATTTGTATATGCATTACTGAACATTGAAATGACGTTGTTCGCAGGAATAGTAGGAGTAGGTGCAGCAACCGTTGGTTCTGTTACTACTGGAGCTACTTTACTGAAAAATACGTTATCAATCCAAACTGTTCCTGTTGCAGTAGGAGCGCCAACTAAAATTAATTGAGCAATATGTCCTTTTGTAGTTAAGTTGGTAAAATCTGTTAATGGAATGCTTAAGGTATTCCATTGATTTTGTGTAGTAGGGAAGTTTAATTGATGTTCTTTATCATCGCCACCACCAAATGCAGCATCAGCACCAAAATCAACAAGCTTAATGCTAAATGTTGTAATGTCTGAAGTCCAATAGTTAATGTTGAAATTAGTCATCGAATCGGCATTGATCAAATTTGGACCTGTAGTTTCGATACCAACAAAATCTAAAGCTGAATATTTTTTAGCATCATTACCTGCAATTTGAAGATCAGTTAAGGTAGCATTAGACCAACTAGTTCTCCAAGTATCAACATTTACATTCGTATATGCATTACTAAACATAGAGATAACTCTATTTGAAGGAGTAGTAGGTGTTGGTGCAGCCACTGTAGGACCTGTAGTTGGAGCAGCTGAGAAAGTTATGTTATCAAAATAACAGATGTTATCCGTTGTACGAGCGATAAAATCTGGGAAAATGATAATTTGATCATTTGTTTCTCCAATTTTTGATGAGAAATTAAAGGTCAATTCTTCCCATTGGTTAATTAAGGTATTTGCAACCTTTAATTCTCCTGAAGAACCATTTGTAGAAGTTGCAAATTTAATAGCTACATCACTTATTACAGATTTGTAAACCATGATTTTAACTATGGCATTCGATGCAGATAAGGTAAATGTTCCTATACCAGCACCATGAGAACTCTCTACGCCAGCCCAAGGTTGACCTGTAGTAAGGGTTGTCATTTTTGCTACTGTTGCAGAAGTGTTAACTCCTGTAGCACTAGGGTTTGCAACGATTGTTATTGGAGCATTCGCGCCATTCTCGAAAGTTGTCCATGTCCATGCATTCCCAGGAGCTCCGGTCTCAAAGGTGATAGGAGCATTTTGTGAAAATGCTAATGATGAGGAAAGCATCATTAATAAAATGTAGATTTTTTTCATAATTGACTTATATTTTAGTTCTGGGTAATAGTAATTGTACTTTTTACTATAAGTACCGAATATAGGTTAAATACTACTTAAACTAAAATTTTCTACAAAAAAGATTTATTAATTGTTTGTTCAAAATGAAGCACTTAGCCGTTTGAACACGCAAAAAACACCTTGAAGGCAGGAATACTAAGATTGGGGTAAAATTCTAGTAAAATTTATGAACAAGTAAGGGTCTTTCCATTAAAGGAAACAGACATGCCGGCAATAATCTTATTTCTCCTTCGAGTTTCGATTTGCCCATTAACTTTTACCAACTCATTGTCGATTACATCATTGGCCATAGCTCCATCATTAACCCATCCTAAAACCTTTAACAATTGGTTTAGATGTATGTATTCGCCCTTGATTTCAAATGAGTTCATTTTGTTTATTATAGAGATTGAGGCGAATATAATTATTAAAACTTGCAAAATACCAATGTATTTAACAGATTTGTTGAAATTTAATACGCTCGCTCTCAAATGAAAAAATTTTCCCTTGTTATCGTTTTAACGATAATGACGCTTTATTCTTTTGCCCAATCATCAGCTGATAAAAAATACAGCAAAGGCAAGTACAAATCTGCAATATCAATTTATAAGAAGTTCCTATCTGATGAAGAGAACATGTACAATGTTCATGCGATTCGCGGATTAGCAATGTCTTATAAGGCTATCAAAAAATATGCAGATGCTGAAAAGATGTTCAGAAAATTGATCGTATTGGATACTAGCTTCATCGACTTAGTTAATTATTCGGAAGTTTTGTTGGAAAACAAAAAGTATGATGAAGCAAATAAACTAATTGTAAAAAACAATTTGAATGTAAGAAACGATAAAACAGTAACATTAATTGAATCTTCTATCAAAAATATAACTCAAATTGCTAGTGTTGATACAGGTAATGTTAAGGTTGTTTCTTTAGGCATCAATACTAAACATCCTGAGTTTTCTGCCTTTAATTTCCAAGATGGTATTGTTTATTCAAGCTCTAAAAGGTATTCACTTTTCAGCAAGTCGTTTAGTAATAAAAGCTTTTATGCTTCGAACTTATATTTTAGTTCATCAAAAACGAACTATAGTAAATCGAGTAAGTTTGCTAAAGAAATTCGTATCAAAGGAAACGCAGGCCCTTCGGCATATTGCGCTAAAAATAGAACCTTGTATTATAGCGTAAACTATACTCCAAACAATCCTATTTTAAATTCAAAAAACATTAGAATTCATTCTGCCTATTTGAATATTGATAATAGCAAATGGGTAACTTCTACTGCATTCCCTTTTAATTCAACAGAATATTCTTGTATGCACCCAACGGTTACTGCAGATGGTAATGCAATGTTCTTTGCCTCGAATATGCCCGGTGGATATGGTGGTATGGATATTTATTTGACTACTTATGTGGATTCTCGCTGGACTAAACCAATTAATCTTGGTCCGAATGTTAATACCGCTTCCGATGAACTGTTCCCTTTTATCGATAATAATGCCCAGCTTTATTTTGCAACAAAAGGAAGAGGTGGCTTAGGAGGTTTAGATATTTTTGTATTCGACATTAATTTACCAAATATTCCTGCTGAGAATTTAGGAGCACCATTTAATTCTTCATCAGACGATTTTGGTTTCTTCAAAAGTAATATTGCTGATAAAGGATATTTCAGTTCTTCAAGAGGTAAAGAATACAACGATTTCGAAGTGTATTCTTATGTAAGAACTAAACCAATTGTGAAAAAGATTTCAGCATTGGTTGTTGATCAGCAAAATAATTCATTGATCAACTCTGCTAATTTGAATTTAGATGTTAGCAAAAACAATGAACATAAATCGTATTCTGCTTCGAATGGTAAAATTGAAAATGTAGAAGTGATGCAAGGGGATATTTTAACCTTAACTGCAAATGCTAAAAATTACCTTTCAAATAATATTCAGGTATCTGTTAATAGAATTGATACAGCTTATCAAATTCCTCTAACTGCTCAGAAAACAGGTTGTGTTTTAAGAGGAGAAGTTAAAAGCATGACGAATAATTTGCCAATTGCTGATGCTAAAATTACGATCACTAATCCGAAGAATTTATCTATATCTGTAGAAATTAAAACAGATTCTGATGGTAGCTATAGCTTCGATGGATTAAATAAGAATACCATGTACGATGTGAAAGTATCTAAAGATGGATTTTTCAGTAAAACATTATCGATAAGTACTGGCGAAGATTGTGACAATACCATTGATAATAGCACTAAGTATAATTTGAACTTCAACTTAATCTCAGGGAAAGTATCGACTATGGAGAATATCTATTTCGATTTGAATAAGTCGGTTATCCGAGAAGATGCGAAAGTGGAACTAAACAAATTGGTTGAATTGATGAGAGATAACCCAGAAATCGTTATCGAAATTAGTTCTCATACTGATGCTAGAGGTAGTGATGTATTAAACATGAAATTATCGGAAAGCCGCTCTCAAGCTGCTGTAGACTACATTGTATCTAAAGGAATTAGTAGTGTTAGGTTAAAGGCAAAAGGCTTCGGAGAAACTAAATTGGTGAATAAATGCGGTAATGACGTGAAATGTTCAGACGCTGAACACCAAAAAAACCGTCGCACAGAATTCCAAGTAGTAGGAATATTGTAGTCGAGAATTAAATAGAATTGTACTATTATTAGTAAAGGCTAGGAATTTAATCTGCCGTAGTTTCGTAAACTTTTAAAGCACAGAGAAATAGAAGTATTTCGAGTGCATAGTTTACGCGATGAAAAAATTAATAATAGTACTTATTTTATTGATGAATGGGCATATTCTCAATGCTCAAAACACTACAAAATTAAGCAAGTCTGATTCTCTAGAGCTAGAGAAATTAAAGCAATACGACAAAGATTTTATTCAATATAAGAGATTAGCTTTCAATACGGAGAGTGCTGAATATGCTCCATCGTATTATTCAAATGGTATTGTTTATTCGAAATCGAAATCACGATTAACGGATTTTGGAGGCGATGTAAAAGTAAAGAAAAAGCATAAATCGAAGCTATATTTTTCGAGCTTAGATGTAGATTTTAATAAATCTGCTAAACTAAAAATCAATGGAAAAAATAAGTTAGGTGTAGCGCAAGCAAGTTTCCATAACCCTAGCAAAACTGTATATTATACTGCATTGGGAAGTACCAATGGTACCGTTTTAAATAAAAATCATTTCGGAGTTTATTCTGCAAAATATAATTTAACAGATAATGTATGGGCAAGCTTCAACACATTCCCTTATAATGGTACATTTTATTCAACAGTAACACCTTGTATAAATAAAGCTGGAGATAAATTATACTTCAGTGCTAATAAACATGAGGGTTTTGGAGGAATGGATATTTACGTTTCCGAATGGAAAAACAATGAATGGACAGAGCCAGTAAATGTTGGAAAAGGAGTAAATACAGCAGGAGATGAGCTATATCCTTTCATTTTTGAAGATTCAATTTTATACTTTGCTTCGAACGGAAGATTAGGTTTAGGAGGGTTGGATGTGTATCAGTACAACATGAATTCTCGTAAAACCACTAACCTTGGAGCTCCAATAAATTCGGCATACGACGATTTCGGATTAATTAGAATTGCGAAAGTGAACAATGGCTTTTTCAGTTCGAACAGAACAGATGAAGGGAAAAATACCGATATCTATTCTTATAAATCTATTCGTCCGAAACCTAGAGAAATCGAGATCAATGTTTTGGATAACGCTACGAACAAACTAATAGAGGATGTAAAAATAAATGTAAGCTGTTGTTTATCTAAAGAAATTGATTTGTTCAGATTGATGGATGGTAAATTAACTGGAATGAAATTCGAAATAGGCGAGAACTATAAAATTTTAGTGGTTAAGCCCGGATACATTACTAAAACAGTTAATGTAGTATTCAAAAAAACCGACAAAGAGTTCTTTATATTGTTAGATAAGGATTCGACAGTTGATAGTACAAAACTTGTTGAAGAGCCAAATTACATCATCAAAAACAACACCTTTAAAGCTAAAGTAAAGGCATTTGTAGCAGAGAAGTTTAAAAAATCGGAAGAAAAGCCAATTAATCAGAATCAATACAATTCATATTCTTCAGATAATTACAATACATTAAACACTATTTATTTCGATCTAAATAAATATCAATTAAAGCCAGAGTCGATAGCATTATTAGATGAATTGGCTTATGTATTAAAAGAACAAAAGAAACTAAGAGTTAGTATTTATTCATATACTGATAGTCGTGGTACACAAGAATACAATCTGAAGCTATCTCAGAAAAGAGCTAATGCAACGGCGAAATACCTCATAAAGAATGGTGTTTCTAAACATAGAGTTAGAGCGATAGGTAGAGGAGAGCAAAAGCCAATTGTAAAATGTGGTAAAAACTGTACCGAGGCAGATCACGCTGTAAACAGACGCACAGAAATCATTTTAAAGTAATTTTCTAATAAATACATCAAATGATGTATTGCCCTGTTTTTTCGATAAGGATAACTTTGAAAAAAAAACAGATATGAAAAAAATTTACGCGACTCTTTTATTATTAATTGGATTAACTCAATACTCCAATGCACAATGGCCACATGTAGGAACCTCAGGTTTGGCTGTTAATACATCTTTTGGAATTTATTCCTCAGACTTGCTCGTTATTAGTCCGAACGAAATTTACGTTGCTGCCTTTCAAATGAACAATGGGCAAGGAGAGAAGAGTTTAAAAGTTATGAAATATGATGGCACGAATTGGGTAAGTATGGGAGAAGTTATTGCTGATTATACCATCGGAACAATTATTATGCGTAAAGCTCCTGATGGTTCTATTTATTTAGCATATAGTAAGTTAAATCCTCAATCTAATATTTATGAATTAATGTTGATGAAATATGAAGGCAATAAATGGCAAAACATTGCACCATTCATAAACTTACCTTCATCCATTAGCTATTTTGATTTTGTAATCGACAATAATAATGTGCCAATTATTTTAGGATCGAAAAGTTTTGTAATCGACTTATCAAGAGTAAGTAAATTCGAAAACAACGCATGGGTACATACTACAATTCCGAATTCAGCTGGAACAGTTTTTAATATCAATACTTGTACAATTACACCAAACAACGACTTAATATATGTTTGGCAGAAAACACAATTTGTAAATGGGGCATTGGTTAGTTTGGTTTATTTGGATACACTTTCGGGTTCTACATTTACTACTGGTACAGAAAATATCACAGGGAAACTTTCTTCATTAAATCAAATTGTGAAAGATTCAAGTAATAATATCACCATATTAAACACAGAATATATTCCAAGTAATTATGTTTTAACACAATTTAAAAATGTAAATGGAACATGGTCTACTTCGAAATCGGATACAGTTGCAGAGATATTGTTGATGAACTTTACTGTTGGAGGTTCTGGACAAATTTTGTGTACAAACTCAAGCAATAAAATCTACAATACTTCTAATTTTAGCAGTCCGATTTATACTCAAACAACACCAGCAAGTAGTGTTTATAAAGTGCGTTTACTGGGTAGTAAAGTTTATGCTTTAATTAATGATGGTGTAATAGTAGGCGACTTAAGTAATAATCCGAATGGAATTAATTCGAACAAATTAACAGGAGTAAGTTTATATCCGAATCCATCATCAGATATAGTTTCTTTAAAAGGAATAGACGAACAAGAAGTAGAAAGTTTAAAAGTATTTAATATCATTGGCGAAGAAGTAAAACAACTTTCTGCATCGAATACTATAGATATCCAAGAATTAAATTCAGGTATCTATATCCTCGAAATTACTAGCAAAAGCGGACAAGTTGGAAGAGTTAAATTTATCAAAGAATAAACCCTAGAAACATACAATTAGTTTAAAAACTGCATATATGCGGGTTTAATTAAAAACCTGCATATATCAGTATAATTGGTGGCATGACTTAAGTGGTGGCACCAATTTTTTTTCTCAAAATGTATATCCAAACCCTATAGTATAATATTGATTATAACCAGAAATACTTTGATTCTGACTGTTCTTAATATTTCCGAACGAGCTTAATGCTTCCACTCTTCTAAAATCGAACGAATACAGGTGATCGGTTTTATCTTTCACTTCAAATCCAACACCATAAACCACAGCATTCTCGAGTAACGTAATTCCATTGATTTGCTGATCTAATAAATCTTGATTGTTCGCATCATCATAATTTCTAGAATACGTTCCAAGTAAGTTGAAATTAGTGCTAAAGCCCCCATAGGTTTTAACATAAAATTCATCTGTTATAGGATAGCTCAGCTTAACTAAAACTGGAACTTCAACATAGAACATGCGATAAATATCTTCATAAGATTTTGCTGGAGAAGTAAAAGTTGCAGGCTCTGTTCCCTGAATTTTAGAACCCTTCGATGATACATTACCTTCGATAATAATTCCTAAATAATTATTTAGCTGATAATTGCCCGCTATACCCACATTAAAGGCTAGCTTGCCAGTTTGATTGCTTAGGCTACTGTTTTTAAATGTAGAGACTCCTAAGCCCGCTCTCGAATAATAATAAAATCCTTTGGGTTGTGCGATTACCGTTTGCACCGAAACGATAAGCAAGAAGAATATATACTTTTTCATATCTAGGTGTTTTGTATAGATACGAAAGCAATGTTTGTTCCGATTGCTTTTTTATTGAAATAATACATATTACTTGATTTTTTGTAGAGAGAATTCCACAGACTGAGGATTACTGCATATATCAGGGTAATTGGTGGCATGACTTAAGTCATGCCACCAGTATTGATTCATATTTAGATTTTACAAAAAATCATTATATTAGTATAAAGAAATTACTTACATCAACAATAACAACCTTTTGAAAAACAACATTTACTTCCTCTTCGCTATTGTGTTCCTCTTAGGTTCTTGTAAAAAGGATTCTGCTACGGTAAACGAGAATGTAGTTAGTTCGAAACTTCATACTCCGGTTATTAGTTATCCGGTTGATAACTACATTATAGTTAATAAAAATACCCAGGTAGTAAGTTTTAGATGGGATATGCAATACAATATCCATCATTATGAAATTACTATTGCGGAGGATTCTTTTTTTAATAATGTTATTCTGAAACAGGATTTGTATAATTATTACTTTAATCAATCCATTGATAAGCCTATATCGGGTGAATTGTATTGGAAAGTAATAGCTTACGATTCTTTAGGATATTCTACAAAAGCTACAACTACGCGCGCTATATTTTTTAAAAGTAATACAGAAGTAGCTCCCGAATATTCTTTCAATAGCCATGTTATTGTTAATGATATTTTTGATGTTAATAGACGATTTAACATCACTAGTACTTTGAATAACATAGTGAAATACGAAATCTATTCTAGCTTATACAACGATTTCTTAGATACGATTACAAACAACCATAATCTTAATGCTGCAGGTGTAAATAAATTGGATGTGGTTTCTCCAGTTAATGTTCTACTTCCTAACGATTTGTTTAGATGGGATACAGAATTGAAAGTTGTGATTAGGGCTGTTTTTGATGATAATACTTATTCAAACTGGTGTAAACCAATTTATTTTAAAGTAATTGACCCTACAATTGCCTTTCAAGGAAATTATAAAATTGAGTACTACAAAATTATTAACGGAGTAAATACAAAAGTTAGCGATACGATATCAATAGGTAAGTATAATAGCAATAACATTGGGCAAGGTGGGGTGTTCGCAAGAATAGATGGACATAACGATACGTTCTCGTATTACAATTGCCAATACAAAGTGCCTTGTGAAAATAATCCAATAGGAACGTTCACGTTTAGCAATTACCCTGGACCAGGAGGATATTTACACTTTAGTAAAAAGAATAATTCTGATTCAATTTTTGTTTCCGGTAGATCATCTAATGTAAGTACGCTTTCAGGATATAAATCGAACTAAATAAACCTAGCACTCTTTCTTAATTTACCTTAAAATTTACTTAAAAATTCAAATTTTGGATGTTTTAGTTATATGTTTGCACACATCTTTGTGAAGAGGAATGAGTAAAATATTGAAAAGCACCCTTATTTATATCAGTATTATTGGCGTACTATTGTTTGGAATGTTGCCAATTTCTTATGCTAAGAATTGCAAAACAAACTACTTCAATGCTAATAATTTCTCATCAAGAATAACTTTTTTCAAAAAGGCTGAACAGACTTTTTATGCTTTAAAACAAATTTCTGATGTGCCTGCATCGTCCTCATCTACTTCTGAAGAATCCGATGATGTAGATAATTTTCAAGAGGATTTAAGTGATGCCTTTTCGGATTTCAATACTTTCTTTTGCTTATTTCATACCGATAATATTATTAATGTTCAGTTTCAAAAACTGAACGCTACCATTTTACAAGCCCCAAAGGTTTCTCTTGTGGTATTATTCCATTCTTGGAAGAGTTATCAATCCTAAGTTCCTAAAACAACACTCTTTAAGACTTAATAATTTTAAGTCCTAATTCCCTATGCCTCCGCATAGTATAATTTAATTCGTAACCATTTAATTTTTTATATGAAAAAAGCATTCATGCTCTTAAGTATTGCTTGTGCTGTTGCATTAGCTAGTTGTAATAAAAATGAAGAACAAAAAGAAGAGGATTCTGTCTTCTCAGTTTCTAGTCCGATAATAGTAGATACTACTATTTACAAAGAATACGTATGCCAGATTAGATCTAGTCAACACATCGAATTGCGTGCCTTAGAAAAAGGATATCTGCAAGATATTTATGTTGATGAAGGGCAGCATGTGAAAAAAGGTCAATTAATGTTCAAGTTAATGCCTATGATTTACCAAGCTGAAGCTCAGAAAGCTCAAGCTGAAGTAAATTATTCTGAAATAGAATTTCAAAATACAAAGCGTTTAGAAGATAGTAATATCGTTTCTAAAAACGAATTAGCCATGGCTAAAGCTCGTTTAGATAAGTCGAAGGCTGAATTAGCAGTTGCTCAGGCTAGCCTTGGCTTTACAGATATTCGCGCACCATTCGATGGTATTATGGATCGCTTTAATGTTCGTTTAGGTAGTTTGTTAGATGAAGGTGAATTACTGACTTCTTTATCTGATAACAGTAAGATGTGGGTTTACTTCAACGTACCAGAATCTGAATATTTAGATTATATGAAAGTGAGTAAATCTAGTCAATCTCAAAATGTAAAATTGAAATTAGCAAACAATACACTTTTCGATCAGAATGGAAAAGTAGAAACTATTGAAGCCGATTTTAATAATGAAACTGGAAATATTGCTTTTAGAGCTGGTTTCAATAACCCTATGGGAATCCTTCGTCATGGCCAAACTGGTAATATTCTTATGCCAGTTGTTCTGAAAAATGCTTTGATCATTCCTCAAAAAGCAACCTTCCAAATTTTAAATAAAAACTATGTTTTTGTGGTTGATAAAAATAATGCAGTGAAAACTAGATTGATTACTGTTCAAGCTGAATTACCTCATATGTATGTAGTTTCTGAAGGTATATCTACTGGTGATAAAATATTAATTGATGGATTGAGAAAGGTGAAAAACGACGAAAAGATAAAGTATGAATATGTAAAACCTTCGGAAGTTTTTTCTGAATTAGAAAATGTGCACGCAGAATAATATCAATTAATTCTATAGAAAATGTTTAGAAAATTTATACAGAGACCGGTATTAGCAATAGCGATGTCGCTCTCCATTATATTTATTGGTTTGCTTGCCATTAAAACAACACCAATATCTCAATTCCCAGATATTGCTCCTCCTCGTGTAAATATCTTTATCGCATACCCTGGCTCTAGTGCTGATGTATTAGTAAACTCTACACTAATTCCTCTAGAAAGAGCCATCAATGGTGTACAAGGTATGCAGTATATTATTTCAGATGCTACTAGTGCTGGGGAAGCTACTGTTCAAATAATTTTTGAACCCGGAACCGACCCGAATGCTGCGGTAGTAAACGTGAAAACTCGTGTGGATCAAATCATGAATAATTTACCTCCACTTGTTCAAAAGGAAGGTATTATCATTACTCCAATTCAACCGAGTATGTTGATGTACGTGAACCTTTTCAGTACAGATAAGAATACAGATGAAAAGTTCTTGTACAACTATGCAAACGTTCATATTCTACCAGAATTACAAAGGATAAACGGAATGGGTCGTGCTCAGATTCTAGGTTCACGCCAATTCGCTATGCGTATTTGGTTGAAGCCTGATAGAATGAGAGCATACAATGTTTCTACGGAAGAAGTAATGCAAGTTATTTCTGAGCAAAGTGTAATCGGACGTCCAGGTAGAATTGGACAAAGTTCCGGTAAAAATGCTCAATCATTAGAATATGTATTAACCTATAAAGGTAGATTTAACAAGCCTGAAGAATATGAAAACATCATTATTAAGGCTAATTCGGATGGCCAAATATTAAAGTTAAAAGACATTGCTGAAGTTCAATTAGGCAGTGAGTTTTTCGATATCTATTCTAATAAAGATGGGCATCCATCTGCCTCTATCGTTCTTAAGCAAAACATTGGAAGTAATGCAAGTGATGTAATCAAGCAAATTAAAACGAAGCTTGAAGAGATGAAGCCTTATTTCCCTCCAGGCATGAGTTATGAAATTAACTACGACGTTTCGAAATTCGTAGATGCATCTATAGAGAAAGTACTACATACTTTGGTTGAAGCCTTTATTTTAGTGGCTTTGGTGGTATTTATCTTTTTAGGCGATTGGCGTTCAACTTTAATTCCTACTCTTGCCGTACCTGTATCTTTAATTGGTGCATTTATGTTTATGAAGTTATTCGGATTAACGATTAACCTGATAACCCTATTTGCATTGGTATTAGCGATTGGTATAGTGGTGGATAATGCGATTGTGGTAGTTGAGGCCGTTCATGCTAAAATGGAAGAAGAGGAGCATATTACTCCTTATAAAGCGGTGAAGAAAGTACTAGGAGAAATTAGTGGTGCAATTATCGCCATTACCTTAATCATGACTTCCGTATTTATTCCTGTAGCTTTTATGTCGGGGCCGATAGGGGTCTTTTACAGACAATTCTCCATCACGATGGCGAGTTCGATTGTACTTTCCGGAGTAGTGGCATTAACACTTACACCAGTATTGTGCGCAATGATTTTGAAAAACAATCATGGTAAAAAAAGAAAGAAATCGCCAGTAAATTTATTCATCGATTGGTTCAATAGTAAGTTCAATAAGGTACTTGGTAAGTACGGTAAATTATTAGAACTGATTGTACATAGAAGATTAGTAACATGGGGAATTCTGGGAGCATTTGCTATTGGTATTTTCTCTCTGAATCAGATTTTGCCATCAGGTTTTATTCCGAATGAAGACCAGGGGATGATCTATGCAATTATTCAAACGCCTCCGGGTACAACACTAGAGAGAACAAACGAAGTTGCAGAGCAATTACAAAGAATTGCTGAAAAGGTTGATGGAATTCAATCGGTATCTTCGTTAGCAGGTTACGAAATCTTAACAGAAGGTAGGGGTTCCAATGCAGGTACTTGTATCATCAACTTAAAAGATTGGTCGAGTAGAACTAAAAACGTAAATGAAATTATTAAAGAGTTAGAAGAAAAAACGAAAGACATTGGTGCTGTGATCGAATATTTCGAACCACCAGCAGTACCGGGTTATGGATCATCTGATGGTTTCTCATTAAGGTTACTCGATAAAGGTAGTTCTACAGATTATCAAGAATTCGATAAGGTAAATAAAGGATTTATGGAAGAACTTTCTAAACGAAAAGAACTTTCGGGATTATTTACTTTTTACGCTGCAAATTATCCTCAATATGAATTAATAATTGATAATGAAGCAGCGATGCAGAAAGGGGTTTCTATTGGTAAAGCAATGGAGAACTTGGATATATTAATTGGTAGTACATACGAGCAAGGCTTTATTCGTTTTAATACGTTCTTTAAAGTTTATACTCAATCGGCTCCAGAATATAGAAAGTTACCTTCTGATATTTTAAATCTTTTCATTAAGAATGATAAAGGAGAAATGGTGCCTTATTCAGCTTTCATGACGATGAAAAAATCGCAAGGCCCGAATGAGATCACTCGATTCAATTTATACACATCATCGTCTATTAAAGGTGTACCTGCGAAAGGATATACTACGGGCGATGCCATTCATGCAATTCAGGAAGTAGCTAAAAATACTTTACCGCATGGATATGATATTGCTTGGGAAGGTTTATCGTACGACGAAGCCAAACGAGGCAATGAAGCGATTGTTATTTTTATGATTGTGGTATTCTTCGTTTACTTGGTATTAGCAGCACAATACGAAAGTTTTATCATTCCATTAGCAGTGTTACTTTCGGTACCTACAGGATTCTTCGGTTCGTTCTTATTATTAAAAATGATGGGGCTGGCGAATAACGTGTATGCACAAATTAGTTTGATTATGTTGGTCGGGTTGTTAGGTAAAAATGCGGTGTTGATTGTAGAGTTTGCTGTTCAAAAACAACAAAAAGGAGCAACTATTCTGCAGGCAGCTATCGAAGGAGCTAAAGTAAGATTCCGTCCGATTTTAATGACCTCTTTTGCATTTATAGCCGGATTAATTCCATTGGTTTTTGCAGTAGGAGCAGGCGCTGTAGGGAATAGAACCATTGGTGCTTCAGCATTAGGAGGGATGTTATTTGGTACAGTATTCGGAGTTATTATAGTTCCAGGTTTGTATTTCATATTCGCAAAAATTTCAGATGGTAAACAATTGATTCGTGATGAAGATAGTAATCCATTAAGTGAAGATTTTGTCAATCCGAATTCAGATAGAAAGCTAACGAATAGAATTAAAAAGATTATTTCAACCATTATTAAGAAGGAAGAAGATGAAGAAAGTGATAATTAAAATTTTCGGAATAGCTTTGCTTACAAGTGTTTTATTTTCTTGTAAAGCATTAACAGATAGAACGAAAAAAGATATAGCTAAAATGCCCGAATCTTATGGTATCTCTACAGATACCATAAATACTTCTAAAATTAATTGGAAGAACTATTTTAAAGATCCGTATTTAACTAATTTGATAGATTCTGCATTAAAGAATAATAAAGAGATCAATATTGTTCAGCAAGAAATTGAAATTAGTAAAAACGAAGTTCAAGCTAGAAAAGGGGAGTACTTACCATTTGTAAATTTGTTCGCAGGCTCTGGTTTAGAAAAAACTGGGAAGTATACTCGTATGGGAGCTGTGGAAGAAAACCTAGAAGTTAAACCAGGTAAGGCATTCCCAGATCCATTAGGAGATTTTACTCTAGGTTTATCAGCTTCGTGGGAGATCGATATCTGGAAGAAGTTACGTAATTCTAAAAAGGCTGCGGTACATAGATATTTATCGAGCATAGAAGGTAAAAACTTCCTTTCTACTACTTTGATTTCTGAAATCAGTAATTCTTATTTCGAATTATTGGCATTGGATAATCTACAGGATATTGTGAAGAGCAATATTGAAATTCAGAGTAATGCTTTAAAAATTATTAAGCAACAAAAAGAGTCGGCAAAAGTAACTCAATTGGCGGTTAATAGATTTGAAGCACAGCTGTTAAATACTCAAAATTTACAGTATAAAATTGCTCAAGATATTATTGAAACAGAGAATAAGATAAACTTTTTAGTTGGTCGTTTTCCTCAACCAGTATTGCGCGACAAAACCGTGTTCAATACCATTTCTTTGGATTCTGTAAGTGTAGGTTTACCATCTCAACTATTGCAAAACAGACCAGATATTAGAGGTGCAGAGCAAGAGTTAATGGCAGCTAATTTAGATGTAAAAGCGGCGAGAGCTAATTTTTATCCGAAGTTAGGCTTAAAATCAGGCATAGGATATCAGGCATTTAACCCGGCTTATATTATTTCTCCAGAATCGAGTATGTATAATTTAGCAGGAGATTTAGTGGCACCATTGCTTAATAGAAATGCGATCAAGTCTATGTATAAAACTGCTACAAACAAACAAATACAAGCAGTTTACGAATACGAGCAAAGATTGTTGAATGCATATATTGAAGTTGTAAATCAACAATCATTAATAGAAAATACAAAGAAGAGTTTAGATGTGAAACAAAAAGAAGTAAACATTCTGAATGCTTCAGTTGGAATTTCTAATAGTTTATTTTATTCTGCTCGAGCAGATTATATTGAAGTATTACTTACACAAAGAGAAACTATCGATTCTAAAATGGAATTGGTAGATATCAAACTTAAACAGTTAAATGCTAAAGTGAATTTATATAAGGCATTAGGCGGAGGCTGGAATTAAGTATTAAAGAAATAGATTGTTAATAAGCTGCATTTATGCGGGATTAAATAAAATCCTGCATTTATGCAGATTTTTGGTGGCATGACTTAAGTCGTGGCACCAGTATTATCGCTTCTCACCAATAATCGAAAGATTCCCGTTAGTTACTTTGTAGTACCCGCTAAAAGTAATTTTGCCATTTTTGTTCTCGAATTTCAGATGCCTAGATTTATTGGGGTGCACAAACGACCAATATAAGGACTGATCTGTATAATTATCGTCAAACTTACTATAGTCAAGCGTCGCAGCTGCTTTAACAGCATTTATAAAAAGACCATTTCTCCCAACTTTTGTAAGTTGAACCATTTCAGAATCTACAACTCTTGGAATAAAATCCAGGTGCTTTAACATGTAATTTCCTATTAATGGATCTCTATCGTCGAGCACTATTAAGGTAATTACATCCGACCAATTTGAATATTCATTATTGGGTAAAATTGCTCTAATCTTTAAATAAGTAGTATCATTCCATATTAGATTTTTAGTATTTATTTTATAGGATAAGGTTGAAGTAGAATCGGTAAAATTCGTACGAGCAATATTGTCTTCAGGATTACTACTTGTTGGTTGAATAAAGTCGGGATAATGAGAACCTAAAACTTCATAAGCAATTGCACCTTTTATTTTGGAGAACCTGAATTGTTCATTAAATAAATCAGGATCGACGATGTTATAAGTTAATGAAGTATTAAATATGCTAGGCTTTTCATTTGAGTATACTGGGAATTGAAAGCTAGAATACAAACTATCCTTCGATACAGAATTGTTTTTATCGATACTCTGCACTTTCCAATATACCTTATCATTCATAATGCTTTCTACATCGGAATAAGTATAGGAAGTATCGAAGGTATTAAATTGAATAATATGGGTATTGAAATTAGAGTCTAAGGATAAGGTAAATTTATATTTCACAGCATCGCTTATTTTAGTCCATTTAAAGAGCACAGCGCTTAAGTAGGGGATTGTATCGTTCAGCGGGAATAATTGCACTGGAGCGCTTATAATCGATGTAGGAGCGGGAACAGGAGCAACAGTACTTTCTAATTCTTTTTTACAAGCTGTAATGGAAGTGATAAATATTAAGGAAAGTAGTAGGGCAATGTTTTTCATACATACAATATACGACTAAAATGAGAAACCTGCATTTAAGCAGGATTAAATAAAAACCTGCATACATCAGGGTAATTGGTGGCATGACTTAAGTCGTGGCACCAGTATTACGGTAATATCACATTCTTCGGAATTTCAGCATCCACGTCGATTATTTTTAGGTTTTTGTCGATTATCATATAGCGTGGAATTGCATCTAAGTTGAAATAATCTTTTAGTTTTTTGGTAGTTGCTTCATCTGCAAACCAATTTATACCATAGTTAGGGTTATTTAGTACATAGTCTGACCAATTGTTTTTATCATCCATTACATTTATAAATAAATAAACGATGTCATTTCGCTCAGCATACTTTGCTTTAAGGTTTGGATAGTCTTTTAAATATACTTTACATGGGTAGCACCAAGAAGCCCAGAAATCAATATAAATGTATTTGCCTTTTAATGAGTGTAGATTCTGCTTAGTACCGTAAATGTCGTAAAATTCATAGTTTGCGATAATACTCCCATTCTGCTTAGATATTTTAGTATTTAAGTCTTTTATGTACTTTGAAAAATCTTTGTTAGCGCATTCTTTGTAATAATCCTTTAATATTTTGTTTACAAAAGCGGTATCGGATTTTACATCTTGTAAACTGTACTTTACAAATTCGCTTAACATTAAATCCCTAACAGGCGATGTTAATTTATTTTTTCTTGTTTCATAAGAGCTTTCCATTACTAATCTCTTTTCAGCTTGTGTCATTACTTTCCAATCTTTACCTCTAAGTACAAATCGTCCGTATTTTACATACAAATACGCACTTACGGCACTCATATAATAACTAGAATTGATCATCTCAACATGATTCAAATTTACGGAGTCGATAAAATTGAAGTAAGAATCTGGAATGATCTTGTTGAATTTGTTTGCAGCTGCGATTAGAGACCTATAATGGATGTACTTGTATTTAATTTCATTTCTCTTGAAGGTTATGAAATAAGGGTCTTTGAAACGATTTAAATATTGATTGAAGGCTTTTAGATTTTCGATTTCTACAGCTTCAACATTTTTCTTATACAAATCGGCAGTTTTGAAAGTTTTCGCTGGTTTTATTTTATCAATGAAATAAACAATATTTTCGAGATGTAGATATTCTTGTTCTGCTTTATATTTACTTGTAAATTCTAGTTTATCATTGAAGTTATTATATTCTGAATTGATTATCATTTCATCACCAGGGCATAAATACAAGTCTTCAAACTGCTCGCCAATTTTAATATGTCCGAATACTTTTTGTTTTAGATCGAAATTATAATTGAACACTCCACTTTCATCTAAAAGAGAATTACCAATTACAATTACCTGAGAGCGGATTAAATCATCGAAATAATAAATTAATACCTCGGTTGAATCCGGAGCATTTTTAATCTGACCCGTAATTGTAATTTGAGCTTGGGTTTTCTCAAAGCTCAATAGGAAAAACAAAGCGATTGTGCACAGCATTCTCATAATCCCAAAATACGATTAATCCAGGAAAGATGCATTTATGCGGGATTAAATAAAAACCTGCATATATCAGGGTAATTGGTGGCATGACTTAAGTCGTGCCATGAGTAATTAATTGCAATGTGGTGACGAAGTCGTTAGGTAGACGTGGCGCAGACTTGAGGAATACTTTACAAGAGCACGGTATAAGCACGGCACAAGAGCGGTATATGCACGGTACAAGAGCGGTATAAGCACGGTAAGGGTTCGGCATAGGCATGCCTTTCCGTTGAGGAATATGATAGTCTTGAAGACCTCACAGGAATACAATATAATTCAAATTCTAGGTAATTTTCAGTCTAGAATTTAATTTAAAATATGGCTAAGCAAATAAGTTTTTTAAAGTTTACTGGTAAACTGGGGGATGTAGTTGGGTATAAATTCAACAATAAATATTTTGTCCGAAAGCAAGCAGATTTTTCGGAAATAGATAGGGCGAATTCTCCAAATTATAAACGTGCCAGAAAGATAAATTCCGAGTTTTCAATGACTGTAAAAGACAGCAAGTTATTTCGGATAACATTTAGAGATATAATAGAAAAAATAGATAGTCATAATTTCCATGGAAACTTAAATGGGAAATTTATAACGATGTTAATAAAAGATACAGTAAATGAAATGGGTAAAAGAAGGGCGTTTCATAGCGATTTTGAGGAGATACATCATATGGAAATTGGGGAAAAGAACAAATTTTCTAATGCATTTATTGGAGATATCGACTTTAATATGGATGAAGATGAAGGTGTATATAAAATCAGTTTCAAGAATGTTCATTTTAGCAAATATTTATATACTTCTAAAGTGACAAACAGCTGCAGATTGATGGTAAGTTTAGCCAAAATAGATTTTGAGAAAGAAGACTTCAGTGTAGATATGGCTTTTTCTGAATTTCTGCCTATAAAGAATCAAGAGAATTCAACTTTTCATCACGAAGATGAGTTTGCCAATTTCGAATTAGAATTAAAATTAAATCCAAAAGTAGAAGGGAAATTGTTTGCAATACTAGGTATTGAATATTCTAGTTTAATAAATGGGTACCGGGATTTTACCTACGGACATTGCGGAATGATTAAGAGTAGGTTTTAGAGAGGTTGAATTAGTCATACTAATTACGTAAAACCTATGTTTACGGTTATTAGTTTTCCTCAAGTCAGATCCTAAATACTTTGCCCAAATGTCAGCAAATTATGATCAGGATCAAGCAATGAAAACTCCCTTTGTCCCCAAGGCTTTGTTTCTAAATGTCCATTTGGATGAATAATTGTTTTATTATCAAGAAGTGATTGGTAAAGTTTGTCTATATCGTCAGTTCTAATGTAAACTTGTCCGTAATTTTCTTTGGGGTCAAGTCCTTTAAATTCAAAAAAATGAATTTCTACATTTTCTTTTCGTACAATTAAATAGTCTCCAAAGTCGCCAAGTTGTATGAACCCTAAATTGTTAAGATAAAATTCTTTGGTTAAGGCTATGTCGCGCATTGGAAGTTTTGGACTGATATCTGTAAGCATATTTTTTGATATATTTCTGTTATTGACTTTGGTTTGTTGCTTTGTCTTTTACAAGAACCGCTAAAGGTTTGCCGCTACCCAGAGGGCGGGATTTTCACCACTAAACTTCATTCGGAGAACTAAACTTTCGGCTTGCACAAATGTGTCTGAGTAGCAAAAAGCCCCGCCTTTTGGGTAGATACTGTTATGCGGTCGTTCTTTTCCTGTCATTGTCTTGAAGCCTCTAATTTGTGAGTCAAAGTTGAGAGTAGTTCGTCAAACGAAATTTTAAGTCCGTTAGATGTAATACATAGTGGTGTCCCATACATTTTGTAATTCAATGTCATCATTTTTCGTTTGAAACCACTTGTTTGTTTGTCAATATAGGCTTGAGGGTTTTTAACTTGAAGCATTATCAGTTTTTGTCTATGATTTTTAAGCACCGAAATGTTATCGATGTCCACCCATAAAATTTGTCCACCCGAAACTCCGCTTGAATTGTCTAAAATACCCTCGTCGGTTATTATAAGACCAGGTGATTTATCCCATAGTTTTTTGCATATGAATAGTGTGCAAAGTCCAAAAAAAAATATACTAGCAATTCCTGAAATAAAAATAATTGTGGGGTTTCGCATAATTGGACTCGTATATTTCTCTGGAATAGTAACAAATAGAATTCCAAGTCCAACGAAAACAAGTGCACTAAAAGTAAGCAGTATTATTTTCTGCTTGCTTAAAGGGATTATTATTTCATGCCCTTCTATTGTCATTAAATCTTCATTAAAACTCATAAGTATCATCCTACATTACCTAAAAATCCGTGTTAGCTACTGTTTTTTTTTTGTCAAGTCTATAATATTCATTGCACTTAAATTAGAAAACGTAAAATGATCTTTAGCACTTATGTGTTTTTTTTCTATTAAGTCCCATTTTTGTTTACTTATCCTGTTTATGCCTGGTCCAATTTGAAAATACTCTTCATGTTTGTCATTAAATAAGTCATTGTAAGTAACAGCAACATAAGTTTCAATATCATAGTAGCCAAATTGTGAAAGACTGTCCCTTAGCTCAATTTCTTTTGCTCCATGATGATTGTTGTCAACTTGATAAACCAAGCCTTCGCTTTCTCCAGTCAATACACCTCTCATATTTAAGTAATCGTAAAGAGGAAGCACTAAAGTGTCAAAGTTGGGATGGAAAGTAAATTTATAAAACGAATACTCTTTTGTGTCAAAGTCAGAAAGTCGTCCACCATGATTGAAAAATAACCAAAGATTATTGTCATATAATTTGATTTGATCGTTATATTCTTGTGTCATTCTTAATTCCAACTGAGGTAAATTCTCCTCTTTCATGATTTTTGTCTGAGTTTCTGCAATCCTATTTGCTTGAAATGAAACAAATACTGACATAAATGAAAGCAAAATAGCCACAATTGTCTCAAAGAAAATCTTGTTATTGTTAAGACCTTTCCGTATTTTCTTTATGTCCATTTTCATGTTATTTATCTTGTGTAAATATAATAGTTGCTAACAATTTCGGGCTTTGAATTCGGGTGGGTTTTGGAGTACCATAGTGTCAACTAATACAAATTTGAATTGAATCACAAAGCACCAAGATTGCAAGTTAACATATCTGATGTAAAACGTGTGTAGGTAGTAGTAATTATATTTTGTTCCATGATTTGATTTTTGAAATGAGATTGTCAAGATTTTGTTTTAAATCAAAATTTTCGAAGTTGGTATTGTTAATGTATTTTACAATTTCATTAGCATATTTGTTCTTATTCAAATTGTATTTGATTTTTACTGTTTCGCTACCAATTCTAGAAATATTATCTTCCAATTTTGTGTTTGATTCATTATCGAAATCCTTGTCAATTGAATATTCTGCTTTTAGCCATTTTTTTATTGCGTCATTTGAAATGTAATTTTCAATTTCTCTTCCTTTTGTTATCCAAGTGTTATTTTCACCTATTTCATTTTGAATTCTTGTCTTAGTTTCATTAAGTTTGGCTTTAATCTTTTTTCCGTCTCGGTCAATTACAACAAAAGAGTTGCTGTTAAGCCTAAATAGGGAAATAAGTTCATTGTTAATTATTTCATAATCAAAAGTTAAGTTGGAAAGTAATCTACCTCCGTAAAACATTATTGAGTAATGGTAGCCTTCTGTTAATTTATCGTCTAGAATTCTAATCCAATTGTTTATATATGTTCTGTCACTAGGGCCCTCAACCCAAATTATACCATTACATTGTAGAATATCACTAGCCCTAATATCTAAATCTTCAAGTATTGACTTAAACTCAGTTTCCTTTAACGTTGATTTAATTGTCGTTTTATTCCCTTTCTTGCTAATATGTAATATTTGTGTATCGTCAAGAGAGTTATATAAATCAATTACAATGTTTGAATGTGTTGTAAGAAAAAAAATAGAATTGTTTGTTTTTGCAAATTCGTAAATGAAATAATATAGCCTTCTTTGTAATGATGGATGTAAATTGTTTTCTAATTCTTCAAGTGCAAAAACATAATCGCTTGGATTTCTATTTTCTATTTCCGGTTTTACAATCAATAGGATTAGTACTAATAAAACGGTTTTAACTCCACTTCCCATTTTTGAAAGTGGAACTCTTCCGTCATCTGCACTTTCAAAATAAATTTCCCAATTATTTTGATCGTTTTGCTGAACAAGTATTCTTGTGAAATTAATATCAGGTCTAATAATTTCATTTAGACTATCTAATAGAGTTTTTTCAATTAAATTGCTATCAAAATTATCTCTATTAATTATTGTTTGTATGAGGTCTGTTGCACCCACACCATTTGTGCTAACTATTAGATCTGAGTTTTGTCTTTCTGGTTGAATGTCTCTTTCTGCACTTAGATGACTGAATTGTTTCCCATTAAACGGAAGAGTAATTATTGAAACGTATTTTTCAAGATACTTTCCTGCGGCTTGATTAAAACCTCCTTCTATGTTTTTGAAATTTTTTTGTCCTTTTTCATTAATATAGTAATTTAGAGTTGAACCTACTAAAGTTAAACCATATTGTTGATGATTTATGCCAGGTATACCACCTCCTGATACTGAATCGTTAAATGATTGACGAATAAATCTTTCATTAATAATATGTTTAAATTCTATTTCTGGTAGTTTCCCATTTCTTCTGTTTTTAAAGAAAGAATCGTCTCTTGAAGTTAGAAACTTGAAAATATCTATAATAGTACTTTTGCCACTATTGTTCTTCCCAATAATAACATTAATAGATTTGATTGTTTCGATAGAAGCACCATTATCGTCAAAGCACTTAAAATTCTTTATAGTTAATTTATCTATTTCCATTTCATTTATTATTGGTAAAATTGACTTATAAAATTGTTATAAATATTACTAACTTAAACTATTAGAGGGAATTAAGTTACACAAATAATTCGTAGGTCTTATAAATTAATCGCATTATTTACTAAAATCATAAGGCCTTATTAGGATGGTCAGTTTGAAGCTTAGCTGATGTTAAAATCAGATAATTATTTAATTTTTATATTTCCAAATATATCCACAAACAGATTTTCTTTTACCACTGCAGCACTTAGAAATATTAGTAGAAGAACTATTTATTGCAATGGCGGCGGCAGAGACACTCTCATACGTATTTATATATTTACCTTCAAGAGTGTATTGCTCAATCATTTTTTTTGATTTGTAATGAATTGAGCTAATATCTGAGTACCCAATAACATCATTTGAATATCTCCATATGAATCCTCCTATTTGAAGTGTCGAGGGTTCCATTCTACAACATTTACCGATACTTGATTCATTTAAACTTAATTTCTTTCCAGCTTCAGCAATGGAATTCCATTGTTTAATAAATTTACCCTCTAGTGTGTATTGATTAATTTTTTTTACTGACTTATCTTCAAAAGCTTGAATATTTTGACAATCACTAAAATCGTTATAGTTTTTCCAAAGATACCCTCCACAAGAAGGTTTTAGACCTTTTGCGCAATTTTGAATAGTTTTATAGGAGAGGTTTAATTCTTGGCTAGCAATAATTATTGCATCCCAAGTTTTTATATATGTGCCATCTAATTTATATTGATTTATTTTCTTATAACTTGAACCGCCAAGACCACCTTGATGAATATTATAGCCAATTTCATTATTTAATGCTTTTTGGTCATTTATTAGTCTTTTTTCTAGATCATCTAAATATTCACGAGAATCAGAAAATTCAATTATTTCGAATTTAAAATATTCCTTTCCATATTTTTTTAATGCTTTACTTATTAATAAACCAGAGCCTTTGTATCCATCTTCCAATTTGTTTGTCGAATGTTGACCAATATAAATTTTTCCGTTTAATAAGTTTGTGGTTCGATAGACAAACATGAACTTCTTTTTAATTTTTCTAAAATTCTTTTTACGAAGTTCTTTTTCCCAAGTAGATTTAATTCTATTACACTTATTACAACCTTTACCTGAAATATGATTTTGAGGAGTTTGTAAAAATGTTTCATTACACCTTATGCAATGAATAGGGATTTTCGTTTTTCTATTAACATAGCCCTCTTTAGGATATATATATAATTCTTTGTGAATTTTATTAGCTTCTATTAAAAAACTTTCATAAGACTTAGTCCTAGTTTTTGCTCCCTTTATTATTCTACATTTATTGCACCCCCTACCTCTAAGATGATTTGTAGCGTATGTTTGAGCCACTTTGCCATGTACTTTGCAAATATATTCTATAGGCTCTCTTGCGCCTTTATAAACGGTAACAGAGTAATCATATAAGTCTCCAAATAATTCTTTAGATCTCCTAATAAACTCCTCCGTTGTAGTTGCTGATGCCACAATATTATAAATAAGAATTTGTACTATGAATGATTTAAAAATAGATTAGTTTTTTCGTTATTATATGATTAAGCGAAAATATTTCTTATAAAGTTTAATTTTCTTCGAAGATAATATCTTTCGTAGTTTACATTAAGCATTTTGCAAGTTTGAAAAGAAATGGTATAATAAGAAGTAACGATATCAACAATTCTAAACTTAATTTATTTGCAAAAAGTTATTTTGAGCAAGACTGCCAATCTTTTAAAAACTTGTTGTTCGGCTAATTATTCTTTATTTCGGGATAATGATTTTCAAAGTCTAATAGAAACTCAACTAAATCTCCTTGGTCAAAAAAGGACGTTGTGTCATCTTTATTTTCCAAAATTAGATTCAAGCCACCCATTGAGGCTTTTATTTCAAAGTTTCGCCATTTAGCTAACTTTAAGAGTTCACCATCTTTATTTAGAGCTTTTTTACTAAAATGAAATTTTCCATTATGAGCAGAAGCATTTCTTATATGCCTAAAAAATTCGAAAACCTCACCTGACAAGTTTAGGTTAGCTATTTTCTCAAAAGCTATAATTATGGTCATATGTGTAAGTTCAATATTTGCTGAAGTTATACCACCAGTGTCATTAACAAATTCTATAGAAGATTGATAAGGGTCAAATTCAAAAGCCAATGTTTTATCTTTCTTCAAAAAAACTGGTACAAATATCAAAGGAGTAAAATTCTTTGCATTAAATATTTCATTATTGATTGATGAATTAAAACCAAAGGAATATATATAATTTTGAAAACCACCTAAATCATTTTTAAAATTTACTAAAGCTTTAGTCATAAAACCCCTTGAATACATTTCATTAATGCCAAACTGAGCGTAGGCTAAAGTTGTAATTGAACTATAGAAAAAGTTCTTTTTATCTATTTTATGTATGAAGCTCGTCATCTTAGAATTAGCCTAATGTTTATATGCTTGGTGTTTATTTATCGCCAATGGATACTAAGCTTACTGGCGGAAAACAATTAGCAAGACTGTAAGCCTAGCAGAAAATTTGATTTGAGGTAGAATTAACCATTAACCATAACACCTTTCATTGTGCCAAACGCATGTTATTGGCTGATGTTATCCTTCAGCTTCATTGAAATCTTTCAAGAGCAGTACATGTATTTTTTTGTAAGTCATTTTTGTCAAAATATAATTTGCACCGTCATAGATTACTTCATCCTGATAAATTTTTCTAACCTCCCAACCTTGTGGTAGCTTGCCAATATCCCAGCAAATAACCAAGTTAACATGTTCCATGGCTTTTACATCGTTATTAACATCTTCACAAAACTTATCTAAAGTCAATTTAAATTCTGCAAAAGAAATCATATTAAATTGTTTAGTAGTTTTTCCTGCGCTTTTTAAATAAACTTCTCGTGGATTCTTTCCGATGTTATCAATACTTGTTTAATATTTAAATAATATGTCAAAAGTATTATATTGACTCACCAATAAAGTATTATATCCTTTTAAAACCTCTGCACCAAGCAATTCATGAAATATTGCAACAACACTCTGTTCATGTCTTGGGATTTTAGAAAAGGGAATTTCTTTGATTGCAAGATCTTTTGTTTCTCTAGCTCGTTCTTTTATCTGATCTAAACCAGCCCCTTCTCCAATAGCATCATGAGGAACACCGACAAAATTATCCGCATATTTAATTACATCCGAGAAGAATGATCTTATCATATTTCTAATGTATTCTGCATTATCTCGTGTTATTGTTTTTCTTCCTGCGTCTAAAGTAAATCCAGATCCTTCTATTACAATATGAAAATTAGTATAATATCCTGCGTAACCTAATCTTGGCTTATTAATTTCGACGCTAGTTGGACATCCTTTTATTGAAACTACTATATCATCTGGAAATCTTTCTAAACCAACTATTTTACCAAATTTTTTATAAATATCTACTTCAGCAAAAGTCAAATAGATTTTATTTTCATAATCTACAAGTCGTAAGATTCCTCTTGGGTTTTTTGCAATATCGGTTTCATCAACAATCCACTTTTTGTTTTTTCGACTATATTCAGCATCAAATACAGGATAAAAGCCATCAACTAGTTCATCTAAATGTAAGTATAAAAACGGTAATTTCTCAGAAATCATTTCAGAATCAATTCCTTTGAAATGAGCAATAATGTCAATCTTTTCACGCTTATCTTCATCAACAAATAAATTATTGGTATTTCCAATTGCTGTTTTTGTTCTAAGAATATACTTAAAGAAGTCGAAATTGTCAATGTTAATATCAACTTGCGAAATCTTAACTCTAATCAAACAATAACTTTCACCAACTTCTTTTTCTACTGTATAATTTAACTGGGGAACAGATTTATTAAATATTGAATCATATGCTTTTTCACATGTAGCAATTATTTTAGTATTATCCCTAAGAGATTCTATATAAAAGCTATCACTGATCCCAAGTATAAATGAAGCACCAAGACCCTTTTCTCCTATAGAATCATCTTCATCTGCTTTATTTGTATTCCCTAGAGCAAAGAATTGTAAATCTGATTCTGACAAGCCAACACCGTTATCTTTAATCTCAATTAGTTGATCATTGTGATCAAATGTAATTTCTATACTTGGGTTCTTAACGCCAGCTTTTCTTACACTATCAACAGAATTTTATACAAGTTCTGAAAAAATATCATAGTAATTATGATAACTATCTAAAATACCTCTCCATAGATGTGGTACATTGATATGTTTTGCTAAATCGAAATGTTTATCTGTTGACATATTTAGAATTGATTTTTATATTTGTAAATGTAAAAATAATAGATTTTATCTCTTTAAATTTATATATGAATTATGAGTAGTAAAATTATCCATTCATTATATTATCTGCTCGAATAATTCTTATTTGAGGATTTATTTTTTCAATAAGCTCTCTAACTAGTCCAATGTCGGAATTACTCATTGCACGTCCCAAAATGATTTCTTCAACTTGAACGTCAATGAAATGTCTGTCTTGAACAAAAACCCTTTCTTCTTCTTCATAATTCCATACTTCAAGTTTGTGGCTCAATATTTCAATAGCTGTCTGGTCGTTAAAGTTTTGGTTACGAATAGAAGCAAGTCCGTTATATTGAATTGGTCTAACAGTGTATTGTGTGTCGTCAATTCTAAGTCCAATTGCAACTCCTCTTTGTCCATTTGTATAATGAGACCACATAAGTTCATTGTTGTTTAAACGAGATAATGAACAAAGCCTTAGTTCTCCTTTTTCTTCTGCAAGTCTATCCCGAATATTACGGTCAAGTTCGCCTGTCCTATAATAGTATTGTCCTTCCATTGGGTCATTAAGATCTTTATATTTTGCAGCATAAAGTCTGTTTTTGAGAATAATGTCAATGAAGTTTTTGAAGTTGTCTAAGCTCCTGTATTTGTATAAAATTTCTGTCATAGTTTTAGTCGTTATGTATTAATGCACATCACAATTATATATGTGAAACAAGCCTCCGCATCCACATCCAAAAATGTATATTACTAAAAGCATATTTCACTTTATAAAATTGCTTAAGCAATATAAGATATTATTCTAAAATTAATTAGTGCTTCTGCATTTTGAAAGAACTTCAAGTGATGCTATTGGTATTTTACCAAACAGGCATAAACGAAAAAAAACCAACATTTTTGAGTGGTTTTCCGTGATCCCGCTGTCCCGATAATTATCGGGACCGAACCCAGGACCACAACATTAAAATGCTATGAATCGTTTTTGTTTTTTATTCTAGACTGAATCCAGCTTTTTATTTCTTCAAATCTAATGTCTCCCTTACTAGCTGAAATAACCATTTTGTATTTCTCTTCTTGATCTTCTATTATATCGTATCTATTCTCCATTAGAATTAATCTCATTAAAACATATGCAGTTCTTTTATTACCATCAACAAATGGATGATTGATAAGTATACTTTCAAGAATTGCAGCGGCTTTGTCTGAAGGAGTAGGATATAAATCTTGATTTTAAAAAGTGGCAAAGGGTCTATTAATTGCAGATTCTAGAGATCCAATATCTCTAATGCCTTTACTTCCTCCAAATTTATCAATTAGAATATTATGAATATTTAGAACGTCTTTTAATTCGATCATTGAGCAAGTCTTTCGAGTAGTTCTTTATCTTCAGATAGAATTTGACGTAGATTATTTGCTAATTTGACTTTATTGGAAGGTTGCTCCTGTAATTCTTTTAAAAAATCAAGTACATCTTCTAAAATGTTTTCAGGAACATTATTAATTACTTTCTGGATTTCGATTTTTAACTCTGCCTTTGTCATACTCAAATATAATTAAAAGAAGTTAAATATACTGCAATCAAAAAGTGTTGTAAATTTTCTTTCTCCAATAAATACAAGTTGTTATGATTTTACCCAAAAAGTCATAAACGAAAAAAACCACTCATTTCTGAGTGGTTTTTCGTGATCCCGCTGGGACTCGAACCCAGGACCCCAACATTAAAAGTGTTATGCTCTACCAGCTGAGCTACGAAATCATTTCCTTCCGTAAAAGGTCTGCAAATGTACAATTATTATTATACAATGCAAATGCTATTGAGTAAAAAATGTAAAGTTCTTGTTAAATTCTTAGTTATCAAGGCCTTTTTTTAAGTCAGATATTAGATTTTAGATTTTAGATATTAGTATTTGAAAATTCAGTTACCAGCTACCAGTTACCAGCTACCAGCTACCCTATCCTTCGTGTCCCTCGCAATAATCGTCGAGCGTTTGAATTCTTTGGTGTCTGTAAACAAACATCGATACGTAATGTGCTTCTTGCCTAAGGTTGCGCCAGTGGATTCGTGTAGGGCGCGCATTTTCGGATTGAAATCGCCTACCCAGGATAATTCCACTTCTTTGTAGTGGTTCGTTTTCTGAACCTCTTTTTGGGCTGAGATGATTAGAGCCGATTCTAGACCTAATTTCTGATAAGCGGGCTTCACACCCATAATCACTACTCTTAATCGATTGATGCTGCCTTTCCAGCGGTGATACGCGAAAATAAGCTTCGCCCATAGGTTCGTTTTGCCGTGCATGTGCTTGATGATCTGGTTCACATCTGGTATGCATACCATAAATGCCGCCGGATCATTATTCACATACCCAAACCATATAAAGCGCTCGTCTAAAAAGTCTTTCATTTTTGCTAAGCTTTCTTGTACGGTAATATCGTCCATCGGACTAAAATTCTCGTGGAATTGCCAAGCATTGTTGTATATATTTTGAAAATCCTTTGAATACTTTTCTAATTCTTTCAGTTTGAAATGCTCAAATCGATACCCATCTTTCTTCGCTACCCATTCTGCAATTTTAGAAAATCGCTCGGGTAGGGGCTTCGATAAATCTAAATGATTAGATACTTGTTCAAAATAAGTATTGAATCCGTAACTCTCGAAAAACTCCTGATAGTAAGGCGGATTGTAATTCATTCCTACTGCCGGATGCGTAAACCCGTAGATTAACAATCCCCAGAAATTATCGTTCTCTCCAAAATTAATCGGCCCATCCATCGCTTCCATGCCGTTCTCCACCAACCAATTTCTGCAGGTGTCTATCAATAAGTTTGATGCTTCTTTATTGTTGATACATTCGAAAAATCCCATTCCCCCTGTAGGTTGATCAAAGGTGAAAGCTTTCTTCTCATCAATAAATGCAGCTACTCTACCTATCGTTTTCCCTTTCTCATCCTGAAGTATCCAACGGATTGCCTTACCGTGCGAATGAAATGAATTGGTTTTCGGGTTGAATATATTTTCTATTTCGATGTCCAAGGGACGAACATAATGCTTGTCGTCTTTGTAGATAAGGTCTACCATATCCAAAAACAAGGCCTTCTCTTTCTCCGATTTAACTTCTAATATTTGCATTAATAAAATTCTAAATCCCTAAATTCTAAATCCTAATCTCTAAATTCTAAATCCTAAACTCTAAATCCTAAATTCTAAATTTTAAATCCTAAACTCTAAATTCTAAACTCTAAACTCTAATAACTATCTGTTATTTCCTTACGAGGTCTATAAATTGATAATCGAACTGATGTTTCTCATCTTTAGAATGTTGCTCTGATGAAATTACATTCCATTCATTTTCATCTATCTCTGGGAAATGCGTATCCGCCTCTAAACTTACATCTACTAGCGTTAAATAAATCTTATCGGCAATCGACATTGCTTGCTCGTAAATACTTCCACCTCCAATTATGTAGGCATCTTTTCCTTCACAAGCTTTTATAGCATCTTCTAATGTATGAACGATAACACATCCATCTATTTGAAGGTCTTTATTTTGAGTAATGATGATGTTCGTACGATTTGGCAATGGTCTGCCAATCGAATCAAAGGTTTTTCTACCCATAATTATCGGATGACCAGAAGTAATCGCTTTGAAACGCTTCAAATCATTCGGCAAATGCCAAAGCAAAGCATTATCCTTTCCGATACCACCTTGTTTGTCTGTTGCAACTACTATTGAAATCATGAATTATGAATTATGAATTATGAATAATGAATTATGTAAATTGTACTATGTACTATGTACTATGTACAATGTATTATTTTATTATCAATGTACTTAGTACATTTACTTAGTACATAGTACATTGTATTAACCAATTAAACTGCTACTATTCCCTTAATATGCGGATGTGGATCATACCCCTCCAATGTGAAATCTTCAAATTTAAAATCAAAGATGTTCTTTACATCCGGATTGATTTTCATTGTAGGCAAGGGGCGTAGCTCTCTGCTTAATTGCAATTTAGTTTGATCTAAGTGATTTAAGTACAAATGCGCGTCGCCTAAAGTATGAACAAACTCTCCGTATTCTAATCCGCATACTTGAGCAACCATCATGGTTAATAGGGCATAAGATGCAATGTTGAATGGAACTCCTAAAAAGATGTCGGCACTTCTTTGGTACAATTGGCAAGATAGTTTTCCATCTGCCACATAGAATTGGAAGAAGGCATGACAAGGAGGGAGGGCCATGTTTTCGATTTCGGCAACGTTCCAAGCACTTACAATTAAGCGACGAGAATCTGGGTTCTTTTTGATTTGCTCTATAACTTGAGTAATCTGATCTACAGTTTTTCCATCGGCACCTTTCCAAGATCTCCATTGCGATCCGTAAACTGGTCCGAGGTTTCCTTGCTCATCTGCCCACTCGTCCCAAATACTTACTCCGTTTTCTTTTAAGTATTGAATATTTGTTTCGCCTTTCAAAAACCAAATCAACTCATGAATGATCGAACGAAGGTGCAGCTTTTTAGTTGTCACCATCGGGAACCCATCTTTCAAGTTGTATCTCATCTGGTAACCGAACACACTAATGGTACCTGTTCCTGTTCTATCGTGTTTCTCCACTCCGTGGTCGAGAACGTGCTGCATTAAGTCGTGATACTCTTTCATAGTTGTAAGAATTGAGATATTAGAATTGAGAATAGTATTGAGTTTTACACATTACCCACTACTCACTACTCACTACCAGTTTAACACAAAGAAAATAAATGTAACTTTGTAATCCTATACTTGTTGAAAAAGGATGATTGGTTTCCCGAATGCAAAAATTAACATTGGTTTAAACGTTGTAGAAAAGCGTTCTGACGGATTTCATAACTTGGAATCTGTTTTTTACCCTGTTAATATCTTCGACAGTTTGGAAATTATCGAAGCCAAGGAAATGAGTTTTCATTCTTACGGCTTGAATATTCCTGGAGCTGGTTCCGACAATATTTGTGTGAAGGCTTTCGAATTGATGAAGCATCATTTCGGAATTCCTAATCTCGAAATCCATTTACTTAAAAATATTCCTTTCGGTGCCGGACTAGGAGGTGGCTCCGCGGATGGAGCTTGGATGCTGAAATTGATAAATGAAAAATTCGAGCTGAATCTTTCGGTTTCCGATCTAGAGATTTTTGCGGCTCAGTTGGGCAGCGACTGTCCTTTCTTCATTAAAAATTCGGCTCAATATGCGAGCGGTAGAGGCGAAATCTTAACTCCGGTCGACTTAGATCTCGGAAAATATAGTTTTGCGCTTATAAAGCCTAATTTTAGCATTAGCACGAAAGAGGCATTTTCGGGCTTAACACCAAAGCCTTCGAATCAGGATTTGGTCGAGGTTCTAAAATCGCCAGTGGAGAGTTGGAGAGGAGTGGTGAAAAATGATTTTGAACTTTCCTTGTTCCCAAACTTTCCAGTCCTCGAAAAAATCAAAAATGACCTTTACCATTTTGGGGCAAAATATGCTTCGATGAGTGGGAGCGGTTCCACCATGTTTGGAATTTTTGAACCCGAACTTAAAGGTTCAATTTCGGAGTACCCCGATGCCCAAATCTTCTGGGTGTAAATTTTACTTCTCCTCGTTCAGCCATTCCTTATCTTCTTCGTCCAACTCACTAGTTCCGAATTCACCATTTTCTGTTTCCCCATTCTCTATTTTCAATCCCGGTGCTCCCCATAATAATCCGACAATTAGTCCGATTACGAAAACGGCTATAATGAGCAGTAATTTTGAAATGTTAAAATCCAACCATAAAAATTTCATCTGAATGGGCTCCGAATTTTGAAAAAGGAGTAGAGTCAAGCTGGCAGTGATCAAAATCGTGAAGAAGGTTTTTATTTTCATGTTACAACGTGTAAATATGGTTTAAATAAATTTATGTAAAGTACTGATTATTAATATTAAAAATAAATCATTGTTTTTTCATGCTAAATTTATTAGTAATTTTTTTTCTTTGATAAGTATTATTGATTTAATTAAGATGATATAATAATACTGATTTTCAGTTATTTAAATATTTGTACTTTTACTTAAGATTTAACAAAAATGAGATTTTTAAGTTCCGATAAACCCTCTTTTTCGATCTTGTGGCCACCTTTGTAAGTTATGACATTGTGTCGAAATTGAAGGTCGGCTAAGGTCTGGTAATACTGCACTAAGCGCTCTTGTTTGATAAACTCATCCTCGGTACCCAGCACTAACACCGTATTACACTCGTTGTATTTTTGTGCCATCTTGGCATCCGTCTCTATAGGTAGCCCTGCGCCCCAAATAACCAAGTTTTCTACTTTTCGTTGGGTATATTGATACCATCTACATGCCACTGCTGCCCCTTGAGAGAAGCCTATTAGGTGCAATTTTTTGGTCCCATTTGGGTCTATTTCCGCTAGTAAATTATCCACCAAATGAAGCTGATCTTGGATCTCATTTTCGCGATTTTCTTTGGTCATCCAACTTGCCCCCACCCTACCATCGAAGCCCTTTAGGTAGAATTTTGAGAGCCCTTCTGGGGCTAAAATCAAGCTTTTTTCAGGATTGAAATCGTCAAAATTCAGCAAAAAATGGTAAGCACTTTGCCCATATCCGTGGAATAATATCCACACATTTTCGATAGTTTCAGGGTCGGTTTGCCTGCTAAAATAGCGGGCAGTACGAGGGGTTTGGAAGACATTTTGTGATATCATCTATCTAAATTCTAAAAGGTACTATGTATATTTTAAATGAAATACTAAATTCTAATATCTAAATTCTAAATTCTAAATTCTAAATAATGTGAACTAGCTACCAGCTACTAGCTACTAGCTACTTATAACTAGAATTTAGAATTTAGATATTAGAATTTAGTATTTGTATCTAGATTAATATCTATGCTTAAAGTATGTCTTGACAAACGGATAAACAAACACCGCCAACAAGATAATAGCTGCTCCTTGGTAGAATCCGGCGGTCATGAGTTCCTTTTTTCCGAAGATAATTACCGCTAAGATGATGCCATAAACAGGTTCTAGATTAGTAGTTAAAACAACTGTATAGGCAGAAAGTTCTTTCATTACTGCAACTCCCATTACATAAGCTAGGGCGGTGCAAACAGTTCCAAGTATGATTAAATACATCAGATCTGAACTCGAAATTTGCATTTGATATGGGTGTTGACTGTTCGTTAGGAGCATATATATGCTTATTCCGATGAATCCACCCAGCATTTCGTATTTACCAATAGTACTGGCTTTTAAGCCTTTAACTTCAATCTCATTTAAGATTGTAAATATTGTTGCGAATAGAGATGCTAAAAGTCCATAGATAATCCCTTCCGTATATTTCGTTTCGAAGCTGAAAATGAGGATTATACCAATTATGATCACCAAGCCGATAATTAGATCGACGAGCGAAATTTCCTTCTTTTTATTAAAAATAGGGCTTAAAAAACTCGTAAATAAGGCTGATGATGATAGGCAAACTAGGGCTACAGAGATGGTAGAAGTCTTAATCGAATGATAAAAAAAGAACCAATGTAGGGCTACAATTCCCCCAATTCCCAGTAGTTTTAATCTTCTTTTATTGCTTAATGCACTATCTGATTTTACAAAAAAATACTCGTAAGCGAACAAACTTATGCTTGCAATTAGCATTCTGTACCATACCAATTCGTAGGCCGAAACGGTAATTAATGCTCCGAATATTGCGGTAAATCCCCAGATAAATACCGTAATATGTAGTAGTAAAAGGTTCCTATTTAGGTGCAATTTTTAAGAGATATAGTCCGTAAATACCAAATAATATGTTCGGAATCCATACCGAAACCGCCGGATGCATTCCGCCTTTTAAGGCAAATGTTGTAGTAAATTGCATGAGCATGATGTATGCAAAACTGCTTCCAATACCAATTCCTAACTGCGCTCCAACGCCTCCTCGAACCTTTCTAGAGCATAAAGAAACAGCAATTAATATCAGAATGAAGGTTGCAAATGGCATAGAATATCGTTTATAATACTCTACATCATATGCTTCTAAACCGCTTGCACCGCGTTTTCGTTCTCTAGCAATGTATTCCTTAAGCTCTGGAGTTGTTAAAGATCCGATACTATTATCCTTACGTTCGAAATCGCTCGGACTCATAGCGAGCACGGTGTCTTTTGTTTCGCCTCGCTCTAAGGATTCGTGTAATCCATTGATTCTCTTTACAGAATAAGCTAATATTTGCCAATTCTTCTTCGTAGAATCCCAACGTATTTGGTCCGACATTAACTTATAAACTAAATCTTTACCTCGGAATTTCTCTAAGGTAAATCGAAATCCCATGCCATCCTGGTTGTTGTAACTCTCCATATAAGCATAGGTAGAATCGTCGAGTTGCATGTGGATATTTCGTTCTTTATAAACGAATTTATTGTTGATAAAGGTGTTTTCGAACTGAATTCTAACCTTATTAGAGTTCGGAATGGTGAAGGAATTAAAGAAAAAACTTAGGATTGAAAGGAATAAAGAGGTTACAAAATAGGGGTATAATAACCTTCTGAAACTAACTCCTCCACTTAAAATAGCCACAATTTCTGTGTTATTCGCCATACGTGAAGTGAAGAAAATTGCAGCGATAAATATTAAAAGTGGACTTAATAAGCCTACATAATATGGTATAAAGTTGAAGTAATAATCGACTACTATTGCTTTAAAAGGAGCATTCGTTCTTAAAAAATCATCAACCTTTTCAGATATATCAAATACTACAGCAATCGCAATAAATATGGCCATTGTAAAGAAAAAAGTGCCCAGGAACTTCTTTATAATGTACCAATCGATTATTCCTAGTTTGTATTTAAAATTCTGCATCTATATAAATATATGCTTTTATAGTCTTTGTCCTAATTTCTTCACCATCACTTCTTTCCAGCTAGCAAAATCGCCTTCAATAATATGTTTACGAGCTTCTTTTACTAACCATAAGTAGAAATGAAGATTATGTAAGGTTGCAATTTGAGCTGCTAATATCTCTTTCGATATAACTAAATGACGTAAATACGCTTTAGAATACTGAAGATCAGAATATAAATCGCTATTAGGGTCGATCGGACTAAAATCGTTTTTCCACTTTTCGTTTTTAATATTGATAAAACCTTCTGATGTAAACAACATACCATTTCTTGCATTTCGGGTAGGCATTACACAATCGAACATATCTATACCTAAAGCAATACACTCTAAAATATTTTGAGGAGTACCAACACCCATTAAGTAACGAGGTTTATCTTTTGGAAGTATATTCGTCACAATTTCAGTCATTTCGTACATCTCCTCAGCAGGTTCACCAACGGATAAACCGCCAATTGCATTGCCTTCTCGTCCGAAAGAAGCGATAGCTTCGGCAGATTGAATTCTTAAATCTTTATACGTACTACCTTGTACAATAGGGAACAAGGTTTGATCATAACCATATTTTGGTTGTGTTTCGTCGAATCGATCGCAACATCTTTTTAACCAACGATGTGTCATTTCCATCGAGCGTTTCGCGTAGCGATAATCGCATGGATAAGGAGTACATTCATCAAAAGCCATAATAATATCAGCTCCGATCACTCTTTGAATATCCATTACGTTTTCGGGAGTAAAGAGGTGTTTAGCACCATCAATATGAGAACGAAAAGTAACACCTTCTTCTTTAATTTTTCGAACACCCGAAAGAGAATACACTTGATAACCACCACTATCAGTTAAAATAGGAGCATCCCAATTATTGAATTTATGTAATCCCCCGGCTGCTTCTAAAGTATCTAATCCTGGGCGGAGATATAAATGATAAGTATTACCCAGAATAATTTGAGCTTCGATATCATTTTTAAGTTCACGCTGATGAACACCTTTCACTGTTCCTGCTGTACCAACAGGCATGAAAATTGGTGTTTCAATTGTACCGTGTGCTGTTTCGATGGTTCCAGCTCTCGCTTTAGAGCCCTTATCTGTATGTAATAAATTAAATTTCATTCGCTACAAAGATAATATAATATATAGGTCTAAAAATTGAAAAATCTATTAGAAATAATTGATAAATTATAATAGTTTAGCAAGAACATAAAATATTAAAAATTGGATTACAGTAATATCATCATAGGACTACTCGCTCTGTTTTTTATAGTACAGATTTACTATTACTTACGATATTTTACAGTGATATCGTTCGGTAAAATGGAATCGAATAAGCGTAGTAATAAATTACCAGTTTCAGTAATAATTGCAGCTCGCAACGAATCTAGCAACCTTCAAGAATACTTAGATTCTATTTTAACGCAAGATTATCCGAATTACGAAGTGATTGTGGTGAACGATTGTTCTTATGATAATTCCACAGATGTATTAAAAGGATTCACAGCTCGATATAAACATCTGAAAGTTGTTGAATTAGAAGAAGATGATAAATATAAGCATGGTAAGAAGTTCGCGTTGACATTAGGTATTAAAGCTGCAAGTCACGAGCATTTATTATTTACCGATGCGGATTGCCAACCGGTTTCAAAAAACTGGATAAACAGTATGCAAAATGAATTTTCGGAAGAAAAGGAAATTGTAATAGGGCATTCACCATATTTTAAAGGAAAAGGATTTATCAATGCATTTGCACGATTTGAGACATTCTTTACTGCATTACAATACCTATCATTTGCAGTACGAAAAAATCCATACATGGCAGTGGGTAGAAATATGGCCTATACAAAATCATTGTTTTTTAAAGGCAAAGGATTTGCGTCTCATATGCATTTAATGTCGGGCGACGATGATTTGTTCATTCAACAGAATGCTACCGCTAAGAATACTGCGGTTTGTTTATCGGAAGATAGCTTTGTTTATAGCCCTGCAAAAAGCAGTTTATCTGACTATGTTCGTCAAAAATTTCGTCATTTACGCGACGGGAAAGAATATAAATCATCTCATAAGTTCAGTTTGAGCATGATTACATTATCGGCAATGTTGTTTTATGTAACTTTAACTATTGCCTTTATATTAATGCTACCTTATGAATTTACGGTAGGATTTTTGTTGATTAGAATAGTATTATTAGGTATATTCTATTTTAACGCTATGCGTAGATTAGGTTTGAAAGATATCTTCCCATTTTATATTATATTTGATATTCTATATTTTCTTATAATTCCAATTTGGGCAGTATTAGCACTTTTTACTAAACAAAAGAGATGGAAATAAATCCAAATTTTTCTCCAAAAGCAGCCGAGGATTTAGAATTGGTGAAACGTGCGATTGCGAACGATCAGAAAGCCTATGCCGAATTAATGGTTCGATATAAAGACTCTATTTATTTCATGATTTTAAAAATGGTGAATAATAAAGAGGATGCGAACGATTTAACGGTTGAAGCATTTGGTAAGGCTTTTGAAAACATTGAAAAATACAGACCAGATTTTGCTTTCTCTACTTGGTTATTCAAAATAGCTACTAATAATTGTATTGATTTTATTCGTAAGAAACGTTTGAAGACATTGTCTATTGACGAGAGTTACGAATCGGAATCGGGAGAAGGAAGAAGGATAGATGTTGCATCTGAGGGATTAGATCCTGAAGAAAAGATGATCAAAAAGCAGAAAACTGACTTGATGAGAAATATCGTTGATAAGCTACCTGTTCGTTATAAACAATTAGTAGTGATGCGTTATTTCGATGAAAAAAGCTACGAGGAAATTGCGGAAGAATTAAGTTTACCACTTGGTACAGTAAAAGCACAATTATTTAGAGCGAGAGATTTACTCTTCAATACTATTAAAAAAGGAAAGGAAAAGATGTAATGGAATTAATATTAAAGTACTTTCCAGAATTAACAGAAATTCAAATTAAACAGTTCCGAGAACTTGGTCCATTATATCAAGAATGGAACGATAAAATAAATGTTATTTCCAGAAAAGACATGGAGCATTTTTACGAGCGACATGTATTGCATTCTTTAGGCTTAGCGAAAGTTATTCAATTTGCTCCTGGCACTAAGATATTAGATGTAGGAACAGGAGGTGGATTCCCTGGAATACCTTTAGCCATTATGTTTCCAGAAACGAATTTCTATTTAGTGGATTCTATCGGAAAGAAAATAAAAGTTGTACTGGAAGTTGCAGCGGCATTAGGTTTAACTAATGTTCGCGCTAAACATTGTAGGGCAGAGGAAGTGAATGAGAAATTCGATTTTGTTGTTTCTCGTGCGGTAACACGTTTGATTAATTTTTACCCTTGGGTTCATAATAAATTCACTAAGAAATCTATCAATACCCTAGATAATGGTATTCTGTATTTAAAAGGAATTGATTTATCAGAAGAATTCGACGAACTACACAAACCATATCAATTATTCGCGCTTACCGAATATTTTGAAGAAGAATTCTTTGAAAGCAAGGGGGTGATACATATTCCGATACTCTGGTAACTGGTACCAGTTACCCTTAAAAATATATGAAAAAAACTCTCTTCCTACTGACCCTCGTACTTGCTTCCATTGGCTTCGGTTTTGGGTTGAAAACGTATTTAGTTAATAGCACTGCTGAAGGCACTGAACTTAAAAGAGTGACTGGCATTGGTGGGATTTTCTTTAAGTGTAAAAATCCTAAACAGGTGCGCGAATGGTATCAAACGCATTTAGGAATTACATCTAACCAGTATGGAGCTGTGTTCGAATGGCGTCAGGCTTCAGACAGTAGTAAAAAGGGCTTTCTTCAATGGAGTCCGTTCAACGAAAAGTCGAAATATTTCGAACCATCGACCAAAGATTTCATGATCAATTATCGTGTTGCCGACTTAGTGAAATTGGTAAACGAATTAAAGAAAGAAGGCGTAACGATTACGGATACAATCGAAACATATGATTACGGTAAGTTCGTGCATATCATGGATATTGAAGGAAATAAAATCGAACTCTGGGAACCGAATGATATAGTTTTTGATAATATGGGGAAGACGATGGGTTACCAAACGATAAAGTAAATTCTAAATTCTAAAATCTAAATTCTAAATTATCCTGCTTGTGAGCATACGAGCACACGAGCACACTGATAAATAATCCTGCATATATGCAGTTGTGCATGCAATTTTGTTCCATTAATTTTCGGCATGGAGCAAGAGATGTTATATACCATTGCCTTGAGCATGGTACCACAGGTAGGGCCGGTTACTGCGAGAGAATTAATTCGTGTTTTAGGTTCAGCAGAAACAGTGCTGAAAAGTACAGAAAGAACTTTACAAAAAGTTAACGGTGTTGGTCCGGCATTGGCCAGCAAAATAAAGGCTAGTAAGTTTCTAATACGTGCCGAAGAGGAACTCAATTTCATAGAAAAGCATAAAATTCGTGCGATATCTTTTCAGGATAATGATTACCCTGTTCGTTTAAAAAGATGTTCAGATTCTCCAATTGTGATTTACGCAAAAGGGAGTTCTATTTTAGAAAACAGGCATGTAATAGCTATGGTAGGATCTAGGTTAGCGACGGATTATGGCAAGGGTATATGTAGAGAATTTATTCAAGATTTAATACCATATAATCCGATAATTGTAAGTGGTTTAGCGTATGGCATAGATATAACTTCGCATAAAGAAGCATTAAGGGCAGGCTTGGAAACCCTTGCTGTTGTTGGTCATGGACTAGATCGTATGTATCCAAGTTCACATCGGGGAATCGCTTTGGATATCATAAAACAAGGTGCTTTAATTACAGAATTTTGCAGTGGGGTAAAACCAGATCGTGAGAATTTCCCAGCAAGAAATAGGATTATCGCTGGATTATCGGATGCCGTTATTGTTGTTGAAGCGAGGGAGCAAGGTGGGGCATTAATTACTGCTGAAATTGCGAATTCTTATAATCGAGATGTATTTGCTTTTCCAGGAAGAACATACGATCCACAGAGCAAGGGGTGTTTGAATTTAATTAGAAATAATACGGCTCAAATTATCAGCTCTGCAGATGAGTTTATTCAGAATATCGGTTGGGGCGAAAGTAAGTCGGCAAGCCTGCAAAGAAAGATGTTTATCGATTTAAATGAAGATGAAAACAAACTTATTCAGTACCTCATTCTAGAGAATAAAAATGTCCATTTCGACCAGTTGATGCAACATTTAGAGTGGAAGCATTCGAAATTAGCTACAGTTATTTTGCAATTGGAGATTAATGGATTGCTGAAATCATTACCGGGCTCTATGTATCGATTGTGTTAATTTAATTACATCTTTATTAGAAAAATTAATAATGCCGTATATTGCATATTATATAATAAATACCAATTCTATGAGAAAAAGGATTCTATCTAGTATTCTATTGCTTTCGATTTTTATCAGCTTTAGTTCGTTTACAGTAATACCACCATCAGACAACACCAAAAAACCAGTGAATGTAATTTTACTCATTGGCGATGGTATGGGATTAAGTCAAGTTAGTTATGCCTTAATGATGGCAAACGAACGCATGGCATTCGAGCGATTTAAAACATTAGGATTAAGCAAAACATCTTCTGCTAGTCATAAAATTACCGACTCCGCAGCAGGTGCTACAGCATTCTCTTGTGGAACTAGAACCTATAATGGGGCTATATCTGTTGATATGAATAAAATGCCAATGACTACCATTTTAGAGATGGCGGAAGCGAAAGGATTCGCAACAGGATTAGTTGCTACATGTGCAATTACACATGCTACACCTGCAGCATTTATTGCTCATCAACCATCAAGAGAAATGTATGAAGAAATAGCTACCGATTTCTTAAAAACTGATATCGATTTATTCATCGGTGGTGGGTATGATAATTTCGCAAAACGTAAGGATAGCGTGAATTTGATTGATAAACTTGTTCAAAAAGATTATAAAGTAATTCGTTCGGAAGAGGAATTATATATGTACACTGGTGATCAAAAACTTGCTGCCTTAATTGCTCCAAAGCATATGCCTAAAATGCAAGAAGGTAGAGGTAACTATTTAGCCAATGCTACACAATTAGCAATTAATAAATTAGCTAAGAACAAAACAGGTTTCTTTTTAATGGTTGAAGGTTCTCAAATAGATTGGGGTGGCCACAGTAATGATGCGGAATATATTCGCCAAGAAACAATGGATTTCGATAAAGCAATTGCTAAAGCATTAGATTTTGCTGAGAAAGATGGTAATACATTAGTAATTGTTACAGCAGATCACGAAACAGGTGGCTTTGCTTTAAGTGGTAATGAAGACGATAAAACTCAAAATGTTATCGATCCGAAATTTACTACTAAAAATCATACAGGAACAATGGTACCCGTTTATTCTTATGGTCCGGGTTCTGCTAGTTTAGGTGGTATCTACGATAACACATGGATTTTCCAAGTAATGAAGAAAACATTAGGATTATAACCGAAATAATATGAAAAAAATAATATTAGTATGTACGGCATTCATGATGGTATTGGGTGCTTGTAAAGAAGATCACTCAAAAATACAAGCCGAAGCCCAAGCTTTTATTGATACCTATACGAAAGAATACGTTGCATTATATACTGCTTCTTCAGAAGCTCAATGGAAATCGAATATCGAAATCATCGAAGGCGATAGTACAAATGCTAAAGCTACTGAAGCTGAGAATGAAGCTTATGCGAAATTCACTGGAAGTGCTGAAAATATTGAACAAGCGAAGAAATTTTTAGAACATAAAAAACATTTATTGCCACTACAGGTAAAGCAGTTGGAAACAATTTTATTTGCAGCAGGTAATAACCCTCAAACTGTTGCTGATGTTGTGAAAGAAAGAATTAAAGCGGAAACTGCTCAAACTGAAAAGTTATTCGGATTTAATTTCATGTTAAACAACAAAGCGGTTTCGACAAATGAATTAGATGATATTTTAAAATCATCTTCAAATTTAGATGAGCGTAGAAAAGCTTGGGAAGCAAGTAAAGAAGTAGGTAAAGGTTTAAAAGATGGATTAGTGAATTTACGTAAGCTTCGTAACGAAACCGTAAAAGCTTTAGGATATAATGATTACTTCAGTTATCAAGTATCTGAATACGGAATGAAGACTGATGAGATGATGGATATGATGCGTAAATTGAATAAAGAATTACGCCCCTTATTCAGAGAATTACATACCTATGCGAGATATGAATTAGCAAAAAAATACGGTGTGAAAGAAGTGCCAGATTATATTCCTGCAGATTGGTTGCCTAATCGTTGGGCACAAGATTGGAGTTCTATGATTACCGTAAATGGTTTAGATATTGATGCAGCTCTTAAAGCTAAATCGCCTGAGTGGATTGTTAAAGAAGGAGAGTCGTTTTACAAAAGCATTGGCTACCCTGCATTACCAGCTACGTTCTGGGAGAAATCAAGTTTATATCCATTACCTGCAGATTCTAAAATCAAGAAAAACAATCATGCTTCTGCTTGGCATATGGACTTAGATAAAGATGTTAGAAGCTTAATGAGTGTGGAGCCAAATGCAGAATGGTTTGAGACTTCAAATCATGAGCTTGGACATATTTATTATTACATGACTTATACAAATCCAGATGTACCACCATTGTTGAGAGGTGGAGCAAATAGAGCTTACCACGAAGCGATGGGAAGTTTGATGGGATTAGCTGCTATGCAGAAACCATTTTTAGTAGAGAGAGGATTAATTGATGCAAATGCTAAAGTTGATGAGGTTCAAAATTTATTAAAAGAAGCTCTGAACTATGCAGTATTTATTCCATTTGCAGCTGGTGTGATGAGTGAGTTCGAGAAATCTTTATATACTGATAACCTCCCTGCGGATCAATTCAACAAACGCTGGTGGGAATTAGTTAAAGAATACCAAGGTGTTGTTCCTCCTACAAATCGCGGTGAGGAATATTGTGATGCTGCAACAAAAACTCATATCAATGATGATGCTGCTCAGTATTATGATTATGCTTTATCGTATGTGATTTTATTCCAATTACATGATCATATTGCGAAAGAAATTTTGAAACAAGACCCTCGTTCAACTAACTATTGGGGAAGCAAATCTGTTGGCGATTTCTTGAAATCTATCATGTACCCTGGTGCTTCTAAAGATTGGAGAGAAGTATTAAAAGATAAAACTGGCGAAGACTTAAATGCAAAAGCTTTGGTAAGTTATTTCGAACCATTAATGAAGTATTTGCAAGAGGTGAATAAAGGAAGAAAGTACACTATGTAACTGGTAGCTGGTAGCTGGTAACTGGTAGCTGGTAACTGGTATTAGAATTTAGAAATTAGAATTTAGAATTTAGAATTTAGAATTTAGTCCCGATTGCTATCGGGATTAGAATTTCATCGGCATGAAATTAGAACGTAAAAACCAACCTGTTATAAGTATGCCTCATTTCTTAAGGAGAATGTTGAGGTATACTTTATTTGCGGTGCTTTTAATAGTTGTTTCGGTGTTAATTGGCATGATAGGTTATTACACACTAGCTGATTGCAACTGGGTTGATAGTTTTCATATGGCTTGCCTGATATTAACGGGTATGGGGCCGGTAGTAGAAATGAAAACGGATGCTGCTAAGATATTTTCATCACTGTACGCATTGTATAGTGGTGTTGCATTCTTAACAATTTCTGGTGTGTTTTTCGCACCAATTATTCACAGGATTTTACATACTTTACAAGTAGATGCAGATTAATATGTTTCAAGAAAGTCAATCTTTTCGCCAATGGTGGTTGTTTATAATTATGTTATCACCTCATGCTATTTTCTTAACAGGAATATATAAACAAGTTGTATTGCATCAACAATTTGGTCAGAATCCTGCATCTACAGGAATGTTGATAGGAGTAGAGGTGTTTCTGATTTTACTTTCCTTGTTTATGTTTACGATGCGTTTAGAAACAAGAATTGATGCTCAAGGTATTCATGCTAAATTTCCTCCAATTTTTAATAGAGAAAGAACTTATGTTTGGACTGATGTAAAATCGGCATATGTTAGAGAATATAATCCATTGATGGAGTATGGTGGCTGGGGATTTAGGTCTAGTATGAAAGGCAATGGAAATGCCTGGAATGTTAGTGGGAATAAGGGTTTACAGATTGAAATGATTGATGGTAAGAAATTCATGATTGGCACTCAGAAACCTGAAGAACTTAGTGCGGTATTAAATGCTTATAATAAATAAACTTATGATTCGAAAAGCTCTTGTTGTATTGGTGTTAGTAGGATTCGCTATAATCTTCGATTCTTGTTATTGTCATACATATAAAGAAACTTATCACTTCGATTCTCAAAATGCGTATGAATTTATACCCCTAATTTCAGATACGGTGTTATTTAAAAATGATGAAGGGAATATTCATAGTTATACTATGGTTAATTCTGTGAACGAGTATTATGATGTACTTTGTGAGAATTGTTGCAGTAAATTTTCAGCAAATGAATTTGAGCGAAGAAGAATTTTATACGACTCAGACCAACTAACTTTTAAATTAACTTTTCAGGCAGTTTCAGAAGGAGATGAAGATAACTTTAGTGTTTATTATCAATCGAAATTACCACTTAATATTTTATATTATAATGAACAATATAATTTCTTGGAGAATGCCTCACTAAAATCAATATTAGATCATACTAATCCATTAATTAATCATGTTGATTCCATGAGCTTAAATTCAAAAATGTATAACGATGTATATAAATTGAGTTATAACTTAAATACTACAAAATACTACTTAAAAGACATCTATTATACTCCAAGTCAAGGTATGGTTTCCTATACAGTTTCTGATGGAAAAAATTATTACATAGTAGATTAATAAATGAATTTTTTGAATAAAATACTTAGGTGTTCATTAATCTTAATATTAATTTCAGTTCTTAGTGGATCTGCTTCTGCATTGTTTTTATATACGCTCGATTTAGTAAGCAACTTCAGAATTAACCATAGCTACATTATTTATTTCTTACCAATTGTAGGTTTGTTAGTTGGCTTGGCGTATCATTATTTCGGAGATCGTGCTAATCATGGTAATAACTTATTACTCGACGAATTTCATAGTCCGAAAGATATTATTCCATTTCGAATGGCTCCAATGATTTACTTGAGTACATTGATTTCTCATCTAGTTGGTGCATCTGTAGGTAGGGAAGGAACTGCTTTACAAATGGGAGGTGCTATTGCAGATCAGTTTTCGAAACTATTTAAGCTAGAAGATAAGGATCGAAAAAAGATCATTATTATTGGAATAAGTGCTGGATTTGCTTCTGTATTCGGAACACCATTAGCTGCAGCATTTTTTGCCATTGAAGTTTTTCATACTCGCAGAATTAAACTTCAATATATATTCTACAGTTTAATATCTGCTTACATCGCCCATTATACTTGCCTTGCATGGGGAATCACTCATTCTTCATTTGTGATTCAAAACATTCCTTCCTTTAGTTTGATTAATATTTTCTGGACAATTAATGCGGGTATAATATTCGGATTGATAGCGTATTTATTTACCAATTTTTCTCATTTTTTTACAGATACTTCTAATCGATGGATTAAATTTCCTCCACTTCGTCCGTTTATTGCAGGCTTACTAATTTTGATGTTGTATGTGTTTTTCGATTTTCAAAAATACATGGGATTAGGAATTCCAACTATCCAAGAAGCTTTTGTTAGTCCTTTAGCAACACATGATTTTTTAATAAAACTATTACTCACCACATTCACCATAGGCTTTGGTTTTAAAGGCGGAGAAGTAACGCCATTATTCTTTATAGGCGCAACCCTCGGCAATGCCTTAATTTGGTTTGTACCGCTTCCTATGGGCTTATTAGCAGGCTTAGGATTCGTAGCAGTATTCGCAGGTGCAACTAATACCTTATTAGCTTGTATTCTTATGGGCATCGAATTGTTTGGCATCCAAGCCAGCCCGTTTATAATTATTGCTTGTGCGATGGCTTATTTATTTTCTGGGCATAAGAGTGTTTATGCGTCGCAGATTTCTTGATCCCGATAGCTATCGGGATTGACTACTTGATGCTTGACATAATGTAAAATGTACTATGTAATATATCAATAAATCAAGAAGTCAAGAATCAAGAAGTCAAGAATCAAGTAAGAGGTAATAAACTGTCATCTCTTTCCGTTATCTACTAAAATTCCGACATGAAAAAAGCTTTACTAGCTAAATTTCTGTAACATGTCTAAACAAATCAATTTAAACGATAACAATTGGATTGATATCGTTTTCGAGAATCGTAATCACGAGTATGGTGCGTATGATATTCGAAAGAACTACAACAAAAATTCTATGCTTGGTGTACTTGGAATGTTTTCATTTCTGGGCCTAGCGTTTGGTGGAATTTTATTATTTAGTTCTTTCAAAACTTCTCCGCCTACACCGGAAATTGATCCTCCATTGTATGATACAATTATTATTGTGATGCCCGATTTGCCTCCAATAGAAGAGGAAGAAGAGATAGTTGTGCCTAAAGAAAATCAACAGCAAACTAATTTTTCTGATGTGATTAAAAATACGATTCCGGATATCGTTCCGGATAATAAAATTCCAGATGAACTTTTACCTCCAACAGAAGAAGAATTGAAAAACAAAACCGCTGGAACTACTACAACTGTTGGCACTGGAGAGGAGAAACCTAATGAAGATTTCAAAGAAAATGGTAATGGTACAGGTGGAAATAAACCGCTATTTACTGCTGAAGTGATGCCTGAATTCCCAGGTGGTGAAGATGCTTTATTAAGTTATATTAATAAACATGCAAAGTATACAGATCAGGCTAGAGAGTACGATATAGATGGAACTGTATATGTTTCTTTTGTAGTGGACGAAAATGGTGAGGTGAGAGATACTAAAGTTGAACGCGGTATTGGTTATGGAATGGATGAGATGATCACCAGTGTTATCAATGGTTTGCCAAAGTTTAAACCTGCAGAACAGAATGATAAAAAAGTAAAAGTAAGAATGATGATTCCTGTAAAATTTAAGTTGATTAAGTAGTCAATAAGATTTTTAAGTCGCCCAATCCTTGAGAAACCATTTTCCATTGATCTATCGGAAACTCAATAATTGCGGTGCCTGAGGTAGGAAGTTCTGAAATAAATTTGCCAGTTAAATATTCAACTGCATACTCGAAAGCTGGATTATGTCCGGTAATCAGTATGCAGTTTTTTGTATTATCTAAATTATTAATTACATGAAGTAAGGCACTCATGGAAGCCTCGTAAATACTATCGATTTTGTCAATTTCTTTTTTGTCGATATCAAAAACTTTCGCAAATATTTTTGCTGTTTGATAGGCTCGATTCGCAGGACTGCTTACGATTAATTCGGGAGTAATAATTTTTGAAAGTTGTTGAGCAACCTTTAAAACATCAGATTCTCCGCGTTCGGTGAGGTTTCTTTTAAAATCAAAATTATCGACATCAGATTTTTCAGCTTTACCATGTCGAGCAAGTATGAGCGTTTTATTCATGTTTTTGATTCGCCTTTTGAACTAACAATGAAATATCTTGCTTTTCCATACAATGGAAATGTTTTTTAGGGCAAACAACATGCCCAATTTTACTACAGGGCCTGCAACTTAGGTTTGGTACTTCGAAATTTGTATGTTCTGTAAGGTATGGATACATACCAAATTCGGGCACAGTATTACCCCAAACCGCTAAAATCTCTTTTTTAAATGCTGCTGCAATATGCATCAAACCCGTGTCGTGAGAAACAACAATAGTCGCTTGCTTTACAAGTGAAGCTGATTGGTTTATGGAATATTTTCCACAAGCATTGTAAATTCTTTCCGGGGCTACACGCTCTAAATGCCAAGCATTCGCTGTATCGTCTTTGCCTCCAAGTACTACAATAGGAGAGGTGCTGTTCTTACAAAAGCGTTCTAATTTAGATAATGGTAATCGCTTTGTACCATGCTGTGCACCTATTACTAAGGCAATATATCCTTTGTGAAATTTTTCTGGTAAAGTTGATAAGTCTACTTCTTCCGTTTTATCAATAAAATAATCTAAACCTTTCCCATCATTCTTTACGCCCAACGTTTTGCAGGTATCTAAATAGCGATCAACTATATGTTCCTTAGGCATTCTATTGATTTTTAATTTCACCAATAGCCATTTCTGAATATTTAGTTTATTAAAAGAATATGATTTTATACCTAATGCTTTTTTGAATCGTGCAGTTCTTAAATTATGATGTAAATCGATAATCAAATCGAATTTTTCTTTTTTTAATTCATCTAATGTTTGATTAAACATAGAAGAAAGTGTGTGAATTTTATCGATAAATGGATTATGCTGAAGTACGGGTAAGAATGCTGATTTTGTTAGGTAATGAATCTCCGCATTAGTCTGCTCTTTAAGGCATCTAATTACAGGAGTTGTTAAAACAATATCACCAATTGAACTAAAACGGATGATCAATATTTTCATTTACGTTTTGATTTAAAGTATTCAGTAATCTGCTCTAAACTCCATGCGTTTACACAGTATTCCTTAGATAAACCACCTTTTTGTCCGACAAGCACACCGTATTTCATATCTAAATATCCTTCTTTTTTATGTGCATCCGGATTGATACTTAAATATACACCTTTACTCAATGCGTAATCTACCCAACGCCAGTCTAAATCTAAACGTAATGGATTTGCATTAATTTCTATCGATACATTATTCGCCGCACAGGCATCGATAATTAGTTTATGATTGATTGGATAACCCTGACGAGCTAATAATAAACGCCCAGTAGGGTGTCCAAGCATAGTGGTATAAGGATTCTCGATTGCTTTTAATAATCGAGCATTCGCTTTTTCTTCATCCATTTTTAAATTAGAATGAACAGAAGCAACAATGAAATCGAATTGCTTAAGCATATCCTCTTCATAATCCAAAGAACCGTCATGCAAGATATCAGATTCTACTCCTTTGAAAATATGAAAATCAGGATACTTAGCATTCAACACATCGATCTCTGCATGTTGTGCCAAAACCTTTTCTACTTTCATGCCTTCTGCATAGAAAGCAGATTGAGAGTGATCGCAAATACCTAAATAATGATAACCAAGTTCTTTACAATAAACAGCCATCTCTTCTAGGGAATGAATGCCATCCGACCATTTACTATGGTTGTGTAAACTACCTTGTAAATCTGCTAACTGAATTAAGGTTGGAATTTTATTTTCTTTCGCTAATTCAACTTCACGCATACCTTCGCGCATAGCTGTCGGTATAAATGAAATATTCAATTGGGCATATATTTCTTCCTCTGATGAAGGGTTTTTAGAGCGAATATCCACTTCATTAAAGTTTGGTAATAAAGCGATATGTTCTGTACTGCTGGATTTTATAAAATTATCTACTACCCAGTTTTCTTCAGCAATAAAATCTATTTGTAGACTAGAGGTATTATTCCACAAGCCTTTCCAAGTGTTAACTGTTAATTCTCCTTGAATAGTTTCTTCAGCAGAAATGATTTTTATAATTGCATCTTGATTAGATTTTTTAGATGTTAATGTAAGCTCTGTTATGATTTCACAATTGCGAGCTAATTGTCCGGATGCATGTAAACCATCAGTTAATTTTAATTTGGCATTCAACTCTTCTAATATTACTAAAGCATTAGAAAGTAGGAGAGAACCTTTGTTCATCAAATTAAATTCGATGAGTTTTTTTACTTCTTCTTGAGTTTTATAACCAAATCCTTTTGCTTCAATTAATCTATTTTCAATACAGGCATAATACAATTCACCGATATTATCGATGTTTAATTGTTGCCATATAATTTGGATTTTCTTCGGACCTAAACCCTTTATGCCTAACATGTCTATTAGTCCGGCAGGAGTTTTAGCTTTAAGTTCTTCTAGTTCTTCAATCTTATCAGAATTAATAAGTTCGGCAATTTTGCCAGCTACACTTTTTCCAACACCTTCTATTTTAGCTAAATCTTCTATTGATTTCTCTGCAAGCGATTCGGCATATTTCCCGAGTTTGAATGCAGCATTACTAATCGATTTAATTTTAAATGGATTCTCATCGTGCAATTCCATTAATTGCCCGAGTAGTTTTAAAGATGAAACAATTTCTTTGTTAGATTTCATGCTTAGTCTATTTGAAAATTAATCGGTAAGCGAGCTTGAATTCCCTTGTTAGACTTAATGCTTTCAAGAGTATTCAAATAAGGAGCAAGAGCTTTATATTCTTCAGGCATGAAATAAGATTTAACATTTCCTCCTAATTGTTTCATGATTTTCTCAAATGGTTCTTCTAGTTCAGGATAATTCACAATTCTATAGTCTGAAACTTTAGCTTTTTTAACTGCGATATTTACTGCATCATCAATATTCCCAAGCACATCTACTAAACCTATACGTTTAGCATCTATACCGCTCCACACTCTACCTTCTGCAATTCTTTTTACATTATCCTGAGGCATATTTCTACCTGCAGCAACTTTCGAAGTAAAGTCGTTGTAAATTCTATTGATTTCATTTTGAATAATCATTCGTTCAGCTGGTGAAAGAGGTTTCGTATAATCACCTAAATCTGCAAACTCACCAATTTTAACTTGGTCGAATGTAATTCCTAATTTATTGTTGAAGAAATTCTGAGCATTGAATAATACTCCGAAAACACCAATAGAACCGGTTATTGTAGTAGGTTCGGCAACAATAGTATCTGCTGCACAAGCGATATAATAACCGCCTGAAGCAGCCACATCGCCCATAGAAACAATTACAGGTTTTACTTTTTTAGTAAGCACTACTTCTCTCCAAATAATATCTGAAGCTAAGGCACTCCCACCTGGAGAATTTATACGTAATACAATCGATTTAACCTCAGAATCTAAACGAGCTTTACGAATAGCTCTAGAAATACTTTCAGAACCCATGCTGTTCTCATCACCTTCACCACCAACGATTTCACCATTGGCATAAATTATTGCGATTTTGTTTTTCGCTATTTTAACTTTATCCGGATTTGCTTTAGCATATTTCTTTAGCGTGATGAATTTTAGTTCATCAATTTTACTTTGATTAGTTTTCTTTACAAATCTATCTAACAATTCATCCTTATAAATCAAAGCATCTGCTAAACGGTAGGTAACAGCATCTTCAGCATTTCTAACTTTTAATTTAGTAGCTATACTGTATGTACTATCTACATTCAATTTACGAGCAAGAGCGATATTCTCAATCATATGTCCGAATAGCGATGATAAATACACATTCGTTTGTAAACGATTAGAATCGCTCATATGGTCGCTCATATAAGGTTCTACAGCACTTTTGAAGCTACCTACACGAATTATTTCAGGAGTAATTTCTAATTTCTCTAAAGCATGTTGGAAAAACATATATTGAGCATTTAAACCTTTCAGTTCTAGTAATCCAGAAGGGTTTAAGAAAATACTATCGGCAACAGAAGCTAAATAATATCCTTTTTGAGTATAGAATTCACTGTATGCGTAAACGAATTTTTTCGATTCTTTAAATTGAATAAGCGCATTTCGAATTTCCTCTGTTGTAGAAAGGCCGGCATTTACACCAGAAATATCTAAATAGATACCATCGATATTAGGATCTTCACTCGCTTTTTTCAGGCTAGCTAAGATTTCATCTAAGCCTAAGTTTTGATCGACATTAAAATTTAAAACACTAGAAACGTTGAACGGATTTTTATTTCCACGTTCTTGAATTGTTTCGTTTAAATTGATATGTAAAATGCTATGTTCTTTAACATCAACTTTCTCTTCTTTGCTAATCGACATGATACTTCCAATAAGAAGAAGGAAGCCTAGAAAGCATAAAAGTAAGATTGAGAGGAATGCTCCAATCATGGAAGCAAAAACGGTTTTGAAAAATTGTTTCATCTTATTTTTAATATATGCAATAATAATAATAAAATCCCTTTATTTTTAAGCGATGAAAACGATATTGTTACTTGGGAGCAACTTGGAAAACCCTTTAAAGCAATTAGAAATCGCAATTTCTAAAATATCTGCGGAAGTAGGAGAATGCAAGCTTTCCTCTATTTACAAAACTGCTGCTTGGGGAAATACAGAACAAAATGATTTTTATAATCAAGGTGTTGAACTGCATACAGAATTGAATCCTTCTGATTTATTGAAGAAATTGATTGAAATAGAGTTATCGATGGGGAGAACCCGCATACATAAATGGGAACCAAGAATAATCGATATAGACATTATTGCGATGGAAGATTCTGTTATTAATACTGAAGAATTACAAATTCCTCATCCACATATGGCAAACAGAAAATTTGTACTTATTCCTATGTTTGAATTAGATGAAAATTGGGTACATCCTATTTTTCAAAAGCCTATAAAAACATTATTAGAAGAGTGTGAAGATGAGCTAGAAGTACATAAATTATAAGATTTCATATTTTATTGATAACTTCAACTTTCCAATTTCAAATCAGTGAAGGCAGTATTCGATTTAACCTATTTAAAAGAAGTTTCCAAAGGGAACGACTCTTTTATGTTGGACATGATTGATATATTCTTAACTAAAACTCCCGAAACACTTTCAATTTTACAGGACGCAATTACTTCGGGTAATTGGGAAATGGTAGGCTTTTATGCACATAAATTAAAAGCAACATATGCTTATATGGGTATGTTGGATTTGAAAGAGGAGTTAGTGAAAATTGAGAAAAGTGCAAAGAACATGGAGGATATCGAATTGATTCCAAGTATCTTTAAAAATTTGAAAGAACAAACAGATCCTGCATTACTGGAGATTTCTGATTTGAAAAATACTATCGTAAAAAACTAAATCAAATACCATGAAAGTATTAATTGTAGATGATGAAGAAATGGCTATCAAATTACTTGAGCACGAATTAACCAATGCTGGTTATGAAGTGATCAGTAGTACAGATGGGAGAGAAGCCTTAGAAATATTAAAAAATGAAGAACCCGGCTTGGTTATTTCAGATATCATGATGCCTTTTATGTCGGGCTTAGAATTATTAGAAGTTATAAAGTCTGAAAATAAAAAGACACCAGTAATTCTAATTTCAGCTTTAGATGATGTTGAAGTTATTCAAACAGCAATAGGTATGGGAGCAGACGATTTCGTTATCAAACCTGTAAACATGCACGAGTTGATTTTGAGGATCACGAAGGTGTTGGCTAACAACTCGTAACTGGTAACTGGTAACTGGTAGTTGTTAGCTGGTAACTGGTATTGTACAAATTGTACAAATTGTTCAAATTGTTCAAATTATCATTTGCACATTGTCAAATTGTCTCATTATCACATTGAATTTGGTCGAATTTTTGCTTAGATTGAAGAAAAATTTAAGCAATGAGGAAATCTTTACTATTTTTTGGCTTGTTGATTTTAGGATTATCTAGTCAAGCTCAATATAATATCACTCTAAAAAGCACTTTATCCATAGGAACCAATGGTTATTCTAACATTTGGGGATATAAACAAGGAAATAAAGAATATGGATTATTAGGTTGTACAGGGTCTAGTTCTCTGAACGATGCTTGTGCAATTATCGACGTTTCTTCACCAACTCAACCCGTAACATTATTCAAAGTTCCTGGCCCGAGATCTACTTGGAGAGAAATTCGTACTTGGCAGCATTATGCGTATATCACAACAGAAAATTCAGATAATACATTTGGAGTAACAATTGTTGATTTACAGTATTTGCCAGATAGTATTAAAACGAAGCAATACACAGCTGATGGTTTAATAAGTAATGTGCATTCATTGCATATCGATAATGGATATTTGTACTTATATGGTGCAAATAATGCAGTATCACAATCGGGTGCTTTAATTTTAAGCTTAACAGACCCATGGAATCCTACAGTAGCTGGTGCATATACCTCACATTATATACATGATGGAATTGTAAGGAATAATAAGATGTACGCTGGAGAAATTTATGGAGGGAACTTTTCTATTGTTGATGTAAGCAATAAAAGCAATCCTGTTATTTTAAACACACAGGTTACACCATATGCATTTACACATAATACATGGTTATCATCAAACAATAACTTTTTATTTACAACCGACGAAAAAAGTGATGCTTTTGTTGGAGCATATAATGTAAGCGATCCTCAGAATATTACAGAGGTAGATCGATACAGACATAACAATTCAAATGGTTCGATTCCTCATAATACTTACATATTAAATGATTCTTTAGCTACAGGCTATAACACAGATTTTCTTCTAACATCGTATTATACAGATGGTGTTACTATTGTTGATGCTGCTCGCCCTGATAATTTAGTAGAAGTTGGACATTATGATACTAGTCCGTTTTCGGGCGATGGATACAAAGGTGCATGGGGAGTTTATCCTTATTTACCTTCTGGAAATATTCTAGTTTCTGATATGGACTTAGGTATGTTTACACTAAAGCCTACATACATGCGTGCTTGTTATTTAGAAGGAACTATAACTGATGCTTCAAATAATTTGGCCGTTCCAAATGCGACAGTTAAATTTTTAGCTAACGGTCAAACTAAATCGGGGAAATTAAGCGGTGTATACAAAACCGGGTTAGTAACTCAAGGAACACAAGATGTTTTGATTTCAGCACCAGGTTATCAGGATAAAGTTGTTACAGTTAGTTTGGTTAGAGCTCAGGTTGTTACACAAGATGTTCAACTTTCTCCGCTAGGCTTTGGGGTAGGAAATCAACAAAAGCAAGCTATTTCGATTTACCCTAGTATTGTAAAAAATGAGTTATGTATAGAACAAGATAAATTGAATAGCTTACATTTAAAGCTAATTGATTTAAACGGTAAACTTATTTTAGAGAAAAACATATCAAGTAATAAAGAAAAGGTTGATGTATCGAATTTGATTTCAGGAACATATGTCGTACAGCTTTTTGATAATAATGAAATTGTTAAATCAGTGAAAATCATTAAAGAATAAACTATAATATCAAGATAAACTAAATTGAAAAAGTTAATTAATTTCTGTTTAATTGGCGTATTAGCCATTTCAGCAAATGCACAAAACGTAAATATTGTGCAAAGATCAAGAGTTCCATACCCTGGTACATCGAATATTTGGGGTTATGTAGATTCAACAAACAAAGAGTATGCATTAGTAGGAGCAAATGATCGCTTGTCTATAGTAGACGTTACTAACCCAGATGCTCCAGTAAAAAGATTTTCTGTTCCGGGTCCGAATTCAGAATGGAGAGAAATTAGAACTTGGGGTAAGTATGCTTATGTTACCACTGAAGGTGGAGGCGGTGTTACTATCGTTAACTTAAGTCAATTACCTGATACTGTTACATACAAGCATTATACTGGAGATGCAGGTATTGCAAATCAGTTGAATGCTATACATGCTTTACATATTGATAATGGCAAATTATACTTATATGGTGGAGGATTGCAACAAGGTAAAGCGAAAGTAATTAGTTTGGCCGATCCATGGAATCCACATTACTTAGGAACTGTTTCTAACCGTTATGTACACGATGGTTTTGTGAGAAACGATACCTTATATTCTTGCCAAGTTTATGATGGTTTATTAGAAATTATTGATGCTCGTAATCCATTAGCACCTGTTGTAATTGCTTCACAAGTAACACCAAAACAGTTTACACATAACTCATGGATGTCGACAAACAGAAAAGTAATTTATACAACTGATGAGGTTTCTGGTTCATGGGTAACTGCATACGATATTACAGATATGCAAAATATTAAAGAACTAGATCGTTACAGACACAACAATACAGGTTCAATTGGTCATAATACTTATATCATGAACAATTCAACAGTTACTGGTTCTGCTACTGATTATTTATGGACATCATACTATAGAGATGGTATTACAGTTGTTGATGCTTCTCGTCCGGATAACTTGGTAGAAGTAGGTAACTTTGATTCTTCACCAGCTTATTCTGGCGATGGATTTAATGGTGCTTGGGGAGTATATGCTTATTTACCTTCTGGTAATATTTTGATTTCAGATATGGAAATGGGTTTATATGTAGTAACTCCTACTTATAAAAGAGCTTGTTTCTTAGAAGGTGTTGTTAAAGATGCAATTACTAATTTAGCGATTGCAGGTGCAAACATCACCGTTGCTGGTAAATCAATATTAGATGGAACAACTAGTTTAACTGGAACATATAAAAATGGAACTGTAGATTCTGGTACTTATGTGGTAAATGTTTCTTATCCTGGTTATGTTGCTCAAGATATTACAGTTCATTTAGCTAATGGGCTTGTAACTCCATTAAATGTTTCATTATCTAAACGAGTTAATTTTGCGTTCACAACATTAATTAAAGATTCAGCAAATAACTCTTTGCCAAATGCACATATTATTTTAAAGAATGCTGAATTTACTTATGAAACAACATCAGATGCAAACGGAACGATTAGCTTCCCTATATTCTATGCAGGTAAATATGCCATGTATGTAGGAGCATTTGGATACAAAACTACATTTGTTGATTCTACAAATTATTTAACTGTAAACGATATTCCGAACATCAAATTAGCTAAAGGATATTATGATGATTTCTTGTTTGATTATGCTTGGACTGCAACATCTACAGCATCTACAGGAGATTGGGTAAAAGCGAAGCCAATTCGTACAACATTAAACAATACGATTTGTAATCCGGATTTCGATTTCGCAAATGATTTTGGTGATCAGTGCTATGTAACTGGAAATGCATCTGGAAACGTAACGACAGCCGATATCGATGGAGGAGTGGTAACACTTCGTTCGCCTGCTATGGATTTAAGTACTTACTCTAATCCATATATTAACTACGAAAGATGGTTCTCTAACATCGCAACATCAGGAACTGCAAATGATACCTTAACTATTTATTTAACAAATGGTACTCAAACAGCAATTCTAGAACAACAAATTGGAACTATTGCTGATCGTGGACAATGGGTTGCAAAATCGCATAGAGTAAAAGATTTCATGGCACCTTCTAACAATATGAAGTTAGTAGTAAAAGCTGGTGATTATGGAACAGATAATATTGTTGAAGCAGGTTTAGATATGTTCTCTGTTACAGATTCTTTAGCAAGTGGAATTACTTCTAAATTGAATTCTGTATTTGCGAAAGCATTCCCTAACCCAACAAATGCTGCAATTCAAGTTTCATACAGCATTGCTAAATCTTCAGAAGGTAAATTAAGCGTGTATGATATTTTAGGAAATGTAGTGTTTAAGAAAGATTTGAAAGAATCGCATGGTATGGTGAATATCAATGTTGAGAATAAAGGAATGTACTTTATTCGTATCGAATCTAACAATGAACAACAAGTAATTAAATTTACGAAACAATAGTTTCATAATAGGATACAAAAAAAGGGCTTAAGAAATTAAGCCCTTTTTTTTATGTCTAGCTACTAACTACTAGCTACTGATTACTAGTTATTTATTTCTACTAAAGTGAATTCGTAAGACTCCATAATTAGGTTTGCTAATAATTTCTTACAAGCAGTATCTACTTTATCAGAAGCTTCTTGAGCATTTGCTGCTTCAATTTCTAAGGTAATGTGTTTACCAATACGAACATTCTGCACCTCTGCTAGTCCGATGTTTTTCATACTACCTGTTACTGCTTTACCTTGAGGGTCAAGGATTTCTTTCAATGGCATTACATTGATTTCTGCTTGGAATTTCATATTAGGCACTAAATTTATCTTTAAAAATGATCGACAATATTAAATAGATTACAATAATCATTGGAATCGCTGCAAACTTAAAAAATATAATTAGGATTAGCGATATGATTAGTAAAAGATAACGATGAAGGTTAGGATTTAGGGCTAATGACTTAAATTTCAGGGAGAATAATGGAATCTCTGAAATTAATAAATAAGAAAATCCTAAAGTTAGAATTAACAGTACTATAGGGTTATTCAGCAAACTTAGTGCTTCGCTTGGAATTCCTAAAACAAAAGGAATACCGATGAAAAACATTGTATTTGCTGGAGTTGCCAATCCAATAAAATTCTCTGTTTGTCTAGTATCAATATTGAATTTCGCTAAACGTAATGCTGAGAATACAGTGATGATAAAACCAGCATATGCAAGAATTTCTGGCAATCCGTTAGCATTTAAGTTGTTCAAAAGCATTTTATAAATGAATATGCCTGGTACGAAACCAAAGCTTACCATATCTGCGAGTGAATCCAATTGTTTACCAATTTCAGAATATGCTTTAAGTGCTCTTGCAGCTAGGCCATCCATGAAATCTAATAAGGCTGCGATCAATACAAAGTATGCCGCAGTCTCTAAATTACCTTGGAAAGCAAGTATTGAGGCAATACATCCTGAGAATAAATTTAATGAGGTGATAAAATTTGGAATATGTTTTTTCATACCGAATCTTAGCTATTCATAGAAATTAAAAACTCTTCATTAGATTTTGTACCTCTCATTTGATGTTGTAAGAATTCCATAGCTTCTACAGGGTTCATATCCGCTAAATGGTTTCTAAGAATCCAGATGCGTTGTAATACATCTTTATCTAATAGTAAATCATCTCTACGAGTAGAAGAAGCTGTAATATCGATAGCTGGGAAAATACGTTTGTTAGATATTTTTCTATCTAATTGTAATTCCATATTACCTGTACCTTTAAATTCTTCAAAGATAACTTCGTCCATTTTCGAACCAGTTTCTGTAAGCGCTGTAGCGATAATGGTTAATGAACCACCTTTTTCAATTTTACGTGCAGCTCCGAAGAATCTTTTTGGCTTATGTAATGCATTTGCATCCACACCACCTGATAAAATTTTACCAGAAGCTGGTGCAACTGTATTGTATGCTCTTGCTAAACGTGTAATAGAATCTAGTAAAATCACTACATCGTGACCACTTTCTACCATACGTTTTGCTTTTTCTAAAACGATATTTGCAATTTTAACATGGCGTTCTGCAGGCTCATCGAATGTAGAACTTACTACTTCTGCTCTTACACTTCTAGCCATATCTGTAACCTCTTCCGGACGTTCATCAATTAATAAAATAATTAAATAAACTTCAGGATGATTTGCTGCGATTGCATTGGCTACATCTTTTAATAATACTGTTTTACCCGTTTTCGGTTGAGCTACAATTAATCCACGTTGACCTTTACCAATTGGTGCAAATAAGTCCATCAAACGAGTTGAATAGTTATTTGGGTCTGAGAATAGGTTGAACTTCTCGTAAGGGAATAGAGGCGTTAAAAAGTCGAATGGTACACGATCTCTTACTTCTGAAGGTGTACGGCCATTGATGGTTTCTACACGAACTAATGGGAAATATTTTTCACCTTCTTTTGGAGGGCGAACACTACCACGAACGGTGTCTCCTGTTTTCAAGCCAAATAATTTGATTTGAGATTGAGAAACATAAATATCGTCGGGAGATGTTAAGTAATTATAATCTGATGATCTTAAAAAGCCATAACCATCTGGCATAATTTCTAATACACCTTCATTTACAATTGAATTGTCGAAATCTAGTGTATTCAATAATGAATCATTATTTCTCTGATTATTATTGTTGTTATTACGGTTATTGTTATTGCGATTGTTGTTGTTTCTGTTACGATCGAATGATCTTTCTATGCTTGCGCTATCTTGTAGGGCAGGCTCTGGGTTTCCTTGTTGAGGAGCTTCAGTAGGAGTGGCATTTGCCTCTGGAGCAACTGTTTCTGCTTGAGTTTCCGTGGATTCTCTTTCAGGTTGTACCTCATCCATTATTGGCTCACGTTCTCTAGGGAATTCTCTATCAGGTTGCTGATCAAACTCCGCTTGAAATCTATGTTGCTCTACACTATTATCTTCAGCTTTTGCAGCTTTCACAGATCTTTTTCTTTTCGGTTTTCCTGCTGCTTCTTCAGAATTGTTTAGTTCAGCGTCTGATGTTTTCTTTGTTTTATCCACTATATTAGAAATAAGTTCTTGTTTTCGTAGTTCTTCGTAGTTGTTGATGTTTAATTCTTTTGCAATTTGTCGTAATTCAGAAACGAGTTTATCGTTTAACGTGGTAATATCGTACATTAAGGAATTGAGGTTGTGTGATTTGTATTTACTGAGAAGTGTTAAGAGTATTAACACATGGCAATTATACTGATATTTATTTAATTAACAAAAAAACAAGCTAGAAATAAAGAAATCCTAATATTTAAAATGAATTTCTATTTTTGTGAACTATGAACAAAGCCACTCTAATTCAGGAAATAAAAGCGAAAAAATCATTTTTATGTATTGGTCTAGATACTGATATTCAGCGTTTACCAAAGCATTTGTTGGATGCTGAAGACCCTATTTTTGAGTTCAATAAGGCTATTATAGAAGCTACATCAGAGTTTTGTGTAGCATACAAACCAAATATCGCATTCTATGAGAGTCTTGGTTCTAAAGGCTGGGATAGTTTGCAAAAAACGATGGATATTATTCCGAATAATATATTCACGATTGCTGATGCAAAAAGGGGAGATATTGGTAATACTTCAGCCTTATATGCTCGCGCATTTTTCGATAAGGCTTCTTCTGGATTTAATTTTGATTCTGTAACAGTGGCTCCATACATGGGATCCGATTCTGTAAAGCCTTTCCTTACGTATGATAATAAATGGGTAATCCTTTTAGCCTTAACTTCTAACGAAGGTGCTGGTGATTTTCAGTTCATCGAAAATAATCAACAAGAACCTCTTTATAAATCTGTATTAACGAAATCTCAGGAATGGGCAAACGACGAACGTATGATGTATGTTGTTGGCGCAACTCGTCCGGAATTTTTCGCAGAAATTAGAAAACTTAGTCCGAAACATTTCTACTTAGTTCCTGGAGTAGGAGCGCAAGGTGGTAGCTTAGAAGAAGTGTGTAAGTATGGTTTGAATGATGAAGTGGGTTTATTAATCAATTCTTCACGTAATATTATCTACGCTTCTAGCGGTTTAGACTTTGCAGAAAAAGCTAAAGTTGAAGCTCAAAAAATGCAAGAAGAAATGGCAAAAATACTTGCATATAATAAGTTGACATAATCATTTCTTTCACTTTCCTTTGTATAAACCAAAAGGATAAGTGATGAAGGAAGATTTTGTGCAAACGGTTTGGAAATTCCAACTATTCAATCAACAAGAATTTAAGAGTATCGATGGTCAATCCATCAAAGTAGTACATCCTGGTTATTCGCATATCAATGCTGGTCCGGATTTTATTGCTGCAAAAATTTATATCGACAATTTACTTTGGGTTGGGAATGTCGAAATTCATACACATTCCTCCGAATGGTATGCCCATCATCATCATGTAGATGATGCTTACAACAATGTGATTCTGCATGTTGTTTTTTCTAACGATGGAAAACCTTGTTATACGAAAAATAAAACCAAGCTCAATACCTTAGTTTTAAAGGATTACATCAGTTCTGATATTATTGAAAAATACGAGCAATTAGCAGAAGATATGCGTGTATTGCCTTGTAAAAATTGGTGGAAAAATATTGATGAAAGTATTGTTGAACAATGGTTAGAACGAATGTGTATTTCTCGTTTAGAGCAGAAATGTGATGAGTATACAGAACGTTTGATTCAGCTCGATGAACATTGGGATCAATTGTTTTTAGAAGTACTTGCAAAACAATTAGGATTTCATGTAAATGCTGAGCCTATGGCTCGTTTAGCTCGTTCTATTAAAACGGAATGGTTTCAGAAAAATGTTGATAATCCTTTGTTTATAGAGGCTATACTATTCGGACAAGCAGGCATGTTGAATCGAAATTTTAAAGATGATTATCCGAATCAATTGAAAGAAGAATATCAATATATTTCTCAAAAATTAAATTTAGTTCCATTCGAATATTCTACTTGGAAATTTTCAAAACTTCGTCCTTCAAATTTCCCGAGTATTCGAATAGCTCAACTAGCAAGTATCTTACAAAATCATCCTCGATTTTTTAGTGATTGTTTAACTATTGATAAGATTGAAGATGCCTTCACTTTTTTCAATGTTAAAACACATAATTATTGGGACACTCATTATACCTTCGATAAGTTGAGTTCTTTCAAAGAAAAAAAGCTAGGAGAGGAATCTATTTTGAAATTAATATTGAATACCCTTTGTAGCATTTGGGTAGTGTACGGGAACTTTAAGTCGGAAGATGCCTATATTCAGAAGGCTATTGATGTAATGGAAATATTAAAAGTAGAAAACAATCGTTATGTATCTTTGTTGAAGGAAACAGAATACAATTTTAAAAATTGCGTTCATAGTCAAGGTTTACGATATTTGTGGGAATACTACTGCGACAATAAAAATTGTTTAAATTGCACCATAGGAATACAAGGACTTAAGTTAAAGTTATGACACATTCAATAATGTCTTTTTTTGAGAAGTACTCTTTCGGAGTATGTACATACTTTGCCGAAAAGTTTAAGCTATCTCTATCTAAAGTTAGATTGTTTTTTATCTATATCTCTTTTATATCTATAGGGATGCCGATAATATTTTACTTCTTAGCTTTTATCGCTTTGGATATAAGGAAATTTGTTAAGCACAAGGGAGTAATGAGTAATGAGTAATGGGAACAAATTACTAATTACATTTTCTCATTACCCACTACTCACTACTCACTACTCATTACTCGCTACCCAAAAGATCCCATACCAAATCCATCTCAAACCCTCTACTGCCTAGGTATTGCGCGATTTTGTTTTTTCGAATAAATGGGTCTTTATCTTTAAGTTTATCTGATTTTTTTTGAAGTTCGGTTTTTAACACTTTGTAGTATTCTTCAGGGTCGATTTCTTTGAGTGCTTTTTTGATGCAGTACTCTGAAACTTTTTTCAGTTTTAAATTCTGTTTGATCTTATTCTTTCCCCAGTGTTTAATTCTAAATTTTCCACGTGCATAGGTAATTGCAAATCGTTCTTCATTTAGAAAATTATCAACTACTAATTCAGAAATAAGCTCTTCCACTTCTTTCTGATGTAAGCCCATGTCGTAAAGCTTATCACGAACTTCTTGCTGACTACGTTCTTGATAGGCACAATATTGCTCAATCTTAACTTTCGCAGATTTTTTATCGTAAATCTTTTTAGGTTTCTGAGCTTCGTACATTAGGCATCAAAATTTGTTTTCGAACTAATTGCTTTCCAAGTTTCAATATCGAGTTGTACATCTCTCATTTTACTTTCAAAACGTTCGATGCTATGTGGCCCAAGAGGTAAGTGTAATGGGGGATTAGGAGCATTTACAACTTTATAAATTACTTCTGCAGCTTTTGCAGGGTCTCCATCTTGAGTGCCGCTGTAATTTTGTATAATGCTCACAAGTTTATGAGCAGTGTTTTCGTAATATGCTATCTTCTTGACTGGAGTTCTATGGGATGTTCCTCCAAATTGAGTTCTAAATGGCCCTGGTTCTACAATAGTAACTTTAATCGGACTCTCACCCAAATCGAGGGCTAAAGCCTGAGAGAAGCCCTCTAATGCATATTTACTTGCATTATAAATGCCCATACCCATTGTAGCATTGAAACCTGCCGCTGAAGATACTTGTAAAATATGTCCGTTCCCTTGCTCACGCATGAATGGTAATACCTTTTGACAAAGGTTCAGTGGTGCAAAGAAGTTTACTTCCATTTGTAAACGAACTTCAGTTAATGAGGCTTCTTCAACAGCACCAAGTAATCCATATCCAGCATTGTTTACAAGTATATCAATCGATAGATTTTGCTTAGCAATTGAATCTAGCATCGTATCAATTTTATCGTATTCTGTAACGTCGAGTACAAATGCTTGAGCTTTATTTTGCCCTACTTCATTTAGAAATTCCTGTGCATGCGAGTCTTTTCGGAAAGTTGCAAACACATAATCTCCTTCGGCAATAACTTTTAAGGCTAAAGCCCTACCTAAACCTCCAGATACTCCTGTAATTAACCAATTGCGGGTTTTCATAGAATAGTATTTTTAATAAATAATTTTGAATTTGAGCTTATTTTTAAGCTTCGATAAAGTTAAACAATATTTTTTCGATATTTGAGTATGCAACACCAATACACGGCAGCACAAATTCAACATATTTTAGAGTGTGAGTCGAGCATCACTAATCTCGATGCAAATATTCAATGGTTATTAATTGATAGTCGTAAAGTAATTTATGCGCCGACATCTTTATTCTTCGCCTTACAAGGTAAACAAGATGCGCATCAATATATCGATACATTGTATAATGAAGGTGTTCGCAATTTCGTAATCACCAATAAAAATTTCCCACAGGATAAATATGTAGATGCAAATTTTTACATGGTTAATGATGCGCTGAAAGCTATGCAATCATTAGCTTCATATCATCGTGAGCATTTTGATTATCCTATAATTGGTATTACAGGGAGTAATGGTAAAACGATAGTGAAAGATTGGCTATATCAATTATTATCTCCAGAGAAAGCTATTGTAAGAAGTCCGAAAAGTTATAATTCTCAAATAGGTGTTCCTCTTTCCGTTTGGCAAATGAGTCATGCTTACCAAATGGGAATTTTCGAAGCTGGAATTTCTACTGTAAATGAGATGGAAAGCCTTGAATCTATTATACATCCGCAGATTGGTATTCTTACCAATATCAAATCGGCACACGATGAAGGTTTTCATTCTAAAGAAGAAAAATTAGCTGAAAAACTAAAGTTATTTATTCATGCTAATAAAATAATATACGGAAAAGAATATGTTCCAGAAGGATTGATTCCATTGAACAAATCCTTTACATGGGCAATTGAAACGGAAGCTGATCTTCAGATTAAATCTATACATAAATCGGAATTTGGAGCAACATTAAAAGCTAAGTACGCCAGCTTTGAATTTGAATTAAAAACGAAGTTTAACGATGATGCATCTATTGAAAACATTATCATTTGTTCGGCAAGTATGCTTTGTTTAGGTTACGATGTAGAGATTGTAAAAGCAAGAATTCTGCAATTGCAAGCAATTCCGATGCGATTACAAATGAAGCAAGGTATTCAACAGTCGAGTATTATTAACGACAGTTATAGCGCAGACATTGCTTCATTATTTATTGCAGTTGATTTTCTGATTCAGCAAAAGCATGAGCGCAAAACGCTGATTATTTCAGATATGATTCATAGCGATTCTGCTCCTGTGTATGCATTGATGGCTGATTATTTCAAGTCGCATCATATCGATAGAATTATTGGAATTGGAGAAGAAATTTCATCGTATTCTGATTTATTCACGATGGAAAAGCATTTCTTCAAAACTACCGATGAATTCCTGAATGCCTTATCTGGATTCGATTTCAGCAGAGAAGGTATTTTAATTAAAGGTGCACGAACATTCGCATTCGAAAAAATTGCTCGCAGGTTAGAGGAGAAAGTTCATGATACGGTAATGGAAGTGAACTTGAATGCGATCGTTCATAATTTGAATTTTTATCGTTCTAAATTATTATCAGGAACAAAAGTAATGGTGATGGTGAAAGCCTTTGCCTACGGGAGTGGTAGCTTTGAGATAGCAAACGTTCTTCAGTATAATAAAGTAGATTATTTAGCTGTTGCTTATGCCGACGAAGGAGTAGCTTTAAGAACAGCAGGCATTACATTACCTATTATGGTGATGAGTCCGGAAAGCAATGCCTTCGATAAAATGGTTCGTTATAATTTAGAGCCAGAAATTTACAATGCTAGTATTTTCAATGCTTTCATCAATCATTTAAAATTAGAAGGCATTAAAAATTATCCAATACATTTGAAATTAGATACAGGAATGCATCGCTTAGGTTTTGAATGGAAGGATATTTCAGATATTGAGAATTTTGTAAAAGACGATACTATTCGTGTGGCAAGTGTATTCTCACATTTAGCAGCTTCGGAAGCTAATGAACACGATCAGTTTACGCAAACACAGCTAAATTTATTCGATAAAATGTATGCTAGTTTGCGCAACTTCTTACATTACGATGCCATCAGACATGTGGCGAATACTGCTGCAATACTTAGGTTCCCAGAAGCGCATTATGATATGGTGAGGTTAGGAATTGGTTTATACGGAGTAGAAAATGTTGGGAATTTCGAACATGAATTACAACGAGTAGCTGAATTAAAAACTACGGTTACTCAAGTTAGAAAAGTTCCGAAAGGTGAGAGTATAGGATACAGTAGAAGAGGGGTACTTGAATACGATGCTGATATTGCAACCATCAAAATAGGTTATGCTGATGGATATAATAGAGGATTTGGAAATGGCAAAGGAGAGGTAATGATTAATGGCAAACGAGCAAAAGTGATTGGTAGTGTTTGCATGGATATGTGTATGGTAGATGTAACAGGAATGCAAGTACAAGAAGGGGATGAGGTGATTGTATTTGGTGATGAACCAAATATTAAAGAGCTTGCAAGTCAATTAAATACTATACCTTACGAAGTTTTAACGAGTATTTCACAAAGAGTACAGAGGATCTATTATTATGAATAAATTTTTCAGAGTTTTCTTAAACTATTTTTTCAAAGGCGTTTTAGTAATCGTTCCTTTAGCTTTTAGTATTTATATTATTTACTCAGTAGTATCTACAGTTGATGGTATTATCGATTTAGGATTCCCAGGTGCGGGATTCATCGTTACGATTTTAGCCTTAGCCTTTGTGGGCTTATTGGTTACATCATTTATTACAGAACCAATCTATAATTATCTCGATAAATTATTGAACAGAATGCCAATTTTTAAATTGATGTATTCATCTGTTCGAGATTTATTAGAAGCCTTTGTTGGGGAGGATAAAAAGTTCAACGAACCAGTGTTGGTGGAGCTTTCAGAGGGAGTGAAGCAAGTAGGTTTTTTAACTCAAAACAATCTTACAAGTATAGGATTAACAGAAGAAGTAGCAGTATATTTCCCATTCTCATACAGTATTGCAGGTAAAGTTTTAGTGGTTCATAAATCAAAAGTTGAACCATTGAAAATGAAAGCTTCCGACGCGATGAAGTTTGCGGTGTCGGGGGGAGTTACTGAAATTTAACTTGTTACTCGTCATTCGTAACTCGAAGCTGGTAGCTGGTAGCTGGTAGCTGGTAGTTGGTAACTGGTACTATAATGTTGCTTTAAACCAATCTTTGATTATTTTCTTTAAAACTTCTGAGTTTGCTTGGATTTCGGGGAGGTTTTGAAGGGTTATTACAGCGCGGTCATTATCTTTCCATTCCATCAATTTCGAAGTATTGCTAATCAATTTTGTTTTTGGTTGAGTTTGTTTTTTAGCACCACGATGCAAAATAAGTTGAATCTTTTTTGGTGGATTAATTTTCATCGTAATTCTATCCTCATCCTTATATATATAATTCGGACCATTCCATTTGATGTTCTCAGAGATGTTTTTGTCGCAAGAAAGGATCAATGCGCGTAAGTACTCGATTTCAGTGATGAGAGGATGCTTTTGTGAGTTCAGGAATGAAGTAACGTCGGAGTTCATTTTTTGAATTATGAATTATGAATTATGAATTATGAATTATGAATTATGTATAATGTACTATGTATAAAGTACAATGTACTTAAAACTATTCTAAAATCTAAAATTCTCAATTCTTCCTTACTATTTAATATGAACTAGCTACTAGCTACTTAAAACTATTCTAATATCTAACATCTCAATTCTTCCTTACTATTTAATATGAACTAGCTACTAGCTACTTAATACTAATAAAATATCTAATTTAGTAAAATGAAAAGGACAACCCTACTAATAGCACTTGTTTTGCTAGGAATCTTCTCCTCCTGCAGAACCACCAACTGGGACTTACCAAATGAATATGTTGGCAACTGGGCTACGGCGAAACAGCCCGTAATTGTTCGTACTTATACCTTTGGTGATGGATTTAGTTTTATCAAAGATTCTGCAGTAATCACTTTAAATATCAATAAAAACAAAACTGCTTCGGGAACTATTGGTAGTGCTGAATTTAAGAATGCAGTTATTATTCGAAATAAACCAAATACTGATTTTTCAGGTATAGCTTACATAGTACAGTGTGGCGATATCGGACAAATTTTCACGAATGATCCATTACTTAAAAAGGAAGTTGAAATTTGGCTGATGCCCGTAAATTCCGGAAAACTCGAAGCCGAACTAAGGTACACAGAGGGTATGGCAGTGTTTCCAATGGCAGCATTGAAGTTAGTAAGGAAGAATTGAGATGTTAGATATAAGACTTAATTCTAAATTCTAATATCTAAATTCTAAAAACTGTACTATGTACTATGTACTATGTAGAAGGTACTATAAATAAATTGAACTAGCTAGTAGCTAGAAACTAATATATCAATTAGAATTTAGAATTTAGAATTTAGTCTTATATCTCATATCTAATATCTATGTACTAAAAATTCGGTTTTAAGATAAACTTCTCATAGAACTCCACAATATGCTGTACGGCATCGTCGGCGGTATCAACTACTTTGAATAAAAACATATCGTCGGGAGAAACATTGTGCTCTTTTTCCAACATTGTTTTCTGAATCCAATCTACTAGTCCTCCCCAGAATTCAGTACCTACTAATACTACAGGGAATTGTGCTACTTTTTTAGTTTGAATTAAGGTTAATGCTTCGAATAATTCATCAAGTGTTCCGAATCCTCCCGGAAGTACTACGAATCCTTGTGCATACTTTAAAAACATTACTTTACGAACGAAGAAATAATCGAAATTCATCAATTTATCTAAGTCGATGTATGGATTATGCGATTGTTCGAATGGTAATACAATATTTAATCCTACTGATTTACCACCAGTAGTTCTTGCACCTTTATTACCAGCTTCCATTATACCCGGACCACCACCTGTGATGATACCGTATCCTTTCCTGGTTAGCTTCTCCGCTATTTCTTCACCCAACTTATAATAGATATGATCGGGTTGAGTTCTTGCCGAACCAAAGATGGATACACATGGACCAATCTTAGCTAATTTTTCAAACCCTTCTACAAACTCCGCCATGATTTTGAAAATCTGCCATGAGTTTTGTGTTTTTATTTCGTTCCAATTTTTGTTTTCAAACGCACTTCTAATTTTATCGTCTCCAGTCATCTTTCTTTAGTATTTAGTATTAAGATTTTAGTATTTAGTATTGTTGTACAATGTACTATGTACACTTTACACTGTACTATGAATTATGTATTTTTATTTTATAATATATCAAATAGTCAAGTGTCAATTAATCAAGTATCAATATTTTAAAATACGAGTTACGAGACACGAGCTTTGCGAAGCAAAAGCAAACCAATAAATGTAATAATTCCATTAAGAATTAGCAACTCGAATCCGAACTTATATCCATTGAGCCATTGCACGCTATGATCGTTTAAAACATAGCAAATAATAGGGGATAGGATACAAACCAATGGAACCCATTTATCTTTTACATCACTTTTAGTAAACAATCCAAATGCATACAAACCTAATAAGGGTCCGTAGGTATATCCTGCAACGGTGAATAGTTTACCAACGACTGCTTGGTCGTTAATATTATTGAATAAAACTATAACCATAAACAGTAGGAATGCAAAGCTGAAATGAACTATATAGCGAATTCTTTTCTTCTTTTTCTCGTCGTATTCCGTTTTCTTATTCAAGCCTAATATATCTACGCAAAATGATGTTGTTAAGGATGTCAATGCTCCGTCGGCACTAGGATATGCTGCAGAAATTAATCCAATGATGAATACTATTCCAGCAAAATTTCCTAAGTATTTAATTGCTAGTGTAGGGAACAATTCGTCGGAATTGCTTGGCAATGTTATGCCCTTTTGCTGTGCATACTGATATAAAACAACTCCCAAACTCAAGAATAATAAATTGATTAATACCAAAACTAAACTGAAGCTAATCATGTTTTTCTGAGCATCTTTCAAACTTCTGCAACTTAAATTCTTTTGCATCATTTCCTGATCTAAACCGGTCATGGTTATCGTAATAAACATTCCGCTTAAAAATTGTTTGACGAAAAATCGTTTATCGTTTACATCTGTAAAGATTACTTGAGAGAAATCAGATTTTTTAATCGTAGTAATTAAATCACCAAAACTATAACCTAATTCTTTCGAAATAATATAGACTGAAATGCCTACACCTAAAAGCATAAAGGTTGTTTGAAGGGTATCTGTCCAGATAATAGTTTTAATACCTCCCTCGAAAGTATACAGTAAAATAAGGGCAATAAAAATTAGCACTGTTGCATAGAATGGTACACCCCATTGGTTAAACACGAAATGTTGAAGTACACTTACCACTAAAAACATTCGGAATGAAGCTCCAATGACCCTAGAAATGATAAAGAATGAGGCTCCCGACTGATATGACCAAAAGCCAAATCGTTGCTCTAAGAAGCTATAAATCGATGTTAGGTTTAATCGGTAGTATAATGGAAGCAAAACCGTAGCGATAACGATATATCCAGCTAAATATCCGAATACCACCATCAGGTACGAGAATTGGGTCTGGTTTACCCATCCTGGAACTGAAATAAAGGTTACTCCTGATAAAGATGCCCCTATCATTCCGTAAGCAATAATATACCAAGGCGATGATTTGTTACCTAGGAAATAACTTTGGTTTGTAGAATTTCTACTTGTTAACCAAGTGATTACGAATAATAATATAGAATATGCGGCAACACAGCCAAAAATAAAATTTGCTGACATAAGTAAGTATTAAACCCAAATGTAATTTATACAGATTAGAACGAAGAAGGAAATATTCAACAGTATTGGAAAAAAAGGTTAGAAATGGGATAAATAGTTATTTTTGGAATATGAATTTACCATCAAGAAGATTAGACCAAGCAGTACAAGCATTTTCACAATTGCCCGGTATCGGACAAAAAACGGCTTTGCGTTTGGTATTACATTTATTGAAAAAAGACAATCTACAAGTTAATCAGTTTGCTGCTGCTTTTGATAAACTGAAAGAGGAAATTAAATACTGCCAAACTTGTCATAATATCTCCGATACAGAAATTTGTAATATCTGTTCTAATTCTCGCAGAAATACTGCAGAGCTTTGTGTTGTAGAGGATATCAGAGATATCATCGCCATAGAAAATACTCAACAATACAATGGTGTTTACCATGTTTTAGGCGGATTAATTTCTCCAATGGATGGTAAAGGTCCGAACGATTTACAAATAGAATCCTTAATAGATCGTTTGAAATCTGGTGAAGTGAAAGAAATCATTATGGCACTAAGTGCAACGATGGAAGGTGATACGACCATCTTCTATATTCATAAAAAAATAAAGGAATTCCCTGTTAAAGTATCAACCATTTCTAGAGGTGTAGCTTTTGGAGGAGAGTTGGAATATGTAGATGAGGTAACCTTGGGAAGATCAATATTATCGAGGGTTGCGTACCAACAAGGTTAATTTTAGGCTCTTTTTAAACATTTTTGTTATTTTTAACCTTTCCTTATCATCTGAATGAAATTATCAATCATCATCGTTAATTACAACGTGAAGTACTTTTTGGAGCAATGCCTGTACTCTGTGCGCAAAGCTTCCAAAGGAATTGCGATGGAAGTAATTGTGGTTGATAATAACTCTGTAGATGGCTCGGTAGAAATGTTGAAAGACAAGTTTCAGGATGTTATTCTTATCGAGAATAAAAAAAATACAGGATTCTCTGTAGCTAATAACCAAGGTATAGAAATCTCTACAGGCGAATACGTTTTGTTATTAAATCCTGATACCGTTGTTCAAGAAGATACCTTTACGAAGATTATTCAGTTTATGGACGAACATCCAGATGCTGGTGGATTAGGGGTGAAGATGATAGATGGTAAAGGAAATTTCTTACCTGAATCTAAAAGAGGATTGCCAACTCCAATGGTTGCATTCTTTAAAATTTTCGGATTAGCAAAGTTATTTCCAAAGTCGAAATTATTCGGAAGATATCATTTAGGATTTTTGAATAATGATGAAATCCATGAAGTAGATGTTTTAGCAGGTGCGTTTATGTTGATGCGTAAAACTGCTTTGGATAAAGTGGGTTTACTCGATGAAACTTTTTTTATGTATGGTGAAGACATTGATCTTTCCTATAGAATTCAGTTAGGTGGATTTAAAAATTATTATTATCCAGAAACAAGTATCATCCATTATAAAGGAGAAAGTACTAAGAAAAGTTCGGTGAATTACGTGTTCGTGTTTTATAATGCGATGATCATTTTTGCTAAAAAACATTTCTCTAAAAACAATGCAAAAATATTCTCATTCCTAATAAACATTGCTGTTTATGTACGAGCTGGTTTAGCAATATTCAGTAGGATGATAAACAGATTAGTACTACCATTTTTAGATGCAAGTACTTGGTTTGTGGGAATGTATATCATCAAAATTTATTGGGAACACAACCATCGATACGTTAGAAAACCCTATGCCCCAGAACTAATGGAGATAGCTGTACCAACGTATATTTTAACATGGTTGTTTTCTGTTTGGTTGATGGGAGGATATGATAAACCTTATAAATTATCACGCTTAGTTAGAGGTTTATTTATAGGTTCACTATTGATTACTTTAACCTATGCATTCGTAAATGAAGAATGGCGATTCTCCAGAGCATTAATCATTTTAGGGGCATTCTGGACAGTTATTTCTTCCGTAGGATTACGTTTATTGTTAAACTTAATTGGTTTAAAAAATTATAAGCTTGATGGAATTTCATCTGAGAAAAACATTGTAATTGTTGCTA